>JAEEGK010029929.1_pt1 | contig 10828 bp, 8 predicted proteins | sample 8958771 | NCBI WGS metagenome assembly JAEEGK01 (sample SAMN16246547, study PRJNA631951) | gut metagenome | biome: gut microbiome; feature: rumen; material: SC-attached | host: Bos | place: Iran: Karaj | collected 2018-10 | reverse complement strand
TACCGCCTGCAGCGTAAGCCCCGTAGCGGGCACGTCATAAGCCTTGAGGTCGATAGCCACGCTCAGGTCGGAGTCCGTGAAGCTCTTGTCGAAGTCCGTGATGACCTGCCAGTCGCGGATGCGTGCCTTTGGCACCGCAAAGACTGTCACGTCATCAAAGATACCGGCAAGACGCCAGTAGTCCTGGCCTTCAAGGTAGAAGCCGTCGCTGTACTTAAGTACCAGCACGGCTACCGTGTTGCGGCCTGACTTCACATAAGGGGTGATGTCATATTCCGACGGCTCCTGCGCACCCTCGTTGTAGCCAACCTGCTTTCCGTTCACCCATACGAAGCTTGCGGAAGCGACCTTCTCAAAACGGAGGAAGACGTGGTCTCCCTTCCAGGAAGAAGGCAGGTTGAACGTGGTGCGGTACGCTCCGGTAGGGTTGACATCCATAGGAACCTCAGGGATACCTACGCCAAAGAGCGGGATGACCGGCGCCGGCATTGGCCCTGCAGCGGCTGCAGGAGCCGGGCCGCGCCTCTGCGGCATAAACTGATTCACGAATTCCGAACGGTACATAGGGAAAGGAGCCTGCACGTTGCGGAACAGCGCCTGGCCGAATCCTTCCATCTCCCAGTTGGAAGGAACGTTGATCAATGCCCATTTGCGGTCGTTGAACTCCGGGCGGAAGAATCCGTCAGGAACTTCCGAGGGGTTGTCGGCAAAGAAGAATTTCCATTTGCCATTCAGGGATACGGACCTTTCAGGAATGTGGAAGGCGCGTCCTTCCTCCTGGTTAAGACCGAATACGGATAGGTTCTCCACGTAGTACGGAAGATCCTGCATAAATGGCTTGTCCTGGGCGCGGAGCATAAAGGTGGCGCTCAGTGCCAGGATAATTGCTGTAATTCTGTTTAACTTCATATAAGTGATTGATTAATAATAATCTAATATTCCTCCTGCGGCTTCATTCCGCAGCCTCCTATGAATTCGTCCACCAGGTTGATGGAGTAGGCTTCCTCGCGGGAGACCTCCGTCTTGGACCAGTCGATCTCGCCCTCGTGTCCGGCGTAGTCGCTGATGCGCACGGAGCAGAGGTAGCCATCCTCGTTGCGCTGGTATGCGCTGCAGCCGGACATAGCAATGCGGTTGCGCTCCTCCTGGCCCTGCTTGGAAACTATGTGGCACCACTCTATAACGCAGGTGACGCCATCGTCAATGATTGTCTCGTAGCGCATTCCCACGCAGGCGGGGATGTACTTTGAGAGGCCGTAGCCAAAGGTGTGGGCGTTTCTGTTCATCTCCTCCTTGGAGAGCACCGGGGTGCCCCAGGGATCGTATCCGCCCACTATGCAGTCCTCTGCGAATGCTGCGTGGATCTTGTCAGGATTGCAGTAAGGAGCGTGGTGGAGGGCTTCGTAATATGCCCTCATTGCGCCTGTAAGCAGTCCCGGGTCTCCCATCTCATAGTGCGCAGGCTTGAATATTGGCTTGCGGTAAGGGGTCTGGTCCGGAATGAAGGTATAGTGGGTGTACATACGGATTTCCTCAAGCAGTTTTGGAGTGCGGAGGTCTGCGATCACAAACATTGGGACTTCCTCCACCTCTCCGTCAACCACGAACTTGAACACACCCTCCAGGGCGACGCGTCCGCCCCCAATGGTCTGGAAGATTGGCGTAAAGACAACCCTGTCAGCCTTGAACTTGGGGATGAATCCCTGAGCGAACTCGCGTATGGCGTCAAGACCCTCGAAGCGTCCGTAAGGGGTGTCCACTGCGGGGAGCTCGTCCCAGAAGAGTTTCTTTTCGCGGAAAAGGTCCACCACGCTCTGGGGGTTTCCGGAGCAGAGGGCATTGACAAACAGCATATCAGGACTGTCTGCCTTAATCTCTCCCTTCATATCCTTGTACAGCCTTTCAAGGCTGCATTCTTTCCTTACGGGGAGATTGGAAATGTCATTAGGGTCTTCTTTTACAGCGGTTCCGCACGCTTGCAGCGCCAGAGCGGCAAGGGCTATCAAAAAATATTTAGCATTCATGTTCAGTAGGTTGTGGATATTAGCTTTTCAAATTTACACTTTTTTAATATATTTGGGAAACGTCGTGCAATTACTAATCTTTCAAAGGATATGAAAAAATTGATATTTTTGATTTCAGCCGTGCTGATAGCTACGGCCGGCCTTTCTGCGCGTGAGTACCACGTTGCCAAGACCGGCTCCGACAACAACGACGGTTCCGCCGCCGCCCCGTTCCTTACCATCTCCAAGGCTGCCATGGTCCTCAAGACCGGAGACACCGTGACCGTACACCAGGGCGTGTACCGCGAGTGGGTTCAGCCGCGCAACTCCGGCGCTGACGTATACCACCGCATCACCTACCGCGCCGCAGAGGGCGAGGAAGTATGGATCAAGGGATCCGAGGAAGTGAAGGGATGGGTCCGCCAGGGAAGGACCGATGTCTGGAAAGTGGTGCTTCCTAATTCCTTCTTCGGGGACTTCAACCCATTTGCAGAGCCGCTGGTTGGAGACTGGCTCAGCCAGACAAACAGCGCATACGTCGTAGGCGATGTCTTCCTGAACAACGTATCCCTTTTCCAGGCTACCACCCTCGAGGGCGTCCAGGAGCCTGTAATCCCCAGGAATACACGCAAGCCTGAGGAGGCAAAGCGCACCTGGTATGTAGAGGTGACCGATACCCAGACCACCATCTGGGCCAACTTCGGTCCGGGAGTGAACCCCAACAACCAGCTTGTTGAGGTTACATCCCGTCCCGCAGTTTTCTTCCCGGCTCTCCCCGGTGTCAACTATATCACAGTCAAGGGATTCCACCTTTCACAGGCAGCTCCCAACTGGGCACCTCCAACCGCATTCCAGATGGGTCTTATAGGACCTCACTGGAGCAAGGGCTGGATCATAGAGGACAACGTAATAAGCAATTCAAAGTGCGTGGGCATATCCCTTGGAAAGGACCGCGCATCCGGCCAGAACCGCTGGACCATTGAAAGGACCCTCTCCGGATTCAACCGCGAGCTCGAGGTTATCTTCCAGGCCGAAGATATGGGATGGAAGAAGGAGAACATCGGCTCCCACATCATCCGCAACAACGAGATATTCGACTGCGAGCAGGCAGGTATCGTAGGCCACCTTGGATGCGTGTTCTCAATAATCGAGAACAACTACATCCACGACTGCAACGCCAAGAGGCAGTACTCCGGCGCCGAGGTTGGCTGCATCAAGCTGCACGCCGCCATTGACGTAATCATCCGCAACAACGTGCTCGAGAACGGCTACAACGGCCTCTGGCTCGACTGGCAGGGAATTGGAACCCGCGTATCCGGCAACGTCTTCTTCAATAACGACCACACTGACATCTGGACCGAGGTTACCCACGGCCCCTGCCTCATTGACAACAACGTAATGCTTTCACCCGATGCGTTCCTCGAGTGGGGACAGGGCGCCGCGTTCGTCCACAACATCATCTCCGGATATATCACGTTCCATCCTGTTACAGAGCGCTATACGCCGTATCACGCCCCTCACTCCACAAAGATCGTGGGCGTTATGAATTTCCCGGGAGGTGACGACCGCTACTACAACAACATCTTCACCATTGCCCCGGACTCCACCCTTGAGAACAAGGATGCCGGAACCTCCGTATACAACGAGCGTCCTCCTTATTATGAGGGAGTATACAACGATATGAACACCCGTAACGTCACCAACCCTCTGCTCCTGAGCTTCAACGAGCAGATGGCTGCCGGAAACAGCCAGCCTCCACGTTTCCAGCTTGCAATGAGGGTGGGCAACAACGTATACTATAACGGAGTCAAGCACTACTCATTTGAGGAGAATCCCGTAAGCAGCCCTGCAGATGCAAAGGTATCCCTTGAGAAGAGGGCCGATGGCATATACGTGAAGATTACCGTAGACAACGCCATTACCCGCGCCCAGACCAAACTGATGGGTACCGACAACCTTGGAAAGACCTATTACTCAAATGGTTACTATGAGAATCCGGACGGAACTCCGCTGGTGGTTGACAAAGATTTCTTTGGAAACTCCCGTTCCTCCAAGCCGGTTCCGGGACCGTTCGAGAATATCCGCCAGGGAGAGAACGAGTTCTGCGTCTGGAAGTTCTAGGCGGAGTTTAAACCGAATACTGATTACAGCGGGTCCACATCTGCATAGATGTGCCCGCTGTATTTGTATTGCTTCTCAATGGAGGCGATTCGCCTGGCAATGTCCGCCTTGGCGGCGGCCAGCGAAGCGTCCTTTGGAAGGAATACCTGGAGCGAACCGAACTCGCGGCAAAGCACTGACGTGAACTTTGCCTTGCGGGCCTCGTTTTTGTCCACCACCTTTATTTCCACAAGGCGCGTGAACGGGGGATAGCCGAAGGTGCGGCGCTCTTCCAGGAGCTTTTCAGGGGTAAGGCCCTGCAGCCTTGCAGGCAGGTCCGCCCCCTGGATTATGAGCGGGCAGGTGCACTCAGACGCCACGGCGCTGAGTGCCTGGAGGGTCCGCTCGTCAGAGCGGAAGTCCTGGCGCGAGAAGAGATAATCTGCGTTCAGGATGGCTACAAGCCCGTATTTGTCAAGATTGTCCGCTTTCCCCAAAGGACTGAAGCGAAGACGTGTGCGGGCATCAGGGAAAAGGGCTCGGGCCTCGATCTCCGCATCGGAGGTATCGGCCCAGGGGAGCAGGACAAGGACGTGCTCCCTGTGCGCAAGAGAGTTGCTAATGGCATCGATGAGCTTTAGCGAATAGCCGCCGTTCATACCGCGCTTGCGCTTCTCCGCGGTGGTGTCTATTATGGTGGCGGCGTCCAGCCCCTGGGCGTATCCTGCCCCCTTGAGCCGGAATTTGCCGCTTAGGGCGTTGTACAGCGATTCCAGGGAGGGGCAGGATGAGCCCAGGACCACCTGCGCGCCGTGGATGCTGCCCAGCATCACGGCTACGTCCCTGGCGTTGTATCGCGGGGCGGGGGATTCCTGCTTGTAAGCGGAATCCTGCTCCTGCTCCACAACTATCAGCCCCAGCTTGCAGTATGGCAGGAAAAGAATCTGCCTGCGGCCCTCGATGAGCTGCGCGGGGCTGTCAGGGCGCCTTACCTGCTGGGAAAGGTTGCGCAGCTCCGCATAGGAATGAAGCGGGGCGTCAGGACGCAGCAAAAGCACGTCTTTGCCCTGCTTCAGGGTCTTGCTTATGAGCTGGCGCATAAGGGAGTGGCGCTCCGCGCCCACGGCCAGCAGCGGCTTTCCGGACTCGAAGCCCAGTTCGCCGTTCACGGCCGCGCCGCCCAGGGCGGGAGGCGCCGCGCTTTTGCGCTTGCGCGCCTCCACCGCCTGCTTGCCGGCGGGGTAGGCCGTCTTGTATACCTCTCCAATTGTGCAGAGGTAGTATTCCGATATGAACCGCCAAAGCCTCAGCTCCGCCTCCGTTATTGGCTCCAGGCCCTGGGCCAGCCCCGTGACGGGGCGCACCTGGGCTGGATCCATATCCGGCTGCGCGGCTATACGGCTGACCACCGCAACGTACTCCCGCCCCGCAAGGGTAACCCTTACGCGCGAGCCCAAAACTACGTTTGCGGTAGTATAATACCAAGGCTCCCACTCAAGCTTGAGTGGGAGTATGGTCTGTATGTATTGGCGATTGTCCAATATTCTATATTACTGAAGCTGTCCGGCCTCTGCCTGCTTGATCATGTTCTCGTTAGCGGAAACATAGATCTCAACGCGGCGGTTCTGAGCACGTCCTTCCTCTGTAGCGTTGTCAGCAACAGGAAGATCGAAAGATTTGCCCACTGCATCCAGCCTTGTCTTTGCAATGCCGTTCTGCTGCAGGAATGCGGAAACTGCGTCAGCCCTCTGTCCGGAGATCCTCTGGTTTACAGCAGCTGTACCAATGTTGTCAGTGTGTCCCCAGATTGTGATGTTGGTCTCAGGAAGGTCCTTCATCTCTGTTGCGAACTGAGCCAGGGTAGCCTTTGACTGGTCGCTGAGGTTAACACCGTTGAACGGGAAAAGGATTCCGCTCTCGAAGGTAACCTTGATGGCCTCGAGTCCGTTGGCGTCGATGATAGTCTCAACGCTTGCGCCCTCAAGCTTTGCAAGCTCCTCAGCCTTCTGGTCCATTTTCTTTCCGATAACTGCACCTGCTGCAGTTCCAACGGCTGTTCCGATAGCTGCGCCAATGGCTGCGCTCTTACCGTCCTTTCCGAAAATAGCACCGAGTCCGGCACCTACTGCTGCACCTGCACCTGCTCCAATGAGGGAGCCTTTGCCGGTCTGGTTCATTGAAGCACATCCTGAAACGAGAAGTGCTCCAATAAGAAACATTGAAATGTACTTTTTCATATCCTTTTGGTATTAATGATTGTTCATTTGAACTTTCAAAGTTAATAAAAAATTTGGATGCAAAAGAATTTTCCGTATATTTGCAAACCCAAACAAAAAAATGGTGTTGTAGCTCAGGTGGTAGAGCAATGGACTGAAAATCCATGTGTCGCCGGTTCAACTCCTGCCAACACCACATAAAAATAGCTTCCAGATGTCCTGGAAGCTTTTTTTGTGGTGTTATGTAAATACGGGGGAACTCCCCCGAACCCCCTTGCCTCCCGGTCGTCGCATCGCTCCTCCCTCCCATACGTCCATTCTCTTTAGCTCGATACCAGCCTGGTATTATTCCCAGCAAACAGAGTTATTCGTGGGTGGCAAGACGCTGCTCGGCAAGGCGCTCGTACTTGGTGCCGGGGCGGCCGTAGTTGGCGTAGGGGTAGATGGAAATGCCTCCGCGGGGTACGAAGATTCCGGTTACCTCAATGTATTTGGGATCCATCAGCTTGATGAGGTCCTTCATTATCACATTGACGCAGTCCTCGTGGAAGCCGCCGTGGTTGCGGAAGCTGAAAAGGTACAGCTTGAGGCTCTTGCTCTCTACCATACGCTTGTCAGGGATATAGGAAATGCGTATCTCGGCAAAGTCCGGCTGCCCGGTGATAGGGCACAGGGTAGTGAACTCCGGGCAGTTGAAACGCACCCAGTAATCGTTGTCCTGATGCTGGTTCTCAAACGCTTCCAGCACTTCCGGAGCGTAGTCGTCCTTATAGACGGAATTGCCTCCAAGGGCTTTCAGCCCCTCTTCTTTCCTGTCGTTATGCATATTGCTCTTTGTTTTCTTTTTTCTTGATGATACGTACTATGAACGCTGTGAGCGGGAGCACTACAATCTCGTAAAGGGTCTTGCAGATAACCTGCGTGAACACCAGTGAGATGATTCCCTTGAAAGGCATTATCCCGGCGAAGACCATAGGGAAGAATATCAGCGAATCTACGGACTCTCCGCCAAGCGAAGAGAGTATTGCCCTCCAGCCGAATCCCTTCTCTCCGGATTTCTCCTTCATCACGCTCATTATCCTTGCGTTGACGGTGGAGCCTGCGAAGAACGCCAGCAGGGAAGCAACGGCGGTGCGCGGCGCCAGCCCGAACAGGGAGTTGAAGGCGTCGGAAAGCGCCAGGTTGTCCTCATAGAGGGGAGCCGGCAGCTGTGTCACCAAGCCTGCCATAAGGCTTACGAACAGGCTCATTACAAAGCCCATTACAATGACCCTCATTGCGGCTTTATAGCCGTAAATTTCTGTGAGGCAGTCATTTACAATGTAAGAAATTGGAAATATTAGTATTGCGCCCGAAAGCTGCAGCGGCAGGGATCCTACCTGCCAGGTCCGTGGTACGAACAGATTTGAGGATACAAGGCATACGCAGAATATCACTGCGAGCCATACATAAGTAGTGGTATGTTTCATAATTTCTTGTTTTTATAGTGGTACCAAGCACACTTGATCTGCAAATTGCAGAATCGCACTGCAAAAATAGCAATTACTTCCAAAATTTCTTTATTTTTGTTCATTCTTAAAGCATTATTCACTATGAGACTCGACGGAAGAAGAGAAAGTAGCAATGTAGACGACCGCAGAGGCCGTTCTACAGCCACCACCGTAGGTGGTATAGGATTGGGAGGATTGATAATCATTGGAGTTATTTCCCTTCTCCTGGGAAAGAACCCCCTCCAGGCACTCCAGACTGTCCAGGAAATACAGGAAACAATGGGCGGTGTAACTACAAGCCAGGATCCCAACTGGCAGCCAAGTGCCCAGGAGCAGGAACTGGCCCAGTTCGCCAGCCGTATCCTTGCCGGAACGGAAGACGTCTGGACTGAGATATTCAGGCAGAACGGCAGGACATATGAGCCACCAAAACTCGTTCTTTTCTCCGGTGCCGTACAGTCAGGTTGCGGTGGCGCAACTTCTTCCTCAGGTCCATTCTACTGCAGTGCGGACAGGACGGTATACATTGACCTTTCATTCTTTATGGATATGCGCCGCCAGATTGGCGCGGACGGAGATTTCGCATACGCGTACGTGATTGCGCACGAGGTGGGCCATCACGTGCAGAACCTGCTTGGAACGCTTTCCCAGGCCCATAACCAGATGGCCAGGTCAAGCGAGTCCCAGAGCAATCAGATCAGCGTCCGCCTTGAGCTTCAGGCAGATTTCTATGCAGGTATCTGGGGCTACTATGACAACAAGATGTTCGGATCGCTTGAGGAGGGAGATATCCAGGAGGCCCTCAACGCCGCATCCAAGATTGGAGATGACTATCTCCAGAAGAAAGCCCGCGGCTACACCGTTCCGGAGTCATTCAACCACGGAACATCCGCACAGAGGGAGAAATGGCTCAAGAGAGGCCTCACAACCGGAAACCTTTCTCTTGGGGACACTTTCTCTCCCAACTACAGGGATCTTTAGCGGACAGGCTAGGCGCCAACGCGGAGCTTGTGCTCCACGTGCGTGATCAGCTCAACAAGACTATCGTCGTCCTTTGCAACAGTGTTTATGATGCAAAGGACGCCTTTTTTTATCTCTATGCACATTACGCGCATAGGTGAGCCGTCTTCGCAGTAAGCCTCGAAGCCGTACGCCTTGCGTCCGTTAAACGGCCATTCGTAGATGGGGTCCTCGTCTTCAGGGTCGTCATTGTCAAAGCCAACCATATCTGCATAGTTGGCAAAAGCCTGGTCCGCGGCGGTCGTGTCCTCCGGCATTGGACCTACATATACATCTACAAGGCCTTCGTCAGCCTCTTTTACGGGATTTGGGAGATATGCCTCAAAGTGGCTGACTTCTGCTCCGGATTCGTCCTTGAAGGTTTCCTGGCTGCAGTTCCACCCCTGTGGCATTGGTAACGTTATCTTGTAAGCCATATTTGTATTGATGGATGCATCCAAAGATAGCAAAAGAATTATAATTCTGGTTCAAGGTCAAGGTCTTCTATAAGGGCTTTGAGCTCCGGATTGTCAAGGATGAATAAGATGTCCTGCTGTGTCATAGCTGTTTTATTTCTGTTAAGCTGTTGCAAAGGTACGCCCTCAAATTGTCAACTTGTGACACGGATATAAATTTTTAACATATTGCATAAAAATCTTCCAATTTGTATTTTTACAAATATGAGAAAGACCGCCATTTTGCTGATAGCCGCGTGCCTGGCTGCAGCGTCCTGTACATCCAATATCAAGAAATCCGCAAGAGGAGTCACAGTTAAGGCCGGAGACGGATCCACTGTGAAAGTGGAAGTGGTCACGGATAAAATAATACGCGTCACTGCAGTTCCTGCAGGGGCAAAGTTTTCTGCAAAAGAGTCACTGATGGTGGTCCCGCAGAAGCATAAGGCTCGCTTCAGCCTGGAAAAGCTGGAAGACTGCGCCCGGATAGGCACACAGTCACTTATGGTGACGGTGTCCCTGTCAGACGGGCGCGTGGCATATTTTGAACCGGACGGGAGTCCCATCAGTTCTGAACTGCAGAGGGAGTTCAGCCCCTATGAGGCGGACGGGGTCAGCGCGTGGACGGTGCACCAGACGTTCTTATCGCCGGAAGACGAAGCCTTTTATGGGCTTGGCCAGCATCAGGCGGGGGAGTGGAACTACAAGGGCAAGAACGAGGAACTGTACCAGTACAACACAAAGATATCCGTCCCGTTTGTGGTTTCCTCAAAGAATTACGGCATCCTGTGGGACAGTTATTCCTTCCTGCGCTGGGGAGATCCCAGGGAGTATGAGCACCTGAACCAAGTGTTCACCCTGTACGATAAAGATGGAGTTGAAGGTGCCCTGACCGGGACGTACACTCCTGCTCCAAGGAGGCGCCCGGGCGCGCAGGCGCAGCCCGTGGAGCCCCTTGTCCGCAGGGAGGAGGCCATCAATCAGGAGTACCTGGTCACCCCGGAATGCAGGGTTGTCCGCAATGCCCCCAACTTCAATTTCAACGGCTCCCACGTTGTCTTCGAGGGAGAGATCGAGCCGCGCGAGAGCGGCACTTTCCGCTTCCTCCTTTACTATGCCGGCTATACCAAAGTATATGTGGATGAGCAACTTGTAGTACCCGAAATCTGGCGTACCGCCTGGAACCCCAACAGTTATAAATTTGCCGTTGACCTGGAACAGGGGCGCCGCGTGCCCGTCCGCGTGGAATGGGCTCCGGATGGCGGCACCAGCTACTGCGGCCTCCGCGTCCTGAGCCCTGTTGAGGACAGCGTCCAGGGCCTTATGTCCTGGTGGGGCGAGATGCAGGACCAGATAGACTACTACTTCATTAAGGGAGACAATATTGACCAGGTGATCAGCGGCTACCGCACCCTTACCGGCAAGGCCCAGATAATGCCCAGATGGGCGATGGGGTACTGGCAGAGCCGTGAGCGCTACAGCAATCAGTTCGAACTGGTATCTACCTTGAGGGAATTCCGCCGCAGGGGCATCCCCGTTGACAACATAGCCCAGGACTGGCAGTA
>JAEEGK010029923.1_pt1 | contig 10830 bp, 5 predicted proteins | sample 8958771 | NCBI WGS metagenome assembly JAEEGK01 (sample SAMN16246547, study PRJNA631951) | gut metagenome | biome: gut microbiome; feature: rumen; material: SC-attached | host: Bos | place: Iran: Karaj | collected 2018-10 | reverse complement strand
TTTATATATGGCTTATTATCAACATTATTTGCATAATATATTTTAAAAGGCCAAAATTCTTTCCTTGCTTTTATCTCATTATATTTTTTCCCAAAAAATTTAATTATATTAAAAATTGTTTGTGAAGGATTAGCATATATATCTTCTAATGCATTGTATCCAATCTTTATTTCTTTTTTATTTTCACCAAAAGATACATAAGTAGGTATTGAATATTTATCTTCATCAAAGCACACCAATTGTATTTCACCTGTATTTTGACTAACTATGCCTACTTTACATTCGGAATTACCTAATTCTAATCCTATATTAATGTCTTTTTCTGGATCTACAAAAAAAGGACTGTTTTTATTTGTTTTGATAATATTTGGAGGAGTAATTGTGACATTTGTATTATTATTAATTTTATATGCTTGATAATTCATATTATTATAATTATTATTATTACTTTTATTATAATTCTTTTTATTATTATTTAAATTTTTGTTTTCATTTAAATCTGTTTTAAATCTATTATAATGATTAATATTATTATAATCAACAGAATTTTGATTTTCAAGCAATAAATTATTTTTATTTTGAGTTTTTTTCTTTGATTTATTTAATATATTACTAATATTAAAAGATTTAAGATAATTATTTTTTGTTAGATTATTTTTTCTTTTACTTGTCATTGTAGTTGATGTAGTTGTCATTGTTTGTTCTAAATTTGAATTACTTCTATTAATTTTTTGTTTATATTCTTTTTTGTATATTTTATTTTTTTCCCTTTTATTAATTGATTTATTTTGATAAGAAGTCTTTTTTAAAAATAAATCTAATTTTAACTTATTTGAAAATGTATTTATGCTTTTCACATTTTTTGTATGCTTTGTTTGTATTTTATTTGATTTATATATAGATGATTTTTCTTTTGAAAATGAATCATCTTTTCTAGATAATGAAACTTTAGAAGAATTTTTTTCTTTATTTTTTGAATTTGATTTTCTTGCAATATTTTGATAGTCTGAAAATAATGTAATTTTTGTTTGTTGTTTGTCATTTTGATTAAAAAATCTTTCTATTATAGTTGAATTATTTTTACTATTAGATCTCCTTTTTTTTGTTTTATTTAGTATTTGATTTAGCTTTTTATTCATTTGTAACATTTGAGTAATTATTTAAAAATATTAATATTGTTTACTTATAATAAATTTAAAAAATATTAATTAAAATAATAAAAAAAATCCAAATTTTATGAAGTTTAAAAATTAAGAGTTGTATAATATTTTAAAAAATTTTAAATATTAAATTAAGTATTTAAAAAAATTAGAAAAAAAATTTAATCTTGAGTTGACATTAAAGAAGTTAATGAAGTCAATTGAGCTTTTAATTCTTTAATTTTTTTAATTAAAGCAACATTATCATTAATTAATTTTCTATTATCCTCTTCTAAGTTAGGAGCAATTTGAATTGTTCTTTGACTTAACTCTTTAATTTGATTATTTAAAATACAATTATCTTTATAAAGAAGATCTATTTTTTCATTTAATTCTTTATTACAATTATTTAATATATAATTATCATCTATTAATTTATCAAGACAATTTTCTTCATTTGCAATTTTTATTCTTTTTAATAAAGTAAAAACTTTATTTAACATATCTTCAATATCATCAAACAACCCACCATCTAATTTAAATTTATTTATTGTAAAATATTTTCCTTGTTCTATTTCACATATTATATGTTGATAAATATCTTCTAAATTTTTTTGTATTTTATAATTATCATCTTGACAATTTAAAATTGTTTTTTTTAAATTTTTAATTTGTTTATTTAAATTATTTATATGATTATCAATTAAATTTTTTGTTTTTAACAAACATTTTTGAAGTAAATCAAAATTGATATTTGTATTATTTAAAATATCAATTCCTGGTAAAGTTATATATTCACTATAAAAATTTAAAAAATATGACTCAATCCAATTTATTATTTGATTTATATTTTCATTTGAAATTGATGTTAAATTCTGAATTTCTGATTTTAATTTGATAATATCTGAATTATTTTGATAGTTATTTTTATTAATTGATTTATCAAAATTATTTTTTGCATTTTTTAATATTTCTAATTCTTTATTAATATTATCTTTTTCAATTTGTAATTTAGTTAATTTATGTTCTAAAGAGTTTTTTTCTTTTAATAAAGAATTATATTTATCATATAATTCAGAATGTTCTTTATTTAATTTTTCAGTATTTTCATTTACAATATCAAGGTTTAATTTTAATTTTTTATTATCATTTTCTAAAATACTATTTTCATTACTTAAATCATTTACTTGATTTTTAAATTCATTTGATTTTAAAGTATTATTATCATTATCATCTTTTACAAAATTATATTTATTGCATAAAAGTTCATAATTCTTTAAATATTTCTCATTTAATTCTTTTAAAGTTTTTATTTCTCCATCTTTTTCATTAATTAATAATTCCATTTCTTTAATTTTATTTTCTTCTATAATAGAATTTTCTTCTATTTTCATATATTTACATCTTAATTCTTCATAATTTTTCTGAATATCATTAAAACAATTAATTAATCTTTCATATTCAATTTTTAATGATTCATATTGACATTGAAGATTATTAGAATCATTTAATATTTGCATATTTTCATTTTGAAATAAACATAAGTCTTTTTTTAAATTATTAATTTGAGTTAAATAATTTTCTTCATTTAGAGCATATTGTTTAACTCTATTACATAACGATTTATTCTGATCTAAATATTCTTTTTCATATTGTTCTAATTTATCTTCAATTTGTTCAATAGCATTTGACATTTTCTAATTAATAAAAAATATTTATACAATTTCATTACAAAAAAAATAAAAAAAAATTCAATAATAATCATAAGATAAAACTTATTCAAAAATAAAATGTCATCATTAAAAATAGACAAAAAAAAATTAAAAATAAAACTTTTAGGTTTAACAAATCCAAATGACTTTTTTCAAATGTCAAAAGGTTCACATTATTTTCAAAAAAGAATGAATAAATATAATAAATCAAATAAACCACATGTAATATTTCCAGATATAAATTCATTAATAAGTGATTATAGAGCAGAAAAAATAAATAATTTAACAGATAAAGAAGTAATAAAAGATGAATTTGGAGATGAAGTAAGACAATTTAAAGAAGAACAAAGTTTAACAAATCCTTCTAAATTAAGTTCTAAAAATTCAAATGAAATAAAAAAAGGTATTAATAAAACTAAAGAAAATAGAAAAAGTTTAATTGTAACTTTACAAAAATTTGAAAATTTTGGTAAAATTTTAATACCTGATAATAAAAAAAAGGAATTAACGAGTGATTTAAATCCAAATAAAATTTTATTTCATAAAAAAACTATTTTAGAAAAGAGAAAAAGAAGAAAAGAAAGTTTAACTGATAGTTTTGAGACTTTTGATAATTATGATAGAGATACTAAAAATTCTTTATATATGTTAAATTATAGAATTAATGATATGGCCAAAGATGTTATAAATGATAGTGAAAATTTACATCATAAATATAGTAGAAACATTAAATTTTTTACCAATAAATTTAATGATTGGAAAACAATTCAAGAATTTAGATTTCCACAATTAAAAAAAATTAATGAAAAAGAAGAAATAGAATAATAATGTTAAATTATTATTATAAATATTTTATAAATATTTATATGTTTGTTATTTGTTGATAAAATTGAAAATTCATATTACAAATAAATAATATAAATGAATGAAGTAAATTTCTTTTTTTATTTATAAATAAAGTTAAAAGCAAAAAAACAAATAATTATAAAATTATTAATTTGGAATTTTTTTATATGTAAAAGGTATGAAATTATATCTAAAATTATTTAAATTATTTTCAATATAGAATTTTACCATAAATTAAATTAAGGATAAATATGAAAAAAAGAATATTTTTAATAATATTTTCTCTATTTTTACTTATTTCATTTCATAATTTCTGTTAGATAACTCAGAACTAATTTAATTATTTTAAATTCTTTAATTAAACTTTTAATTTCCAATTAAACTTTCTTGATGTAATAATATATTGTTTTTCTTAAAGATAATATTTTGAAAGAACACTCAAATATTTTTAATAAAAAAACAAATTTCCCTACAATATAATTATACAAAATATTTTTTTTAAAATTATCATCAAATTTCATATTGAAATTATTAAAAGAATTTAAATATTAAAAAGATAATCAAATTCATCATCAAAATTTAATTTTTCCTTTTCTATTTTAAAATTATGTTTTTGAATATCTTACATTTTCAAATTTTTAATTTAGTAAATAATTATTTTTTCAAAATTTGAGGAATAATTTGAAAAAATAAATATTATTAACTTCAATTTTTTAATTAAATATCAAATTTTTTTCTATTTATAAAAAAATTAATTAAATTATTGTCAAATGTAATTAGATATTTAAATTAATGAATAATGAATACTATTTTCATAAACTTGTTTATTTTTATTAAAAAAAATTCTTTCATAACTATATAGATAAAATAAGAAAAATTATTTATACAATGAATTAGTTATATAATATTCAATTCAAAACTAATATTTAATAATTATAAGCCAATTTAATATTTTAATATTAGTAAAAATAAAAAATATAAGAAAAAATGGATAAAGTGAATTCAGAGATGAAAAAATTTAATATTAAAATAGGAAAAACTCAAATGTCAAAAACACAATATTTAGAACTTATAAAAAAGCATCATAAAAGTTTAGATATAAAAAAAAATAATGAAATTATATTACCGAATTCAATTAATTTTATAAAAAAAAATAACAAAACAAAAAATAATAATATAATATCACCACAAAATCAAGAAAAAAATGAAATAAATAATAATAATAAAATAATACTAAATCAATCTGAAAATTTAAGAGAAAAATTATTAAAAGGGCAAAAAGAAATGAATTTATTAACAATTGAGACAGATACAAAAAGACAAAAAATTATAAAACAAACACCAATAAAAAAGCAAATACCAAAAACAATATATAAACAACTAAGAAATATTTCAACTTTAGAAAATATTAATTATATAAATGAAATTCCTAGAGAAAAAATTAATAATGAAATTTTAAATAATAGTCAAAATAAATTAAATTTTGAAAAAGATCATATAACATCATCAACATCACAAATTACAAATCCAGATATTAATGACTCTTTTGAAAATTTAGAAACATTAATAATTAATAGTGATAATAATAGAAAAATAAAATATTTTGTTAAAAAAGAGAAAAATACTTTAAATAATTCTTCTTCAATGAAAAAATATTTTAATATATATGATTTTGGTATTAATCATATTAATACAGAATGTTATTCTAGTAGAAATAATAAAAATAGTAATAATAACTTTTTTAATAAGAATATTCAAACTCCTAATACATTTAATACTATTGGTTCATATAATGTAAATAATTTCAATTTTAAAATTTTTGATTTATCACTAAATGTAGAAGATTTAATTATGATTGAAAATAAATTTTGTGAAATATTAAAAAATATTAATGAACAAAATATGAAATTAATTTATAGACTTTGTTTAGAATGGTGGAATTATTATTTTAATTGTAGTTTAAATGGAAATTGTGATTATTTATTTACAGAACCAAAAAATAAAAATGTAATTAATTATTATAATACCTTATTATTAATTAGTATTATGTTAATTTATGATTTATCATTTAATGCAAAATATTTTACAAAATTAATTGATTATATAAAAAAAATTTTATTAATTAATCATGAAAATTATTTAATAATATGTCAATATTTAATATCTAGAATTAAATCAGAATATCTAGATAGTAAATGGGTAGAAAAAGTAAAAGAAATCATATTATCAAAAATACCAAAAAAAAATTTTAATATTTCTGAATTAGAATATAATTTACAATCATTAAATAAATTATTATCAATGATAATAAATATCTTTAATAATAATAATATAATATTAAACTTAAAAATTCCATTTATATACAGAAATTATCAAGAATATGATTCAGATTTAATAAATAAAATTTTTATGAAAAATATAGTAAGAATAGAAAATAAAGAAGGATCATTATTATTTTCTTTAAAACAATTTTACAATCCTATAATGACAAATTCATATTTTATAATTAATCAACCAACAAAACCATTAACATTAGTATTAGATCTTGATGAAACAATAATGTCTTTTATATATATTAATTATGAAAAAAAAGAAGGATTAACAAGAATAAGACCTTATTTATATAATTTTTTAAATTTAATAAAAGAATATTATGAAATTATTATATTTACAGCATCTACTAAAATTTATGCTGATTCAATTTTAGATGCCATTGAAATTCAAAGAGGAAAATATTTTAATTATAGATTATATAGAGAACATTGTTCTATTATTAATAATGATTATATTAAAGATATTAGTTTAATAGGAAGAGATTTAAGTAGAGTTATTATTGTTGATAATATGCAACAAAATTTTAGATTACAAAAAAATAATGGAATTTTAATTTCATCTTTTTGGGGTGAAGATAATAATGATAAAGCATTACTTAAATTAGGGAAAATTTTAGTTTCAATTGCTATTGATATGATTGATAATAATTTTCAAATTGATATTAGAGATGAATTAAAGAAATACAAAATAGATATTCTTAGTAATGTTTCAATGAATTAAATATTTTTCAATGTTTTATAAATTATTTATTTTATTTTTTAGGTAAATTTATTAATGAAATAAATAAATAATTATTAAAAATATAAAATGAAATTATATATTTAATATATTCTTTTTTAATCATAATAATAAAATAATTTAAAACAAAATAAAATTTTTGCGATTTTTTTTTCCAATTTAGAGTATCATTATTTATACATTATTTTTGTGATATTATAAATATATATATGAAGAAATATATATTGCAAAATAAGAAAATTGTATCAACTTATTATATTGGTTATTTTAAGTAATTATATTAATCGAATTTATTTTATTCCTTATATAATATTAAAAAATATTTTATAAAAAATTATTCATAATAGGATAGGTTTTTGAATATATCCTATATAATATTTAATTGAATTGAATTTAATATTATTTTACCTTCTTAACTTTTTTAAATAAAATTCTATATATTAAAAAAATTCAGTAACATACAAATTAAAAATATAATATAAATCAATAAATAAATAATTAAAATATAAATTTGATAAAATAATATAGAATTATTTTAATCAATTTTGTTTAAAGAATTAGATATTATAATTCTCAAATAATTTTAATCCTTTTTTACAGTTTACTATTTTTAAAACTTAAATATAATGTGATTTTTCAATAAAAAATTCTTTATATTAATTATATATAAAGTCATAAAAATATATGTTATTAATTTATTTTTTCTTTTTTTTTTTCATTCTTTCTATAAAAATTGAAAATGATTCTGAAAAAATAATAAATAAATATTAAAATAAATTTTACCAAATTTAAAAATGTTAATTTATAAAATCTAAAAAATTGTATTGAAAGTCTTTTAAATTCATTATAATCTTCAAAATCAAAAGAAATTAATTTAAAAAAATCTTTAATAAACATCAAATTAAATTGTGAATTCATTTTTGAAATCTCATTTGATTCTTGTAAAGTAAAAAAAACACAAAAAATAAAAGAAGAAAAAGGAAATATGCATAAATCAAATATTGTATCATAAAATAAACCAATAATACCCAACAAACCACAGACCACATCAAAAATAAATAAATAAAGATTATATATATTCTTTTCTCTAATATAACATTCCAAAATATAAAAAATAAGAAAAATACATTTCAAAAAAGTTAAAAAAATCCTTTTTATATTTCCCATAAAAATAATATTTATTAATTTAAATTTTATTTAAATTAAACATAAAATAAATATAAATATTAATTCATAATTTAAATTATTTAAATTAAAAAAAATGACATCTGACTTTCCCATAGGACAAAAAAGAACTCAAACAATATTATCAGAATACGAAACTAAAGAAACAATAGGAAAAGGTACATTTAGTACAGTAAAACTTGGAATAAAAAAATCAACTAGAGAAAGAGTAGCAATAAAAATATTAGAAAAATCAAAAATAATAAACAAAGATGATTTACAAAGAGTAAAAAGAGAAATAAACATATTAAAAAATTTTTCTCATAAAAATATAATAAAAATACATGAAATACTTCAAGATACAGAAAAGCATTATTTTATAATGGAGTATTGTGAAAATGGTGAATTATTTAATCACATAGTAGAAAATCAAAAATTAAATGAAAAAGAATCAAGTTATTATTATTATCAATTAATAAATGGTTTAGAATATATTCATTCAAAAGGAGTAGTTCATAGAGATTTAAAACCAGAAAATTTATTAATTGGAAAAGGTAAAATATTAAAAATTATTGATTTTGGATTATCAAATTATTTTAATGGAAATTATTTATTATCTACTCCTTGTGGGAGTCCTTGTTATGCTTCTCCTGAAATGGTTTCTGGTAAAAAATATAATGGTTTTTGTATTGATGTTTGGAGTACTGGTATAATTTTATATGCTATGTTATGTGGTTATTTACCTTTTGAAGATCCTCAAAATGAAGTTTTATTTAGAAAAATTATGAAATGTAAATTAGAATATCCTAATTTTATTTCTAGTAATGCTAAGAGTTTATTAAAGAAAATTTTAGTAAGTGATCCTAATAAAAGAATTAAAATTGAAGATATTAAAAAACATCCTTTTTATATTCAAGGGAAAAATGTTTTTAAAATTATTCATCCTGAATTATTTATTGAAGATGATGATAAATATATTAATGAAGAAGGTAATAATAATCAAAAGAATAATAATAATTATTATCATAGTATTAATGGTATTTATGAAACTAATAAATATATTTCTTATTCTGATAGAACAGAAGTTAATGAAAATGATTTATATCTTAATAAAAAGAGATGTAATACTCAAGGAAAAGAAAAAAATATTAAAGATAAAGAAATTAAAACAACAAGACCTGTAATTACTAAACCAGAAGTAATATATAAAAAAATGAAAACAATGGATTTTAGAAATTTTGGTATTAATTCACATTCAAATGAAGGATTGGTGAATAATAAAAATTCAAAAACATCTGAAAATAATTATATTAATCCAGAATTAATAAAAACACATTATTTAAATACAAATGTAAATTTAAATTCAAATTATAGAACAAATACTCAAACAAATTATCAAAATAATAATAATTCAAATTATAATTCAATAAGACCAAAAACAATTCGTTCATATACATTAGGAAATACAAATGAATTTGAACCTGAAAAATTATTAATTGAATATTATAAAAGAGATAAAGGGGAAAATATTAATATTCAGGTACCAAAAAAAAATATGAAATCATTAAGAGTTAATACAGAACAAGCAAATCCTTATAAAGGTTATATTCAATTTTCTATAAGTAATAATATTTTAAATTCAAATCATACATTTTCAAAAAGGAATAATAATCAAAATAGAGGAAAAAGTGCAAAATTATTAGAAAATAGTTTAAATCCACATGAAATAAATTCATATAGAAATCCAACAAATTATGAATTATATGGTGATATAATTCAAAAAAATAATATTAATAAAGAAAGTAAAATTACACCATATGTGAATTTAATAAGTAAAAATGCACATCCAAGATATATTAAAACAATTTCTAATTTAAATCAAAGTAATCCTTCTACTATTACTTCATCTTCAAAATATAATTCTACAACAACTCATACAATTGAATCAAATTCTATTTATAATAAAAATAAAAAAAATAATAATATTATGGTTAATAATGCTTTAATTAATGTTAATATGTTTGAAAATAAAGGGTTCATTAATCAAAAAAGTTATAATTTAGGATATAAAAATAATAATAATAAGAATACTCAAAATTTTAATCCTATTGGAAATAAGAAAAATGTTGAAATATATAAAAATGAAAAATCAACAATAATAGACACAAATAATTATTTGAAAAATGTTAAAAAAAATATTAATTATATTTCTCTTGGTGTTCCACAAAATAAAAATATTACTTTAAGAAATAATACAATAAATCAAATTTCATTAAAAAATAGTATTGAATTAAGTAAAAAAATAAAAAAATTAGATGATAATTTAGAAGCTTTTAATAAAAGGGGAAATTCAATTAAAATTAGTAGTAATAATCAAATTAAACCACAAACTCATTTAATTAGTAATGATGTAAAATTAAATATGGATAATCTTTATTTAAGTTCAGATACTTTTATTATGAATAAAAAAAAAATCATCAAAAATAATAATGAACCTTTATTAAATTATGCAAATGATAGGAAATTTATTCCATCTTATAATAATGGATATAGAGAATTAACTAATACTTTAAATTATTTAGAAAATCAAAGGAAAAATATACAAACATCTATTTAATGATTTCAATTGATAATTAATTTTTTTATATATTAATAAAATTTTTTTAATAAATTAAAAATTATTTAAATAATTGTTATATTTTATATTTCCTTTTTTGATATATAATTTATAAAAAAAAAATATATAAAATAATTTGATAAAATTAGATTATTCATATATAATTAATTATAAATATAATCATAATTATTTATTAAATAAATAATTTTTGATATATAAATAAGATTTAATTTTATATTGGGGATTGGGGATTGGGGATTGGGGATTGGGCCCAATCCCC
>JAEEGK010029921.1_pt1 | contig 10830 bp, 8 predicted proteins | sample 8958771 | NCBI WGS metagenome assembly JAEEGK01 (sample SAMN16246547, study PRJNA631951) | gut metagenome | biome: gut microbiome; feature: rumen; material: SC-attached | host: Bos | place: Iran: Karaj | collected 2018-10 | reverse complement strand
TGAATTCCGGCTGGCGGTCGGCGCGGAGGTCCTCGTCACGGAAGCAGCGCACAATCTGGAAGTAGCGGTCGTAGCCGGCTACCATCAGGAGCTGCTTGAAGGTCTGGGGGCTCTGCGGCAGGGCGTAGAACTGGCCGGGATTCATGCGGGAAGGAACTACGAAGTCGCGGGCGCCTTCCGGGGTGGACTTGATGAGGTAGGGGGTTTCGATTTCCATGAAGCCCAGGCTGTCCAGGTAGTTGCGGGCTTCGTGGGCTACCTTGTGGCGCAGGGCCAGGGCGCGCTGGAGCGGGCCGCGGCGAAGGTCCAGGTAGCGGTATTTGGCACGGAGGTCTTCACCGCCGTCGCTCTCTTCCTCGATGGTGAAGGGAGGCGTTACGCTCTTGTTGAGGATGGTGATGGCTTCCAGTTTGATTTCGATGTCTCCGGTGGGCATCTTGGCGTTCTTGGCGCTGCGTTCCACCACTTCGCCGGTTGCCTGAATCACGTATTCACGGCCCAGGGAGGTAGCGGTCTCCACCAGGGCGGCGGGGGCATCGGCCTCTACCACCAGCTGGGTGATGCCATAGCGGTCACGCAGGTCGATGAATGTCATGCCGCCCAGTTTGCGGGCCTTCTGCACCCATCCTGCCAGCGTTACCTTCTGGCCTTTGTTTTCAATGCGGAGTTCCCCGCAAGTGTGTGTTCTGTACATATAATAGTATAAGTTACTTTCCAACCTACAAAGATAACGATTTTTCCCATTAATTAGGCCAGTAGATTGGTCAGGGCTACGAAGTCTTCGACGGAAAGCTGTTCGGGGCGCTGGGAAAAGACAGGAAGCGAGAGAACCTCTTCCTTACCACGGGCTACGGCCAGGGGTTTGAGGGGATTTCGCATCATCTTGCGGCGCTGGCCGAAGGCCGTTTTTACCACCGTCTTGAATAATGCTTCATCGCAACCCAGCGACGTACGGCTGTTGCGCGTGAGGCGGATCACGGCGCTCTCCACCTTGGGCGGCGGAGCGAAGCAGCCGGAACCTACCGTGAACAGATATTCGATGTCGTACCAGGCCTGCAGCAGCACGGAAAGGATGCCGTAGGTCTTGGTGCCGGGCTTTTCGGCAATACGTTCGGCCACTTCCTTCTGCACCATGCCCACCACCTCGGGGATGCTGTCCTTGTAGTCCAGCACCTTGAAGAAAATTTGGGAAGAAATGTTGTAAGGGAAATTGCCGATGATGGCGAACTTGTCCGGGAAGATCTTCTCCAGCTTAAGCTGCAGGAAGTCACCTTCCATGAGGCGGCCCTGCATGCCTTGAAAGTGTGTGAGAAGGTAATCCACACTCTCGGAGTCCAGTTCGATGAGCTTGAGATCCACGTCTTCCCGCTCCAGCAGATACTGGGTGAGCACACCCATGCCGGGGCCGACTTCCAATGTCGGCATGGGATCTCCGGTCGGGGCCGGGCATGACGACCCAAGGGCGTCAACGATGGCGCGGGCCACTTTCTGGTCCGTTAAAAAATGCTGGCCCAGGGCCTTTTTAGCACGTACTTCTGTCATATTTGCAAAGGTACGTGTTTTTTCATACCTTTGCAAAGTAACGTTATAACGTCAGTTATGGAAACGATTTTATTCCACGGCTCGGACAAAATCATTGAATTCCCCTCTAAACAGGGAGGGCGTATTCATAATGACTTCGGACAAGGTTTCTACTGCACGCCCGACCTGAACCTGGCCAGGGAATGGGCCTGCACGGAACGCCCCACGGCTTTTGTCAATCACTACAGTTTCGAACCCAGTCTCGCTCTGAAAGAATGTGATCTTTCCGGCCCGGACTACCACATACTGAATTGGTTGGCCCTCCTTTTGGCAAACAGGGTCTTCCAGGTAGAGACGGGCGCCCCGGCCGCCATCAAAGAATACATCCTTCAGACGTTTCTTCCGGACTTATCGGAATTTGATGTAATAAGAGGATATCGGGCCGATGATTCCTATTTCCAATATGCCAAATTCTTTCTGGACGGCGGGATGAATATCGATCAGTTGAAGTATGCCATGCACCTGGGTAACCTGGGGGAACAGGTATTCCTTCAAAGTCAGAAGGCTTTTGATGCCCTGGTATTCCTGAGTGCGGATCCCGTGGACAAAGCCGTCTTCCTGCCCATGAGGCAGGCAAGGGAGAACAAGGCAAGGGAGAGTTTCCATAAGATGAAAACCGGCCCCCAGGTGCTGGATGGCATTTTCGCCTTGGATCTATATAGAAACCAAATGAAAAACGACGATGAACGCTTACGATAAAGACATCATGCTCGCGGCAAGGGATAATTTTGCCGTCATGATTGACTATGCCGTTACCTGGTGCGGCAAGGACTTGCGGTCCTTCTACAACCGCTTTCTCGGGAGCCTCATCGACAAGGCTTTCGGAACAGGCCATCCCAAGTTTACGCTGGGGATGAGCGGCATCGAACTGGCCGGCCGGGTATATGAGAATACCGGCGGGGAACTCCCGTTGGACGGGAACTACCGATTCCCCTATCAGGATTCCAGCCATTATTGGACAGGATGGGCGCTGGCGCAATACCAGTGGTACAAAGGTGTCAGTTTCGCGTCCATTGACCGCAACGGACTGCCGATCGAAAAGATTCACGAACTGTTCCATCCCCTTCACGAGGCCGATATCACAAAGGTCTTCGCCGTGTTTGATACCTATTATCGGCCCAAGGCTGTCTGCCTGAAGGAATTCCGCAAAAGAAGGGGGCTTACGCAGGAAGAACTCGCGCGGCGCAGCGGGGTTTCTCTCCGCATGGTCCGTGCATACGAGCAGGGCCAGCAGGACCTCTCCCGGGCCGAATCATCCACCTTGCTGCGCCTCTCTCAAGCCTTGAACTGTCCGCCGGAACGCTTGATCGAAGGGTTGGATTAACCCGGCTTAGAACTGGAAATAGATGAAGCTCTGGAGGTCGGAGGTGATGAACTGGAAGATGAAGACGATGATGACCACGACCACCAGCGCCATCCAGAACAGCGGCAGGCGGGCGAAGCTGAGCCGATAGCGCCGTTTGAAGCGCTCCGGCAGCCAGTGGATGATCATTCCCACCACAAACAGAAGCAGGACCGTCCAGTGGGCGGCCGCCATTTCCGGAACCAGGTTCAGGTCCCAGTGACCGCCGATCTGGTTCACCATGTTCTTGGCCGTGTTCCAGGCCTCTTCATTGGCCAGGGCGGGATCCAGGTTGGAGCCGCTGCGGAAGAACAGACGCGTGAAAGTGATGAACACGAAGGTCTGGAAGATGTCCCAGGCGCGGGACGTCCACTGCATGGCAGGAGATTCCCGGTCAAGCCGGGAATGACGGACAAGTGCTTTCACCAGCGTGCCTACCAGGATAATTAGCGTCCAGACGAAGAACATGTTCCAGACGGGGTAGTGCAGGGTGAACGAAAGCGTGCCGCAGAGGGCCGTCACAAGGCCGATGATCAGCAGCTTGGCGCCCATCGAACGCTTGGTCCAGATCTTATAGATGACCATGCCGATGCCGTTGAGGCCGCCCCAGATCATGAAGTTCCAGCTGGCGCCGTGCCACAGGCCGCCCAGCAGCATGGTGTTCATGGAGTTGATGTTGGTGGTGATGAGCTTGCGGTCATCCGGTTTCCGCCAGGCCCACAGGCCGATGCCCGCCGCCAGGACCGCCACGCCGAAGGCCACCCACCAGCTGCCGCTGAGGAAGCTGCCGAACACAGCCACCGCCGCGATGATGATGAAGGTGCCGGCCGATGCATTGCGGTTGCCGCCCAGCGGGATGTACAGGTAGTCGCGCAGCCATCGGCTCAAAGTCATGTGCCAGCGGCGCCAGAACTGCTGCGTGTTCACCGCCTTGTAGGGCGAATTGAAGTTCTGCGGCAGATAGAAGCCGAAGAGCATGGCGACGCCCGTCGCGATGTCGGTGTATCCGGAGAAATCGGCATAAACCTGCAGGGAATAGCAGAAGAGGGCGCTCAGGTTCTCGAAGCCGCTGTACAGCAGCGGGTTCTCGAAGACGCGGTCGGCGAAGTTCACGGCCAGGTAGTCGGCCAGGATGAGCTTCTTCACAAGACCGTTCATGATCCAGAAGATGGCGATGCCGAACCACCGGCGGGAAAGGTTGTAGGGCTTGTGCAGCTGCTCCACGAACTCCACGGCGCGCACGATGGGACCGGCCACCAACTGAGGGAAGAATGACAGGTAGAAGCCGAAGTCCAGGAAGTTGCCCACCGGCTCGATCTTCTCCCGCTTCACGTCCACCATGTAGCTCACGGCCTGGAAGGTGAAGAAGGAAATGCCCACCGGCAGGATAATGGCATCCACCCGGAAGATGGAGGCCCCGGTGAGGCTGTTCAGCAGTTCTCCCAGGACGTCGTGAACTTCGATCTCGAGACCGAAGAGGTTGTTCACGAAGTCCGTGAGGAAATAGGCGTATTTGAAGTAGGCCAGGATGCCCAGATCCACGATGACGCTGAAGATGGTGAGCGCGCTCCGCGCCCGTTCGCTCTTCAGTTTCCGTAACCCTTTTGCCGCGAAGAAGTTATAGACGATGACGAATACCAGCAGGGCCAGGAAAACGCCGCTTGTCTTGTAATAGAAGAACAGCGACATGGCGAAGAGGTAGCCGTTTCTCAGGAGCGGTTTGCTGTGGAACAGCGAGAACACTGCGAACACCAGGGCGAAGAACGCCCAGAAGTAGAACTGGGTGAACAGCAGCGGGTGGGCCTGATCGAAGGAGAACAGGTTCACCAGGAAATCCCGTATGACATCCCACATGCTCATTTCTTCTTGCTATAGCTGTCCAGGATGGCGTCGAACATCAGGTCGGCCACCAGTTTGTAGCCGGCGGGGGTCATGTGGATCTTGTCGGGCTGGGCCAGGCCGGCTTCCTGCCAGCGGGCGATGGAGCCGTATCCGCCCATCACCTTGTACCAGTCCCAGAACACGCCGGCGCACTCTTTGGCCAGTTCCCGGAAGGCCTTTTCGGCCTCTTCCGTGTGGCTGTTGACGTCCTTGCGGCGCCAGCTGTCGTTGATGCCGCTGAACAGGATGGCGCAGTAGGGGTTCACCCGGCGGACACTCCGGATGAGTTCCCGGTAGTGCTCCTTGAAGCGGGCGGCGTCGAAATCGGCCCCCTGGATATCGTTGATGCCGATCGAGAAGATCACCAGGTCCGGCATCACGCGGCGCAGGTCCTGTTCCCACAGCTCGCAGCGGAGCCATGCGGTGGTGGAGGCGCCGTTCACACCGGCCTCCATGAGGGAGAAGCCCTGGTTGGGGTTGTCCAGGTACAGGCCGCGGAGGGTATAGTACCCTTTCCCCGCAAAGGCGAGCTGCACCCAGTCGGTATAGTAAGGGATGACGAAATGGCCGTCCACTCCCCTCAGTGTGTCTTTTTTGTTCAGCAGCAGGACCGGCTCCAGCGTGCCCTCGCCCAGCACGTCCACCTGGTTGAAGGTGTAGCGCTGCTGCATGAGGTGCGCTTCGCGGGGCAGCAGGTCGATGACCACCCTGGCCGATGTATCCCGCGCCGTCAGAGCCATCCCTGTGAGGCCCAGGGTAACGTCCCGCGGCCGCATGCAGGTGGCGCTTTCCCACTCTCCGGCGAAGGAGCTGGAGTAGCTGGCCGGCGTATTGGTGCCGGCGGCCGAGAAGGGGAACACCAGGCCGCGTCCGCCGTCGGCCCCGTAGCGCAGGCTCAGGAAGTCGCGGCGCAGACGGTCGCTCCAGGTGCCGCCCTGTACGTGCGAACCGCCCACGTGCAGCACGCGGACATCGGTTCCGCCCGTGTGGATGAGCGTGTCCAGCTTGCGCAGGAAGATATCATAGGACGGAGAGGCCCCGGCGGGCATCTCCAGGACGTTCAGGTCGGACCTTACGAACGGGTAATGGGGAACGCGGAGCGCACTGGCGGGAAGGACCGTCAGCAGGATCAGGAGGCTGGTCAGAAGCCGCTTCATGGACGCATGGCCTCCTCCACCTTTCTTCTGGGATAAGTCTTTCGGAGCTGATAGAAGTTGTAGCAGGTGAGCAGGGACTGGCTCAGGGTCTCACCCACCTTGCGGGCGCCGTCGGAGGTGAAGTGGATGTAGTCGGGGCCGGCGTACGGGGGCTGGTGCTTCACCCACTGGCGCATGGAGTTCTCGCCGCCCATCATGCGGAACAGATCCCAGTAGGCGGCGTCGTTCTGAAGGGCCGTGGACTTGAGGGAATCCACCAGCGTGGGCAGGTTGGGCCAGGTGACGATGCGTCCGTTCACGCTCTTGCCCATGTCGGACGGGCCGATGAACAGGATCTTGGCCTGGGGAGCCACCTCGTGGAAATACTGGATTTCCCGGGCGATCTGCTCCTGGTATTGTTCGATGACCTGTGTATTGCGGGCGACGGGCATGTAGTTGCCGCCGAACTGCAGGATGATCAGACGGGTGTCCGTGAGGGCGAAGCTGTCCTCCATCAGGGGTTTCGAGATGCGGTGGAAGATGGTGCCGGAGCAGCCGCGCAGCGGGACGTTGTCCACGGCGACGCCGGCGTCTCCATCGGCCCCGACGGCATAGATCTCGGCGCTGCCGCTGATGCGGAGGGTCGCTTTCTGCACGGGACGGGAGAAGGTCCAGGTGTAGAGGGTGGTGCCGCCTTCGCCTACGGTCTTCACGGCTTTGGGCTTGAGGGTGTCGGAGACGGCCTTGATCTCGAAGCCCTGGCTGGTACGGCCACAGAGCACACTCACGGTGGAGAAGGCCTTCACGCCTTCGCGGGCGTTCTTGTTCTTGGTGCCCCGGAGGGTGACGGTGCCGCCGCCGGTGAGCTGGACCACCTGGGCCAGCATGCCGTAGCGGTTGTGGCCGGCCCGCACCGTTGTGGAGTCGCCGTACATGGTGTATTGCACGAAGGCGCCGCTGGCGCTCTTATAGATACTGGCCGAAGGGACGTTGCTCACAGCCGGGAAGAAACCGGTGCCCTGGCCGCCGAACTGGCCCTGCAGGGCCTCGCGGAGGTCCTGGGAGATGCGGTCCAGCTCAATCTGGGAGTCTCCGTAGTGCACGATGCGCACCGTCCTGCCATCGGCCCTGGCCTTTTCCATCTCGCGGAAGACCCCGTCGAAGTAGCGGTAGTCGTTGTCCGGGAGGTAGATGCGGTCCGGGTTCTCGTAGAAGAAGCGGCGGTAGAACTGCAGGGTGTCCTTCTTCATCTGGAAGCGGCTGGCTACGCCGGTCAGGACGGAGTCCACGTCCACCTGGCGTTCGCTGGCATCGCTCAGGGCGCGCTCGTAGGAGGCGAAACGAAGGGTCATCGGCCCTACCGGGACGCCCTCGGCCGGCACTGCCAGCCACAGCATCCCCATCAGCGCGAATACACCCAAAAAGAATATAAGTACCTGCCGTGCTTTCATAAGAAATGCAAAGATACTGAAAAAAAACCTCCCCGCAAAAGGGAGGTTTTTGAACTTTAGTGCAGCATAACCGTGAGGCCCGCCATCACAATCGAAACCATACTCATCAGCTTGATGAGGATGTTCAGGGAAGGACCGGAGGTGTCCTTGAAGGGGTCGCCCACGGTGTCGCCCACGACGGTGGCGTGGTGGGAGGCGGAATTCTTGCCGCCGAAGTGGCCCTCTTCCACGAACTTCTTGGCGTTATCCCAGGCGCCGCCGGAGTTGGCCAGGAAGATCGCCAGCACGAAACCGGCACCCAGGCCGCCGGCCAGCAGGCCGATGACACCCGCAGGACCCAGGACGATACCCACCAGCATCGGGACGATGATCGCCAGCAGCGACGGGAAGATCATTTCGTGCTGGGCGGCCTTGGTGGAGATGCGCACGCAGGAGGTGTAGTCCGGGCGCTGCTTGCCTTCGAGGATGCCCGCAATCTCGCGGAACTGGCGGCGGACTTCCACCACCATCTTCTCGGCGGCGCGGCCCACGGCGTTCATCGTGAGACCGCAGAACAGGAAGGCCATCATGGCGCCGATGAAGACGCCCACCAGCACCATCGGGTTCATGAGGGTGATGTCGTAGTAATCCACGATATCCATGATGGTGGCCGATACCGTATCCACCGTGCGGTCGCCGATGGAGAGCACGTGCTGCCCGATATGGCCCAGGCCGATCTTGATTTCTTCGATGTAGGAAGCCAGCAGGGCCAGGGCGGTGAGGGCGGCGCTGCCGATGGCGAAGCCCTTGCCCGTAGCGGCCGTGGTGTTGCCCAGGGAATCCAGGACGTCGGTCTTCTCGCGGACGGAAGGATCCAGTTCGGACATCTGCGCGTTGCCGCCGGCGTTGTCGGCGATGGGGCCGTAGGCGTCGGTCGCAAGGGTGATGCCCAGGGTGGAAAGCATACCCACGGCGGCGATGGAGATGCCGTACAGGCCATGGCTCAGGGTATCCACGCTGAAGCAGAAGCCTGTGGCGAAACCGTATGCCAGCAGGATGGCCACGCAGATGGTCACCACCGGAACGGCGGTGGAAATCATACCCAGGCCCACGCCGTTGATGATGACGGTGGCGGGACCGGTCTGGGAGCTCTCGGCCAGTTTCTGCGTCGGCTTATAGGAATGGGAGGTGTAATACTCGGTAACCTTGCCGATGATGACGCCGGCCAGCAGGCCGCTCACCACGCTCAGGGCCAGCATCCACCAGTTCGGGAAGCCCAGCAGCCGGAAGACACCGAAGGAGAAGACGGCGATGAGGATGGCCGCCAGGTTGGTGCCGCGGCTCAGCGAGCCCAGCAGGTCCTTGAGCGTCGCGCCTTCCTTCGTGCGCACCACATAGATGCCCAGGATGGAAAGCACCACGCCGATGGCGGCGATGGTCATCGGGGCCAGGATGGCGCGCAGCTGCACCGCTGTGCCATCGGCGAAGAAGGCCGATGCACCCAGCGCCATGGTGGCGAGGATGGAGCCGCAGTAGCTCTCGTACAGGTCGGCGCCCATGCCGGCCACGTCACCTACGTTGTCGCCTACGTTATCGGCGATGGTGGCGGGGTTGCGGGGGTCGTCCTCCGGGATGTCCTGCTCTACCTTGCCCACGATATCGGCGCCTACGTCGGCCGCCTTGGTATAGATGCCGCCGCCCACTCGGGCGAAGAGCGCCTGCGTGGAAGCACCCATGCCGAAGGTGAGCATGGTGGTGGTGATTACCACCAGCGTCTGTGCCTCGGAGGCCTCATGCACGAAGGCGTTCAGCACCAGCCACCAGATGGCGATGTCCAGCAGGCCCAGGCCCACCACGGTGAGGCCCATCACGGCGCCGCTGCGGAAAGCGATCTTAAGGCCGGAGTTGAGGCTGCGCATGGTGGCGTTGGCCGTACGGGCACTGGCATAGGTGGCCGTTTTCATGCCCACGAAGCCCGCCAGACCGCTGAAGAAACCGCCGGTGAGGAAGGCGAAGGGAACCCAGGTGTTCTGCACGTGGAAGCCGTAGGCCAGCACGGCAAAGAGCACGGCCAGCACGGCAAACACAATGATTACCACCTTGTACTGCTGTTTGAGGTATGCCATGGCACCCTCCCGCACATACTGTGCAATCTCTTTCATGGTAGCGGTTCCTTCACTCTCCTTCATCATCTGGTGGAAGAAAAACCATGCAAAGAAGAGGGCCAGCACGGCGGCTGCCGGAACCAGGTAAAATAACCAGGTCATATAGTTTAGTGTTTTAGTTGATTTCTTGGATGGTGAAGCCCTCCAGGTTGTCCATCAGTACCTTCAGACGGTCCAGGACATTCTTGGACCGGAAGCGCAGGGACAGGCGGATTCTGCCGTCCGAAACGGCGAAATTCTCCAAATTGATATGCATCTCCTTCAGTTTCATCGGCAGTTGGAGCGGGTCATAGCCATCCGGAGGAAGCAGGGTGATGTCCACCACCTTCTCGCCCACCTGCATGTTGATAAAGTGCATCATTTCCAGGCAGCCGAGGGTGAGGACGGTGGCCGCAATGGCTACGGAATACATGCCGTCTCCCGCCGCCATGCCGATAGCTGCCGCCACCCACAGGCCTGCCGCCGTGGTGACGCCCCGGATTACGTTGCGCTGGAAGATAATGACGCCGGCGCCGATGAAGCCGATACCGGACACCACCTGCGCGGCCACACGGGATACGTCGTGCGGCTTGTCACCGAAGGCGTATTGAGAAATAATCATGAACAGGGCGCTGCCCAGCGCCACGATGAAGTGCGTGCGCACACCGGCTTCCTTGGCCCGGAATTCGCGCTCTACGCCAATGATGCCACCCACCAGCCGTGTTATTAATATCCAATCGAAGGTCATAGCACGCAAAGATAGCAATTTTAGAATAATCCCGGCGTAATATGCAGCCATTTCAGGACAGTTTCACCGAATAACAGGATGAGCAGCCAGGAAAAGGTCATCATGGTGATGCCGTATTTGAACGCGTCGGTCATACTGTACTGGTTGGTGGTATAGAGCAACGCGGCGGGTTTGCTGTTGAAGGGGAGCACATAGCAGTGCTCGATGAGCATGGATACCGGCAGGGCCAGGCTCATGGGCGGGAAGCCGAAGCGCTTCTCCACGCCCAGCGCGATGGGGACGAACACCATCGTGCGGATGGTCTTGGACTGGAACACCAGTCCGGAATACATCATTAGGAATGGAAGGATTAAGTACAGCACCCAGTACGGGGTGTTGGACGTGATGCCCAGGGAGTCGAAGGCGGCGTTCACCATGGTGTTGGGAAGGTCCGTGGCGTTGAGGCCGCTGCCCAGGGTGTAGGCACCGGCGCTGAAGAGCATCAGGTGCCAGGGAATGTCCACATCGTTCCACTTCACCACGCCGAAGCCCGGAATCAGGGCCAGGACGGCGCCGATGAGGGCCACGA
>JAEEGK010029920.1_pt1 | contig 10831 bp, 9 predicted proteins | sample 8958771 | NCBI WGS metagenome assembly JAEEGK01 (sample SAMN16246547, study PRJNA631951) | gut metagenome | biome: gut microbiome; feature: rumen; material: SC-attached | host: Bos | place: Iran: Karaj | collected 2018-10 | reverse complement strand
TTGGGACCGTTCTGCGCGGCCTTCCAGTCGGCGGCGAAGCGCTCCAGCTTGCCGATGGCGACGGGCTCGTTGTTCACACCGGTGACCTTGTCCTTGATGCGGCCGACGGTGCAGACGCCCTCGCACTGCTTCTCCTGCGGGCAGACGCGGCCGCACACGGCGGGCAGGGCGGTGGAACTGCTGAGGATGTCGAACGACTTCTGGAAGTCGCCTTCCTTGATGGCGGCGATGAAATCGGGGATCTTGATGGAGACGGGGCAGCCCTTCATGCACGGCGCGGTGGGGCAGTGCATGCAGCGGGCGGCTTCCTTCATGGCCTCTTCGGCGGTGTAGCCGAGGCAGACTTCTTTAAAATTGCGGGCGCGGACTTTAGGGTCCTGTTCGGAAATCGGGGTCTTCTTCGCAGTGATCGCCATTTTATTCACCTACTTCAGCTTTATACTTGTCGAGGGAGATCTTCTCCTCGTCCTTGTACTGGCGCAGTCTCGTCATGAACTCGTTCCAGTTCACGCCCCAGCCGTCGAACTCGGGACCGTCGACGCAGGCGAAGCGGATCTGGTCGTTCACGGTGACGCGGCAGCCGCCGCACATGCCCGTGCCGTCGATCATGATCGGGTTGAGCGACACCCAGCAGGGGATGTTCAGCTCTTTGGCCTTGAGCGAGGCGAACTTCATCATGATCGAGGGGCCGATCGCCCAGCAGTAGTCGATCTTCTCGCCGCGCGCGTGGAGCATGTCCATGGCCGTGGTGACGACGCCCTTGATGCCGTAGCTGCCGTCGTCGGTGGTGACGATCAGCTCGTCTGAGTATTTGGCGCACTCTTCCATCATGATGACGAGGTCCTTGGTGCGGCCGCCGAGAATGGTGATCACCTTGTTGCCGGCCTCTTTCAGCGCCTTGATGATGGGGAAGAGCGCGGCGATGCCGACGCCGCCGCCGATCATCAGGACGGTGCCGTAGTTTTTCACCTCGCTGGGCGTGCCCAGAGGCCCGAGGATGTCGTGGATGCAGTCGCCCTCATTCAGCTTTCCGAGCGCTGTCGTCGTCTTGCCGACAGTCTGGAAGATCATGCGGATGCGCCCGCCCTCGGGATCGTACTCGGCGACGGTGAGCGGGATGCGCTCGCCGTGCTCGTCCACGCGAAGCACGCAGAACTGGCCGGCGCGTCCGTTGCGCGCGATCCGCGGCGCGTCGATCCAGATGTCGAACTCGTTGGCCGCGAAGGCTTTCTTGGAAAGAATCTTGAACATACAACGTCCCCCTGTCAAAAGTATTCAAGTCGAACCGGAAAATATTCCCCTTAAATTTCCCTGTAGCCGAAAACTGGGAAAACGAGTAGAATAGAACACAAGAGCCGTTTGATTTTTACGGCTGCTCGTTTGTCAATCATTATAGCGCCTAAAACGAGTTTTACAACCGCCTGCGGAGAGATTTCATTCGTTTGCTGTTATTTTTCCTCATTAGTGCGGAATTTGGCATTGACCGCGCCTTGATTTTCGCGCGGACGCGGATTTATTTGGCTCACAAATATCTTTATTACAAAAGGAAGGAATCATCATGCTCAACGTGAAACTGACGCGTGGCGCTGCGGCGGCTGTCTGCGGTGCGGAGAAGAAAGAAGCGGCTGCGGCCGCGTGGAAGACCCTGCTTGACGGCGCTGCCGCCGGCAAGAACGGTTTCGGCTGGATGAACCTGCCCGAGGCGGACATCTCCGGCCTCGTGGCGATGGGCCAGGATCTGCGCAAGTACAGCAACATCATCGTCATCGGCATCGGCGGCTCGGCTCTGGGCCTGCAGATGCTCATGAACGCCTTCTGCGAGCCGTGCTATCCGGCCCTGCGCGCGCCGGGGCAGCCCGTGCTGTTCGTCGCCGACAACGCCGACGCCGAGAGCAACGAGGCTATCTGGAAGCAGGTCGATCCCAAGAACACTGCGATCCTCGTGGTGAGCAAGTCGGGCCGCACGCTGGAAACGCTGAGCGGCTTCCTGTTCTTCCGCGAGCGCCTCTTTGCCGCTGTGGGCGAGAAGGCCGAAGAGCGCATCTACTTCATCACCGACCCGGTCAAAGGCTTCCTGCGCGCCTACGCGAACGAAAAGCACAACGCCTGCGCCGTGCTGCCTGAGGACACGGGCGGACGCTATTCCGTGTTCTCTTCCTGCGGCCTCGTCGCCGCCGTGGCGCTGGGTATCGACGCGCAGAAGCTGCTCGACGGCGCGGCTGCGATGAAAAAGGCGCTGCTGGCCGCCCCTGCCGGTGAGGATCTGGCTTCGACGCTGGCTTGGGAGACGTTTGACGGCATGAAGAAAGGCCGCAACATCACCGTCTTCTGGGCCTACGGCGACCGCCTGCGCCAGATGGGCGAGTGGTTTGCGCAGCTGTGGGGCGAGAGCATCGGCAAGGACGGCATCGGCATGACGCCGCAGTGCGCCCTCGGCTCGATCGACCAGCACTCGCAGCTCCAGCTCTACGCCTGCGGCCCCGCCGACAAGTTCTTCTTCTTCCTGTCGACGAAGCCCGGCAACCGCGCGCCGCTTTCCGTGCCGAACGAGAAACTGTTTGACGAAGCCCAGTACATGAACGGCATGTCACAGGAGTTCATCCTCGAGTGCGAGCGTCGCGGCGTTGCCGCTTCGCTGAAGCGTGCCGGCCGTCCCGTGTGCGAGATCGAGCTCGACCGCATCGACGAGACCACGATCGGCGGACTTGTCCTTCTGCTCGAAGCCACGACGGCCCTCACCGGCTTCATGATGGGCGTCGATCCGTTCGATCAGCCCGGCGTCGAAGAGGGCAAAAACTACGCGCTTGCCCTGTGCGGCAACGCCAGCTACGCCAAATACAAGGAGACGCTTGCCGAGATCGAGAAGGCCTCGCCCGCGCAGACGTACTCTGTTGAAGGTTAGTCAGTAAAAATAGATCGCGCTGCTCCTTATGCATGGAGCAGCGCGATCATTTTATTCTGTTCGTCTTGTGGGAGCACTCTCCGACTCGTGTACACCGAAGTACATCCTCGGCGTGGCCTTCCAGGCGTCGCTTTCCTGATGGCCTTCGAGCGCGTGGAGCACGCACTGGCGGATATCGGGAAAACGCGGTTTGAGGTCTTCGATCAGACTCTTGGTGCGCGAACGTTCCGTGTCCGCGCCGTATTTGCAGCAGTGCTGCGACGTGGTGACGCCCAAACGGTCCAGTTCAAGCTGGATCTGCCGCTCGGTGAGGTAGATCATCGGCCGGATCAGCCAGATGTCGGCGCGGTCGTGCCACAATTTGGGCTGAAAGGCGCGGAAACGCCCGTTGCGCAGCAGGTTCATCAGCGCCGTTTCGACCACGTCGTCGAGATTGTGTCCCAGCGCCAGCTTGTTACAGCCCAGCTTTTTGGCCGCGGCGTTGAGCAACCCGCGGCGGAGATTGGCGCACAGGCTGCACGGCGACTGCTCGCCCTTCGCCTCGATGATGTGTTCGATCGCGTAAGGCACGACCGTGAGCGGCACTCCGAGCGAATCGCAGATGCTTTTCACGCCGTCCGTATTCCATTCGCCGCCGGTCATATCGACGCTGACGGCCTGCAGATCGTACTTGACGGGGCTGTACGTCTTGATGAATTTGAGGATGTGCAGCAGCAGCAGACTGTCCTTGCCGCCGGAAACGCCGACGGCGATCCGGTCGCCCGGCACGATCATGTCATAGCGGAAGATCGCCCTGCCGACGAGACGTCGGATGCGCGCGCTGATACGCGGGATTTCGGGCGCGGGATCGGTCATGGTCTTAATTACCCCCTTTTCTGGCAGGTTTCTATTCTAGCATATTTTTCTTGATTTGCGGAATACAGCCGCGCGTTCCTGTGATAAAATAAAATGTCTTGGAATTTTTCCGCAGGGGGACGACAATGCGATTTTTTATTGATGGAACCGAATGGAACTTCCCGCACATGGATTCGCTGACGCGGGAGGAACTGCTCGAAGAACTGCGCGGACAGGCAGCCGCCGAAGGACGCGTCATCGTCGATATGCTTTGCGACGGCGAAGCGCTCGATGATAAAGCGTTCATGACCGTGCCCGACGCGATCGACGTGGAAGTGCGCACGGCTTCGCCGTGGGGGCTGGGGATCGAAATCCTTGACGAGATCGATGCCTCCCTGTCGCAGGTCTTTCGCCGGATCCAGGAAGCGCTCGACGGTACGCAGATGTTTGACCCGGGACAGCTTCGCGAGGCCCACGAACAGCTCGCATGGATCGGCGACGTGATCGAAGGCTTCCGCGACGCCTATCCCGAATACGAAGCCGTGCTGCCTGACGCAACGCCGCTCGAAGAAGAACTGAGCGTTTTTGAGGGCCTGCTTTCCGACGGCCGCTACGCCGACGCCAACGAGTGGCATGAGCGCGAGTGGAAAGGTGAGGTCCTGCCGCCCTTTGTGAACGGGCTGAAGGAGCTTCGCGAATGGTTTGCCGAACAGGAACGCCGCGACGGCGGCGAAAACGAACGGGAGGGGACGACGAATGAGTCTGCGTAAGGGACTGGCGATCTTTCTCTTTCTGACGCTCGGCGTGAGTACGCTGATCATCAGCCGCAGCGTCGATAAAAACGCGCTCGAAGCGTTCATGAACATGGACAAGATCAGCATCGTCTATGCGCTGCTGTTCGTGTTTCTCGCATGGAGCTGCGACGCTTCGCGATTCTGCCTCACCGCGCGCGCGATGGGCTATAAGATCCGCTTCATGCGCGGACTGGTGCTGACCTGGCTGCACTATTTCGGCTGCGCCCTCACTCCTATGCAGGTCGGCGGCGGCCCCTTCCAGGTGTATGTGCTCTACAAGTCGGGTGTGCCCGTAGGTTCAGGCATCGCCATCACGCTGATCCGTACGCTGTTTTCCACGTTCCTGCTCAGCCTTGCCGCGCCGGCCGCGTTCATGCTGGTGCCGCAGCTTCGCGAGGGCGGCGTGCTCGTCAAGGGCGTGTTCTATTATGTCGGCTTTCTGTCGCTGGTGATGTGGGTGATCTTCATCCTCAGCATCGTCAAGGCCAAAGTCATCAAAAAGTTCTGCGGCGCCGTGCTGCTGTTGCTGAAAAAGATCAAGTGCTTCAGCCGGCTCAACGTGCACCGCATCTACCACGTCATCTGCTCCGAAGTCGACAGCTATTCCGAGAACGTCAAGCGCATGGTCGGCCCCGGTCTGCCGTATTTCATCGGCGCGTTCCTGCTCTCGATCGGGCATCTCTTTGCGCTCTTTTCCGTGCTGCCCGTGCTCATGCATGCGCTTTCGCTGGCGGTCAACTATCTGCACGCCGTGCTGGCGCAGGCGATGTTCATGTTCATCCTCTACTTCATCCCCACCCCCGGCGCCAGCGGTGTGGCCGAGGGCGGCGGCGCCGCTATCTTCAGCCTGCTCATGCCCGACAACATTGCCGGCATCATGGCTGTCGTCTGCCGTTTCTTCACCGAATACCTCGCCATCTTTATGGGCTGCATCGTTGCCATCCGCATGATCGGCTGGGGCGCCGCCGAGCGGATCATCAGCGGGCATCAGGACGAAGTGATCGAGGAGGAGAAAAAGAATGGATAACAGCACGCTCTCATCCCTGAGGGCCTGGGCCTTCAAGTACCGCGGCGGCATCTGGACGGCGCTTTTCGTCGTCATCCTTGCTCTGGCGCGCCCTGTTCCATCGCGCCTGCTAGCCGGCATCGCCCTCGTCGTCGCCGGTCAGCTTCTACGCGGCTGGGGCGTCGGCTGCATCAAGCGGTACAGAGGCGAAGAAGTTAAAGCCGACGAACTGGCCACATGGGGGCCTTATGCCCTCGTACGCAATCCTCTTTACGTCGGCAACGGACTGGTCGGCCTCGGCTGGGGCTGGATCTCCGGCAACGCCGCGACGGTCGTCTTTCTCGTCGCCTTCTGGGTGCTGTACGGCCTGCTCATCGTCCCGCACGAAGAGGCGTTCCTGCGCGGCAAGTTCGGCGCTCAGTACGAAGACTACTGCTCACGCGTCGGCCGCTTCTTCCCCAAAAGCCTTTCTCGCGAGACGTTTTCGCACGTCAAAGACGGCGCTTATGACGCTTCGATCCTGCTGAAAAGCGAGATTCACTCCCTCTGGGTCCACATCGCCGGCACCGTTCTGATCGTCTCGCGTCTGTGGTGGTAGTTTGAGAGAACAATACCCAACGCGGGGACGCAAAGGAAATAAAAAGCAAAGAATCGGGACACTCTTGCGAAAGAGTGTCCCGATTCTTTTGCGCTTCGATGTACAGCTCCGCGTGGCCGCGGATGTCCAAATGCAGCGCTTCAATGGAAAGGGGCGGGCACATGGGCCCGCCCCTACGGTGTTTTGAATATGACTTTGACTTTCTTAACGTCTTCGCGTTGGATTCTATATCAAAATTACTTGCCCAGCAAACCGATCTTCCTCTTGACCTTGTCGAGGGTGCGCTCGGCGACGTGCGCGGCGGTTTCAGCGCCTTTGCGATAGACGGCTTCGAGGGCGGCCTTGTCAGCGGTCAGCTCGGCGAACTTTTCACGCACGGGGCGCAGTTCCTCGGCCACGCACTCGCCGACGGCCTTTTTGAAGTCGCCGTAGCCTTTGCCGGCGAAGTCGTGTTCGATCTGCTCATACGACTGGCCGGTGATGACGGAGTAGATGGACATCAGATTGTTGATGCCGTCCTTGCCTTCGCGGTAGCAGACGCACGTCTCGCTGTCGGTGACGGCGCGCTTGAACTTGTTGATGATCACGTTCGGCTCGTCGAGGATGGAGATGAAGGCGTTGACGTTGGTGTCGGACTTGGACATCTTCTTTGTGGGCTCCTGGAGCGACATGATCTTCGCGCCGGCCTTGACGATGTACGCGTCGGGCACGCGGAAGACGTTGCCGTAAAGGCTGTTCATTCTCACGGCCACGTCGCGCGTGAACTCAAGATGCTGGCGCTGGTCCTCGCCGACGGGCACGTAGTCGGGCTGATAGAGCAGGATGTCGGCCGCCATCAGCGCAGGATAGGTGAACAGGCCGGCGTTGACGTTGTCGGCGTGCTTGGCCGATGTGTCCTTGAACTGGGTCATGCGCGAAAGATCGCCGAACATGGAGTAGCACGACAAAATCCAGCCGAGCTCGGCGTGGGCGTGCACGTGGCTCTGCACGAAGACGAGGCTCTTCTGCGGATCGATGCCGCAGGCGAGCAGCAGCGCAAAGGCGTCGATCGACTGCTTGCGCAGTTTGGCCGGCTCCTGGCGCACGGTGAGCGAGTGCAGGTCGGCGATAAAATAGGCGCACTGAAAGTCTTCCTGCGTCTGCCTCCAGTTGCGCACGGCGCCGAGGTAGTTGCCGAGCGTGAACGTGCCCGTGGGCTGGATACCCGAGAGCATGATCTTCTTGCGTTCCGGCTTCGCTTCCGGCACCGCGTTCTGTTTGACTTCTTCCATGGTGATCTTTCCTCCGATTATAAAAATGTCCAGCCGTGTGAAACGGCTCCAAAAACGTTATTATCGGCTCTGTGATTGCAGCTGTGCTTTCAGCTCGCTTCTGACTTTTTCCAGGTCGCTGCATGTCAGCAGCGGGATCAGGCTGTTGATCTCGGCGATGCTTTTGTCCCACCACCTGAAGCGGAGAAGCAGACCTGTCAGCTCGTCGTCGAAGCGTTTGCGGATAAGACGGGCGGGATTTCCGGCGACGACGGTATACGGTTCGACGATGCCTCCGACGACGCTGTCGGCGCCTATGATCGCTCCGTCTCTGATGTGCGTTCCCGGCAGGATGACTGCGTTCTGACCGATCCACACGTCATTGCCGATGACGGTATCGCCCCGGATCGGCAAATCAGAAAGCGCGGGCGGTTCCATGTCCCAGCCTTCCAGCGTGTAGAACGGAAACGTCGTGACGGTGTTCATCTGGTGGTTCGCTCCGTTCATGACGAACTCGACGCCTGCGGCGATCTGGCAGAACCTGCCGATGATCAGTCTGTCGCCGATGAAGCTGTAATGGTGAGTGACGTGGCTTTCAAACTCGGCATCGGCGATGTAGGTGAAGTCGCCGACGATGATGTTCGGATTCGTGACAGTCGGTCTGACATAGATTTCCTTGTCGTATCCGGCGATCGGATGCACACGCCCGGGATTCGGGATGACGCCGTCTCTCAACGTCGTGACCTCCTTTGGCAGCACCATACAGCACAAAAAAGTCCCTGACAGACCCTTTTTTCGGCCTGTCAGGGACGAATTTTAGCTGGAAAATCCGCGGTGCCACCCTGAATTCACGGCCGCTGCCGGCCGAGCTCTTTTGCAAGCGCTTCACGCGCGCCATTCGTCGCGGGATACTCGGAGCGAACCGTTCCCCCGCGCCCTCGGCGGCCCAAACGCAGCACCGTGCTTTCCGCCCGTTCTCAGCATTCCGGGCTCTCTGTAGGAGCGTGCGGCGGCGTCATTTCCGCTTCGTCGGTTTGGTGTGACTGAATCAGTATCTTAAAACCGAAAGGCGCGATTGTCAAGAAATCACGCGGGGATCTTCGTGCCGGGATAGGCTTTCAGGCCTTCGCCGATGATCGCGATGGCGCGTTCCAGATCGGCGCAGTTGAGCACGTAGGCCAGCCGGGCTTCGTCTTTGCCGAGCCCCGGCGTGAGGTAAAAGCCGTCGCCAGGGGCGATCATCACGGTTTCACCGTGCGAATCGAACTGTTCGAGCATCCAGATGGCGAACTTTTCGGCGCTGTCCACAGGCAGCTTGATCATCGTGTAGAACGCGCCCTGCGGCGAGGAGAACGTCACGTTCGGCAGCCTGGAAAGAGCTTTTTCGAGCGTGTCGCGGCGGCGGCGGTATTCGGCGTTGACGTCGGCAAGGTAAGACTTGGGCGTGGAGTAGAGCGCGGCGGCGCCGATCTGCTCCAGTTCGGGGCAGCAGAGGCGCGCCTGGCAGTATTTCATGATCAGCGCGTTGAATTCGGCGTTATGCGACAAAAGCGCGCCGATGCGCGCGCCGCAGGCGCTGTACCGCTTGGAGAGGGAATCGACGAGGATCAGGTTGTCTTCCAGTCCGGGAACGACGCCGAAACTGCGGAAGGGGACGCCATAGACGAACTCGCGGTACACCTCATCGACGATCAGAGCCAGATCGTGGCGTCTGGCGACGCGGGCGATCAGGTCCATCTCGTCGGACGTGAGCACGCGGCCGGTGGGGTTGCCCGGGTTGGTGACGATCATCGCCTTCGTGCGCGGTGTGATCACGGTTTCGACGGCGGCTTCGCCGGAAAGGGCGTAGCCGTTTTCGGCCTTTGTCGTGACGGCTTTCATGTTCACGTTCAGGACGTCGGCAAACGACAGATAGTTCGCGTAGAACGGCTCGAAGACGAGGATCTCGTCGCCGGGATCGCAGACGGCCATCATCGCGATCAGCAGGGCTTCCGATCCGCCGCTGGTGATCGTGATCTCGTCGATGTCGAAATCCATGCCCCAGTCGCGATAATAACTCCGGACAGCCTTCAGCAGCTGTGTGTCGCCGCGCGAGTCGCCGTAGGCGATCACTTTGTCGTCAAAGTCGCGGATGGCTTCGAGAAATGCCGGCGGCGTCTGGATGTCGGGCTGCCCGATGTTGAGGTGATATACTTTTTTCCCTGCGGCTTTTGCGGCTTCCGCGTAGGGACTGAGCTTTCTGATGGGCGAAGCAAAAACGCCGCTGATACGGTCTGACACCTTCATTGACGGATCATCTCCTGCGCGGCGCGAATATAATCGCGCCAAAAATCATAAATCAGCATTATACCGTATTTTGCGGCGTACAGACGGTACGAAGCTCAGATCGACAGTGTTTTTTAGTTTTCGGCAAGCAAAAGACGGGGCAAATGCTCATTGCCAAAACGCCTGCGAACGGGTAAAATAGGCGAGTTGTTTTTGTGAGCAGGTATTAAAAGTTGATGAGAATAACAGGAGGAACAATAAATGAACAGTGGAATGACAGTCCGCGGCATCTCGTGGTGCGTGCCGGAGAAAGTTGAGACGAACGAGCTTCTCGTTCAGGAGTTCGGCACGTGGACGCCGGAGAAGATCCTCCACAAGACGGGCATTGCCGAGCGTCACGTGGCCGAAGCTGGCGTACCGGCGTCGTATTATCACGTGATGGTCGCGAACAAGTTCTTCGAGGAGCATCCCGACATCGCGCGTGACACGATCGACATGCTCGTCATCTGCACGGAGACGCGCGATTACATCGCTCCGGCGACGGCCTGCGTGGTGCACGGCCAGCTCGGACTGCGCAAGACGTGCGGCGCGGTCGATTATGAACTGGGCTGCTCGGGCTTCCTGTACGGGCTGGGCATCTCCAAGGGGTTCATCTCGGCCGGGATCGCCAGGCGCGTACTGCTTATCACGGGCGACGTCGTGGCGAAGTACGCGAACAAGATGGACAAGGCGATCCGCACGATCTTCGGCGACGGCTTTACGGCGACGCTGCTGGAAGCAAGCGAAGCCGACCGCGTCACTGGCTTTGATTTTGGCACGGACGGAACGGGATTCCGCGACATCATCATCGAAGCCGGCGCGGAGGCTATGCCCTATTCGGACACGACGGGAAACGCCTACACGAACCGCTTCGGCAACACGCACAGCAAAGAGAACATCTACATGGACGGACGAAAAGTGCTCGAGTTCTCCGTGGGCGAGGTTCCCGGCTCGGTCGATCGCACGCTGGAACGCGCCGGACTGAAGAAAGAGGATATCGACCTTGTCGTCTTCCATCAGGCTTCACAGCTGCTGCTGGAACGCGTTCGCGATGCGCTCGGCGTGCCGCCGGAAAAGTTCGTCATCGATCTGGCCGAGACGGGCAACACGGTGTCGTCCACGGTGCCGATCGCACTGGCCCGC
>JAEEGK010029909.1_pt1 | contig 10832 bp, 8 predicted proteins | sample 8958771 | NCBI WGS metagenome assembly JAEEGK01 (sample SAMN16246547, study PRJNA631951) | gut metagenome | biome: gut microbiome; feature: rumen; material: SC-attached | host: Bos | place: Iran: Karaj | collected 2018-10 | reverse complement strand
TTCAACACCACGGCTGAATTCAGAATGTTCCATGAAACGGCAGTGGCCAATTTCTTCGAGTTGGCGACGCATAGGGATAGAATTGAAATAATTCATTTTTTGAACCTCTGTTAAATAAAATTGTTCCAGCGGAAAATGTAGTTAAAAACGCGGCCGCAAAGAGCCCCGATTTAACAGAAAATGTAAGCAAAAACGCCCCAAAAACGTCATTCTGGAGCCGAAGGCGATAGAATCCACTACAAAAGGGGGAAGCCTCCCCCTGTTTTCGGCCTCGACTCATGCCGAGTCCTACACCACCCCCTCGCCTAGGGGGACACCCCCTAAAACCCCCGTCTCAAATGCCGAAATCTGGGAACATTGGCTATATTTAGACTATATATGGCTGAATATTTTTCTTTCAATATACCAAAGGAAAAATGATGGGCGCATTTAAGTATTATACCGCTTTTATATTGTTCGTCTTTTTGAGCATATTTGATTTTTTCCTGGCCATTTACGCCATAGCATCGTTTAGCGAAGGAATCCATGCAGGAATAAAGGTTTCTGCCATCTTTTTAATACTGTTGTCAATCTCCTTTAAATTACGCTCGTATTACAAGAATTACGAAGTCGAACATATTGAAAACGATTCCGCAGAAATCGAGCCACCTGTCGTAGATTCAGAGTTTTCCGATTTCACAATAACGAAACCGACAAGAAATGATTTATTTGAAATAGCGAAACTTGCCAATTCTTTGCTGGAACATCTGGCAGGTAACGCAGACTTCAAATTTGCATTGAAGAAATCGGTCAATCTAAATTATGAAAATGAGAATATAGACAGCTCAGCAGAACTTAAAATAATTTTTCTTATGAGTGCAGACATGTTGCATATTTTAAAGAAAATGAACTACAAGTTCAGTTTTAACTCTGATGAAAGCTTTATCTTGGCAAATTTTTTAATGAATCTTTCTGAAGAAGGTTTTTGTTATGCTGGACTTAACGAAGTGTATTTGGAAGAAAAAAACATTCAAAACCAAATAATCGAAGCTTTACTGATTGTAGAACAAATAGAACAATCTTCATTCAAAAACAAAACACTCTCTTTAATATACCCTCTCATAAAAGATTCAGAACTAGCCCATATCTACAGCGATTTTTTAAAATATTACACTCAATGTCTACTTTTTCTTTCTCCAGAACCAAACGCAGAACAAAAAAAATATTTTGAATCAATAAAAAACATCCATTTAAAAGAAGAATCAGAAAGTCAAGAGGAATTAAACGAACTCATCGGTTTAAATACTGTAAAAAAAGAAATCGAGACTTTTAAAAATTTCCTTGAAGTTCAAACACTTCGAAAAAAACAAGGATGCAAGATTCCTCAGCTTTCCTTACATCTCGTTTTTACAGGCAACCCTGGAACAGGAAAAACCACCGTTGCCCGCATCATAGCGAACATATATAAAGAACTTGGACTTCTAAAAAGCGGTCACTTGGTAGAAGTTGACAGATCTAAAATGGTTGCTGAATATGTTGGACAAACAGCCATAAAAACAAACAAAGTTATTGATAGTGCTATTGATGGCGTTCTCTTTATTGACGAAGCATACACCCTATCAAGAGGTAGTGAAAATGACTTTGGTCAAGAATCAATCGACACCTTATTAAAAAGAATGGAAGACGACAGAGATCGTTTGGTCGTGATTGTAGCTGGCTATACAGAAGAAATGCAAGATTTCATCAATTCTAATCCTGGCTTGCAATCACGTTTTAATCGTTTTATCAATTTCCCTGATTATACGGAAGAAGAACTATACGAAATTCTCAAAAGAACGGCCCAAAATTATTCGTATACATTCTCAGATGGTTTTAAAAACAAAATACAAGATTTTCTAAAGCATAGCGTCACTCACAAAAACAAACACTTTGGAAACGCTCGATTTGTTAGAAATCTCTTTGAGAAAATTCTTGAAAATCAAGCTAACCGACTTGCACTAACAGCAGAAAAGAGTAGCGGGCTAAACATATTAACAGCCGATGATATTCCCTGCATCAATGACAATTAAATTCAAGCGTAATAGTTTACGCCACAAAAGCCGTCCGCACATCACAGACGGCTAAATTTTTTGAGGCGACAAGCTACTACGCCACGGTTTTCAGCAGTTCCTTGCCGATACGGCGGAGTTCCTCGTCAATGAGTTTCTTTCTTGCCAAAGACGGTTTCTTCGTTCCATTTACGTATGCGGCGAACAGGGGCTGAGGGATTCCCAATCGGCGGGCAAACGCCGAGGCGTTAAGTTCGGGGAACAGCCAAAATACACGGCCAATGGGATTCGTCTTTTTCGGCGAAAAGAATCCCGAAAGTTCCAACCCCTCGTCCAGATCGTCAAACCACACGCCATCGCAATCTACGCGGCAGTTCTCCAACTGCTTTCGCGTAGCCTTCCGCAGCGGTTCGTAATCTCGGATGAGTTCACGCCCGATTCGGCCGTCTTTCAGTTCCACACAAACAGCGTCTTTCTCGATCCAAAGCCTTTTTACATCTTTTTCCGTAATTTCGTTCATAAAGAGATTCCACCCCTTTCAAATATCTTCGGCACAATTAATATAGGTTATTATTTAATAACCGTCAATAGGTTGAAGTTTTTTCCTCACAAACAAAAAAAGAGACCGCTTTTTATATCTCTATAAAAAACGGTCTCATCTAATGAGCTTTCTTTTTTATCTCAGGTGGTCGCTCTACCACCCTGTCATCAATTTGGGCCTTCTTTTTTTCTCAGGTGGGTACCCTGCCACCCTATCTGAAAAGAAATATATGAAATTTCTCGAGAGAAAGCAAGCCATTTTTAAAGGGAGATGCCGCCTTGTGGTCAGTCCTTTATGCAGCGGATGAAGCCATAGCTCTTATAATCCCAATCTATGTAAACTCTCATGCCTGAATAAGATATGCTTACGCCCGCCGAATATTTTTCATCAATTTCATATGATGTTAAAAAATTTACTCTTGTCCTGTCTTCATTTCCAGGCAAGGCTCCGAACCCATATATATCACAGATACTAAAAACCGAAGGTCCATTAGGATAATACTGCCAATCATGAGATGCCCTTAAATGCTCTGCACGTTCTCCCGTAGCAAGATACAGGATATTCCATTCATCAGCACTTGGCAAGTGCCAACCAGCAGGACAAAGTCCTTGTACTCTGCTATTTTTTTGCGGGTTGCACACAACGCCAGAACCGCACCCTTTACCATCATCACTAAAAAAGGCCGCAGAGTCCATTGCCATGCTCCACAAATAGTAACGACCATATCCATACTCATCGCAATAGGCAGGGTTATCAAAAAGACAACCCGACTGGCCATCAAACGGTTCATTTGAAAATTCATCCATATAAAGGTTGAGATTTTCCGCCATCCACCACTGGGTACCAATTTTCACTGTCTTGTAGGTTTTGCCATCACGATTATCAAACAATGTCCCATATTCACAACTATCTCGGCAGGGGGGAACCAAAGTCACCGAGGAGTCTGCACTAGGCAAGAATATAAGCGAGGTCCAATATCCATCCTGGCAAATAGAACGCACTCCATCTCGTTTTGAAATTTTCCCCTCTTCTTCACACGGAAACTTAGCCTTGCTAGAACTGCTCTTACTGTCGCTAGAGCGAGAGTCACTGGATCCTTCGCTGCTGCTCAGGATGACGGAAGAGGAAGAAGAACTCCCCTGCTTTTCTGCACTGCTAGATTCCGGGTCGGAGCCCGGAATGACGTTTACGCTGCTTGAACAGGATCCTTCGTGGCTGTCGTCACTCTGGATGACGGAGGAAGAACGGGAATTGTCGGCGTCGGACGGGGACCACGAATCATCATCGCCACACGCCGCCAGGAACGCCACCATGAAAATGGATCCTATCGCCGCGATGCGGCTCCAGGATGACAGCACAAAAAACTTTTTCATAAACACCTCTTTATCCCTCACGCTAAAAATAGAATATTCCATCAATACTTTTTTTGCCGGTATCGGCAAGTTTTAGGCTAAAAAAGCGTCAATTCCCTATGCAACAGGCAAAGAACGCAACAGACAAAGTCAAAATAATTATATTCTATGACATGTTTAAAGTCCAGAATACTCTCGCTATCTTGACCGCCTCGGCAGCCATGCTCATCATGGCATGCGACGGCACGGCCACGTCAGAAGAAATCCTGTTGCCCCAGGAATCCGAAACCAATTCGTCATCCATCGATTCCACGGCAAGTTCCTCGTCCATCGATTCCGCGGCAGGCAAATCCTCCCAAGGTTCCGAAGTTTCCTCGTCGTCCGAAGCAATTTCGTCGTCGTCCCAGGAAGCTTCGTCGTCTACTGAATCTTCGTCGCAGGCTGCTTCCAGCGATTCCGGCGCCCAGATCACCAAGATGGACAAGCTCCCGTTTGACACCACAGGGATCGACCCTGATACACTGCATTACACGTACATACTCGACGAATTCAAGGACGAGACCGTTCTAGATTATTATAAAACGGAATACGGGGAGAACCTGGAGTATTACGTTTTAGTCACCGTAGGCGACGGTCACTATTGCCATATCGGCTCCGGAAGCGCAGGCGGCCAAGGTGACTACCAGAACGTATACACGACCCAGACACCGGCGGAATACATCTTCATGGAGAACAGGGACTCGCTCCTGTTTACATACGTCGAAAACTGCGCAACACTCAGCTGGGACGGCTGTCACGAACCGAAATCCAACAATGCCTTCATGCAGAAAATCATGGTCGGGAACGACACTTTCTATTACAGCGAATTAGAGAAGCGGCTTCAGCTCGCCAAGGTAACCGATTCCTCCGTCATCGTCTGGGAGAAAAAGACCTCTTCCAATGAATCCACGACGACCGCCAAGAAATTCGCATGGAACAAGAGCTATTTCGAAAACGACACGCTGGTCAAGTTCATCAGCGACGACACCATATTCATCGAGAAGTACAACCTGAAAATCACCGCCAATGAAGATACGTGGATTTTCGGAGACGAGGTTTGCAGCACCCTGGGATACAAGAAAGTTCCCGGGATGACCGACGAAGAATCGTGCAAAGCCCTCGAGACATTCCACAACGAAGCTATCAAATGCAGGCAGAGGAACCTGAACATCCCCTACCCCCGCCTTTTCCCAAGCATCTGCAGGCCGAACAGTTCCCCCAAATCAAACGAGATCTGGTGCATTCTGGACGAGACCCTCGAATCCAGGCTTACGCTCTAAAAATAAGGGCACGCCCCGAAAAAAAAACGTGTAAAATGCGTTTTATAGCACTTTGATTCCAGAATGGATAATTGTATTTTGGAATCAGTGTTTTAAAGGGGTGTTTCATGAAAACAGCAAAGATATTATCTTGCGGAATTCTTTCCATACTATTCATCGCCTGCGGCAGCGACTCCTCGGGAACCGCCGCCCAGACTGACGAACTCGCGGACGGCAGCGTCGTTGCGCCAGACGGCAGCGTCATCGGAAGTTCCGGCAGCGTAGATTTCACGTCGTCGGCCAACACGGACCCGTTCGACACCTCCTTCACTGGAAGGAGCTACGCCCTAATCAGCAGCGCCACATTCGGCATAAGCTCTAGCAGCACGGGCCTTATCGGCAGTAGCGCGGGCGGCAGCGCCAATCCCGGCATTGGCGGCAGCAACGACTCCCCCGACACCGAAGAAGACGACGTGGTTTCGCTCGATGGTTCCGAGACGACCATCACGTTCAGCGGCACCGACGCGACTGTCACAAACGACAACGGCTGCCTCACGAAGGGCGACAAGTCCATTACCGTCACATGCTCCGGCAACTACTACCTGCAGGGTACCGCGACCGACTTCCAGGTAATCGTTAGCACCACGGCGGGCGACACCGGCAAGGTGGACCTCTTCTTGAACGGAGTCTCGCTCAAGAGCAGCGACGCGCCCATCTACGTGCAGAACGCCGAGAAGGCGGAACTCCACCTGGTGAAGGGCTCCACGAACACTATCGAAGACGGTTCCACGCGCCCGCAGACGCACACCTACAACAACAAGGTCGATACCGCGAAGGCCGCCATTTACGCGAAGGACGACCTGAGCATCAAGGGTAGCGGAAGCCTCACCGTGAAGGGAAACTACAACAACGGCATCCACACGAGCAACGACCTCAAAATCAAGAAGAGCACCGGCACGCTGAATGTTTCCGCAAAAAACTGCGGCATCAAGGGAAAGGCCTCGCTCACCATCAACGGCGGAAACATCACCGTCAACGCCAGCGGCGACGGCATCAAGAGTGACGAAGACGACGCCACCAAGCTTGCCGAGGGCAAGGGTTTCGTGATGATTGCGGGCGGCACCATTACCATCACGTCGGCATTCGACGGCATCAGCGCGAGCAACACAGTGCAATTCACCAAGGGCGAAACCACCGACGAGCCGACGGTCAAGATTACGGCGGGTGGAGGCCAGACCTGCCTCGGCAACAGCACCAGCAGCCAGAGCGGCAGAGGCGGCTGGGGCATGATGGGAGGAGGCAACTCCTGCTCCCCCGACTCGAGCATGAAGGGCATCAAGGCGGACTCGAACATCGTCATAGAGGCCGGCAAGATTGACGTGAACAGCCACGACGACGGCATCCACAGCGACGGGAACATTACCGTGAGCGGCGGATTCGCAAGCGTAAAAACGGATGATGACGGCCTGCATGCCGAAAAAGCACTGACCATCAAGGGCGGCACCGTGGAAGTCACTATGGCTTACGAAGGCATGGAAGGCGCCGAGATGAACTTTGAAGGCGGCGTCACGAGCGTGGTGACCACCAACGACGGCTGGAACGCGGCCGGCGGGACGAGCACTTCGACCGGCGGAAACCAGGGAGGCCGGGGTGGCGGATTTGGCCGCAGCGACGGAAGCAAGGCCAAGGTGACCGGCGGTTTCCACTACATCTATGTGGGCACGGGTGATACAGATGGCCTCGACAGCAACGGCGACATCGAGATTTCCGGAGGAATCGTCGTCATCGAATGCCGCATGAACGGCGGCATGGGCGGCATGGTAGACTCCGACGGTTCCACGAGCATCACGGGCGGCAAGCTTCTTGGCTTCGGCACGAACAATTCCGAAGAAGGCACGCAGTACAGCGTGAACTTTACCGCCGACAACTACTACGGCACATCGGATATCGCGTTCAAGCCGAGCTTCAGCGGAAGCAAGATGGTGTCGAACGTGGGCCAGCCAGGCGTAGTGAATAGCGTCGACGGCATGCAGAAGCAGTGTTTTGGAAGCAGCACCACGAACTGCGTGTACTACAGGTAATCCAGTTTCTCTCTCTACCTCCCGACTACCCGTAGTACCGCAGTACATCAATTATCGTGGCATTTTTACCAGCCGTTCTCCGGCTGGTTTTTAATATACCCCATTTAATTCATACAAACAAATATATAATTCTTATATATTCAATCAAATTCTATTATAAATTTGAACAACTTTCCGCATTTTCGCGTCAAAAAGTCAATTTTTTATTTTGCGAATCCATCAAAATAAGTTAAATTGAATAGAGAAAGACACATCTAGGGGAACTAAATGAGCAAAGTCGACGCAGAAAAGATTTGGTTGAAACGTATCCGTATTTTCATCGGGATTCTGGGAGCCATACTTCCGTGGATAGCCTTGCTCGGGACGTTCATCGTAGGCCGTGCGAACCCGGGAATCTACTCGCAGGAATTCTGGACCAAGTTCTCCATTTCGGCAACGTACTACCTGACCCCGCCGCTGGTAGGCATATTGACCACCGCGGCCATCATCCTCATGTGCTACAAGGGCTACGAGCTTAAAGACCACGTGGTGACCACGGTGACGGGTGTATTCGGCGTCATGATCGTGATTTTCCCATGCAACTGCCCCTACGTAACCGACGAGACTCTCGTAGGGTTCTTCCAGCTGCCGGCCAAGATATCGCACATTTTCCACTGCGTATCAGCCGTCTCGTTCTTCCTCCTCCTCGCCTACAACAGCATGTTCCTGTTCACCAAGACATACGACAATAACGCAAAGGAAATTTCCCCGCAAAAGAAGATTAGGAACACCATCTACAAGATTTGCGCCTTCGGCATGATCGCAGGGCTCGCGCTGATAGTGATTCCTTACAAATTCACAGCAAAAACCTTCATTGCAGAGGCTATCGCGCTGACCTTCTTCGGTGTGAGTTGGCTCGTGAAGGGCGAACTGTTCGGTTTCCTCGCCGACAAGGACGAAAAGTCCTAAAGGAGTACATATGCATCCGTCATTCATCTTTTTCATCGTCCTCGCCATTGTCGTTGTCGCGGTAGCCGCCTACCGCCTCGGCGTTGCCGTAAGCAAGGCGTCCAAGAAGGAATCGCCCGAAGCTAGGAATACGGTGCCCTACGACAAGTGTCTGGAAAAGAACGCCGTGGCTTTTGGCTACGGCAGCTTTACCGACGCCCGCGACGGCGAAACCTACCGCACCGTAAAAATCGGCAAGCAGGAATGGATGGCCGAGAACTTGCGTTTCAAGGCCGAGGGCTCTTACGCCCCGGACAACGAGGAAGCGAACGTGAAGCCGTTCGGACGCCTGTACACCTGGACCACCGCGCTCGACATTCCCGCCGAATACACGACGCAGTCTCCGGCCAGGGACCTCGACATGTACCACAAGATACGCGAAGCCGATTACCGCGGCATCGCTCCCGAAGGCTGGCACATCCCGAGCCTCAAGGAATGGGAAGAACTGATGGAGAATCTGGCCCCCAAGTCGAACGGTGACGAACTCCGCAGCGCATGCTTCTGGCAGAACCCCGGCAAGGATTCCCTGGGATTCTTCGCCCTGCCCGCCGGCTACCGCTTTGACAACGGAAGCTTCTGCCACTTCGGCAAGCGCGCCCGCTTTTGGAGCAAGGACGAATACGGTGCGGCAAACGCCTACCGCATGAGCATCACGGACGACTCGGCCGATATCGAGGGCGTCTACAGGTCCGACGCGCTTTCTATCCGTTGCGTAAAGAACGCCTAGCGTGGCACTCCTTTTCGGCATAATCTTCTTTGCGCTGTTCGTCAGCGCCATCATCCGCGGAAAATTTTCGTACGGAAGCGCCGACTACGACTTCCACGAGCATCCCGTGCAGTTCGTAATAGTGCTCGTGTTCATTCTTGGAATTTCGGCGCTGTGCATTTACAGATTCCTCGTAGAGATGGAACTTTTATGATTCTCCGCAAGCCCGACTTTTACGACAGCTTCGAGTGCATCGCCTCGCGGTGCACCGACACGTGCTGCGTGGGCTGGGAGATAGACGTTGACGAAGCGTCGCAAGAGGCGTACCGCAAGGTGGCGGGCGCTTTTGGCGACAAGCTACGCGAAAACATCGAGGACGGGCATTTCAAACTGCTCCCCCACGACCGCTGCCCGTTTTTGGACAAGGCGAACCTCTGCGAAATTTACGCGCACCTGGGCGAAGGCGCATTGTGCGGCATTTGCCGCGAGCATCCGAGATTCGTGGAAGTCTACGGCGACATCATGGAAAAGGGACTCGGGCTTTGCTGCGAAGAGGCAGCGAGGCTGTTGCTTGCAGGCAAGGGCCCGCTTGTATTCACGAGCGAGGAATGCGACGAACCCGAAGACGAACTGGACGATGACGACCGCGAAATCCGCGACCAGGTGCTTTACGAGCGCGAACAGATTTTAGAGACTCTCGCCGATACATCCATGCCATTCGAGGAACGGCTCCACCAAACGTTCGGCTACACAGGCGAACAACCGCTTGCGCCTTTTAAAAACGCCGGCGCCCTTGTCGGGCTGCTCGAAAAGCTGGAAAGCTACGGCCCCGCGTGGGACGAGGCGCTCGCGCGCATCAAGGCGAAGGTCAACGCGGCACAAAGCGCGGAACAAGACGCGGCAGACGCAACGACTCTCGAAGACCAGGGATTCTTCTCGGAAACGGAAAGCGCGCGCCTCCTCGCCTACCTTGTCTACCGCCATTACGCCAAGTGCCTCATGGAAGGGCGCGAGCAGGGCAAGCTCATGTTCGCGCTGTTCTTCTGGAACCTGGCGCGGTTCTTTACGCGCGAACTCGCGGGCAATGCGACCGACGCGCAGACCGTCAAAATAAACGCCGTCAAGATGCTCTCGAAACAGCTGGAATACTCCGAAGAAATTATGGAGCTCGTCGAGATTTCGCTGGACGACTAGGCCGCAAGGCGGTCTTTGTCCATCACGTGCTTGCGCCACTTGCCGCTTTTCCACCGCCACCAGAAAATGACGGGCGCCGTACTGTAAACAGCCACTACCGCGATCCAGGCGTAATGCGCAGGCAGGTGGAAAATGTAGGCCGCCACGTACAGCGCACCCGAAACACACCAGTTCATGATGGCACAGGTGAACATGACCCACACCGTGTCGCCCGCACCACGGAGAGCGCCCGCATACACAACAAGCAGCACCTCGACAAAAATGTAGAAGGTCGCGATGCGAAGCATGAAGATGCTCATGGGGCGAGCGGCGTCGAAAATCGCAATCGCCTCTGCCGAAGCTTCCGCCATGTCGGGCCTGAATATATCCGTCAGCACGCCCGGCAGGAATACGAAAAAGACGCCCATGAGGAGCGAATAGCCCCACCCGAGCTTGAGTCCGGAATAAGTCGAGCGGGTCGCCGCCGCGGCATCGCGGGCACCCACGTAACGCCCCACGAGGCTCGTGGAGGCGACTTCAAGGCCCATCAGCGGAACGTACGCCACCATGTCCCAGTTGAACATCACCGACGACGCAGTGGCCGCATCGGGACCGAGCGCGTGGAACATAAGAATCATGAGCTGGAACGCCGACATGTTCAGGAACA
>JAEEGK010029908.1_pt1 | contig 10833 bp, 8 predicted proteins | sample 8958771 | NCBI WGS metagenome assembly JAEEGK01 (sample SAMN16246547, study PRJNA631951) | gut metagenome | biome: gut microbiome; feature: rumen; material: SC-attached | host: Bos | place: Iran: Karaj | collected 2018-10 | reverse complement strand
ATCGGTCTCGTCGAAGACGAAATCGTTGCTAAGGCTAAGAAGGCTGCTGAACCTGCCAAGGCTGACGCTGCTGTTGACATGGTCGAAGGCGAAGGCAAGTCCGCTAACTAAGATCAAAAACGGTCTTTAAAAAAGGCACGGCTTATATGCCGCGCCTTTTTTGCATTTTGATTTTTTGTATAATTAGGTAACTTGTCAGTCTTTTTCTCAACTGTAGAAAAGTATTATGCGATCTTTTATTGTCTGTCTTTTATTGGCGTGCGTTTGTGCCTTTGCTTCGGATTCGATGTTTGGCAATTCTGCGTCTAAGGGTCTAGTTCTCGGCGAAGGTACGTCTACGCGTGGCGCCGCATCGCTTACGCCGATGTATGCCGAAATGGCTGTGGATTCCAATTACGTGCTCGGTCCGGGCGACTTTCTGGACTTGATGCTTGAGGATAATTACCTTTCGGTGCAGGTGGCGCCTGACGGCTCTATCGCTATCGAGGAATGCGGTGTCGCCTTTGTAGGCGGAAAGCCCCTGTTCGAGGCGCGCGAGATGATTCTTGACCTTGCGTCTAAGCGCTACAAGCGCGATCAGTGCTATGTGCAGCTATCGGCGCTCAAGAGGTTCAGGGTGAACGCGATGGGCGCCATTGTCGTGGTGGGCCAGCAACTGGTGGACCCGCAGACGCGTCTGAGTTTCTTTATCCGTCAGCTGGGCGGTTTTCTGTCGAACGCTAACACTGAGGACGTTCAGGTGATTCGCGGCAAGGATACCCTGCACGTGAATTTCTCGGCGATGTCGAACAAGGGCAACTTCGAGGACGACGTGATGATGGAACAGGGCGACCGCGTGTTTGTTCCATACGTGAAGATGGGCGACAACATCGCGATGATTTTCCCTGGATTCAGGAGCAGCGTCGCCTATAGCAAGGACCGTACGGTGCAGGACTATTACGAGCTGTCGGGTGCGGCGCGTATGCACAACTACGGCTACAAGGCCGCATGCATCCGCGAACCGGGGAAACCCCCGCGCTGGATTACGCTCGCCGAAATGAGCGAGACCAAGGTCGCTCCCAATACCGAGGTGGAATTTTCGGTGCAGGAGATGCTTGTGTACGTGGGCGGGTCCGTGAACCATATCGGCAAGTTCCCCTACAATCCTTCGTGGCATGCGCTGGATTACATCGCGGCGGCCGGCATCAATACGATTACGGGATCGTGGAGCCAGGTGAGGGTCTGGCGCGGCAAGGAACCCAAGGCGCTTTCGCTGAGCGTGACCGAGGACCAGATTATACCAGGTGACTACATCGAGATTCCGAAGAGCCGCTACGAAGCGTTCAAGGATTTCACGTTGTTCCTTGTGTCGCTTTTGACGGTGGTGTCGTCGGCGTTCCTCATTTACGCAACCTATAACCAGAACAACTAATCGCCTATGCAATCTCAGGAATCTGCTGGTATCGTTGAAGTCTGCCTTCGCCTGGTGAACAACAACTTGAAGCATTTCAAGCTGTTCCTCGCCTTGTTGCTTTTACCGACCCTATTTGCGTTCGTGCTCGTGATGTGGGTGATCAAGCCCGCCTATTCCGCGACGGCCGTCGTGACTCCGCCGTCGTCGTCTCAGGGAAGTCTGAGTGGAATCGGCTCCATGTTGGGTAGTGGCGCTGGAATGGGGTCGCTGCTTGGCCTTTCCGGAAGCGACGAAGAGGCGAATGCGGTGTGGACCATATTCAATTCGTGGGAACTGCACGACATGGTCATCAAGGAGTTCAACCTGGCCGAGCACTACAAGTTCGACGGGCATTTCCATGCGGACTTGCTGAAGCTGTTCCGCAAGAATTTCGGAATCGAGACGAACAAGGAAGACATGTTCGTCATCTATGTCGAGGACGAGGATTACAAGCTCGCGGCGAAGATGGTGTCGTTCATGCTCGAAAAGGCGGATTCCGCATTTAATGCCTTCAAGACGGCCCAGGCCAGACAGTCCAGACTCTACTTCCAGGGCAGGCTGGATTCATGCGAGCGCAAGCTGGATTCCCTGTTGCAGGATTTCGTGAAGTTCCAGGTGGACAACAACTTCTACGAACCCGAGATCCAGATGGAGTCTACGCTCAAGTACCTGAGCGCCCTGCAGGCGAAGCGCGAGGAAGTGTCTATCGAGATGGCTTTCGAAAAGGCGGACCGTGGCGAAAAGAGCAAGCGCTACGACGAACTTTCCAAGCGCTACCAGGGCGTGAACACGGCCCTGAACGGAACGTTGAAGGGACGCCACGAATCGCTCGGTATGGTCGCCCTCAAGAAGTCCCCTGAACTTTCTGCCGAATACTTCCGTCGCGAGGCGGAGATCCGCATCCAGGAAACGCTGTACAAGCTCTTGCGTCAGCAGAACGAGGAAATGCGCCTTGAAGAAGCGAAGATGCTCACAAATTTGCATATCCTTGTTCCGCCCTGGGAAAACGACAAGAAGGTCTACCCGCTCCGTGGCGTGACGCTGCTCTTTGCGTTTGCAGTTTCGTTCCTTTTGGCGACGATTGTCTGCAACCTTCTCGGATTCCTGGAAGTCGAGAGCGCACGCGGTTCCTCGGTTGCCGGAGAATGGAATAGCTTCAAGAGATTCTTCAAGAAGTCCTAGGGTTTGCCGATGTTGTCGTGGATAGTTGAATATCCGGTAAGTTTCACCCTTTTCCTGGTAGTCTTTTTTTGCCTTTTCCAGGCTTGGTGGTTGAAAAAGGATTTCTTCAGTCCTCCGACGGTCTATTGCTTTTCGCAGTGCATTACGCTTGGTATCGCCTATTTCCAGCTGGATTACGCCATGTCGGATTTCAAGCCGACGACGTGGATGATCTGGCTCGGGGCCATGGCGGGTTTTTGCTCAGGTTCGTTCCTCTCGAAGCTTGTCGCTAAGCAGAAGGGGCTTCCGACCCGTATCGCTTCCGTGACGGAGGCTCGCGACTACAACTGGACGCTCCACATTGTATTGAGCTTTATCCCGATCGTATTTTTCCTGATCGGAATATACGGCATTGTCCAGGTGGCGGGAAACCTGCTGCTTTTGACGGGGAATCCGGCGAAGTACATGACGAAGGATACGGACTATGGTTTCTATCCGGTGCTGTTCGGCGGGGGCCCGCTGATCGTGCTTTTGTTCGGCGTGGCGGCTTTCAAGAAATTCAATCCGCGGAAGTGGCTTCGGATTCTTGCGCGCGTTGTTATTTTCTTGACGTTCGCCTTGAATCTGCTTGCCTATCCGAGCCTCGGAACGCTCTTTTTCAGCGTCGGTTTTTTGGTGATTCTCTATAACTACCTGCATAAGCGGATTTCGGCGATGTGGATTTTGGTGTGCCTTGTGCTTGCGGTGAGCGCCTTTGTGGGAATTAGCACCTTGCGCGACCAGTACGGCGGGAACCAGGTCGAGAAGATGGCGGCAGAGGCCGTGATGGAACTCCCTTACAAGTACGTGTCGAACAACTACTGGAACCTGGATTACGCCGTGAACCCGCCGTCGGACCGCGAGTACCATCCGCATACCTACGGAATCGATTTTTTTTTCGGGATGTTCGAATTCCTGAGGGTGTCGTCTAGTTTCAGGAACAGTTTCCACTGGGACGGGCTTTTCAACGAGCGCATCGAAAAGATCAAGGGGTTCAACACGGCGAGCTACCTGTGGGAAGTCTACAAGGACTTGTATTTCCCGGGGGTGATCCTTTTGCCGTTCTTCTGCGGGCTGATGCTTTCGGTGCTGCACTTGCGACTGTGCCTCCCGTTTACGCCGCGCCAGATTCTGTTCTATACGTTCTTCATTTACTTCATCGGCTGGTGGTTCTTTACGCCGGGCTACAAGCAGGGAATTTACTGGATCTGGTCGCTGTTTATTTTCTTTGTGTCGACGGTGTGCATCCAGCGGAAAAAATTGGCGGAGGCCTAGTTTTCTATGAAGGGTACGTTCGACAGCATTATACTCGGCGCGGGGCTTTACGGGCTATATGCGGCCCTTTTCTGTGCAAGGCTCGGACGCCGTGTTCTTGTGCTGGAAAGGGATAGCGCTCCCTTTATGCGCGCGACATACATTAACCAGGCGCGCATCCATCAGGGGTACCATTATCCGCGCAGCCTTTCGACGGCGATGAAGTCCGCCTATTACTTTGAGCGTTTCAACAGGGATTTCGATTTCTGCATCCATCGTGAATTCGAGAAGGTCTATGCGACGTCCACGAAGTATTCGTGGTCTGACCGTGAACAGTTTATTTCTTTCTGCAAGGCGGCGAACATTCCTTGTCGCGAACTCCACCCGGGACAGTTTTTTAGGCCGGACATGTGCGACGGTACCTTTCTGACTCGGGAATACACATACGACGCGAAAATATTGAGAGATTACTTTGTCGAAGAACTCGGCAAGATGAGCAATGTCGAAATCTGCTACAATGCCGATGTTTGCGCCATTCACCTGGACGGCGAAAATTACGCCGTGAACTTCAGGCTGCCAAACGATGCCGAAAGCCTTGCAGTGGCGCCGTTCCTGCTGAATGCGACCTACGCTTCGACGAACCAGGTTCAGGACATGCTTGGATTCGAGGGGTTCAAGATAAAGTATGAACTCTGCGAAATAATCCTCTGCAACGTGAACGAGCAACTGAAACGTTACGGCATTACCGTGATGGATGGCCCCTTTTTCTCGATCATGCCGTTCGGAAAGACTCCCTACCATTCCCTGACGTCGGTGACCTTTACTCCGCATGTGACCTGCCACGGAGAAAACCTGCCCAGGTTTAGTTGTCAGGAAAGAAGTGGCGGATACTGTTCGCGTGACAAGCTGGGGAACTGCAACGAGTGTGCGGCGAGACCGAAGACGGCGTTCCCTTATATGGCAAACCTTGCGCGTAAGTATCTGCGCGACAAGTTTTCCTTTGAGTATGTCGATTCGCTTTTTTCCATGAAGCCGATTCTTGTGGCCTCCGAAATTGACGATTCGAGGCCGACCGTGATCAGGGTGCAGTCGAGGAAACCGACTTTCGTTAGCGTCCTTTCGGGAAAAATCAACACCGTCTATGATCTGGATGAGGTACTGAGCAATGGCTAAAGAAAAAAATTTTGTTTCGGCGGTCGTGTACGTGCGTAACGACGAGGCGCAGGTCTTTGAATTCCTTTCGATGCTGACCGGTGTCCTTGAAGAGCATTTCGAACATTCGGAAATCATTTGCGTGAACGATTTTTCGTCGGATGGAAGTCTTGCAAGAATCAGGGAATTCTGCAAGTCCGGTTCGTCGGTCAGTATATCCGCCCTGAACATGAGCTATTTCCACGGAATCGAACTTTCCATGAACGCGGGCGTAGACTTGTCGATCGGGGATTTCGTATTTGAATTCGATTCGGTCGACGTGGATTATGAACCGTCGAGGATAATGGAACTGTACTACAAGACGCAGGAAGGTTTCGATATCGTGAGCCTTACGCCTGACAGGGGAAACGGACTTTTCTCGAAGGCGTTCTACAAGTTGTTCAACGACTTCTCGAATTATCCGCAGAAGATTTCGACAGAGACGGTGCGTATCCTGAGCCGCCGTACCATTAACCGTATAAGCAGCATGAGCAAGACGATTCCCTACCGCAAGGCGATTTATGCAAGCAGCGGGCTTCGCACGGCACGGCTTTCGTATACGCGGACGGAGTCTTGCAGAAAGGTCGACAGGGGGGAGAGGCGCTATAAGCGTGGCCTTGCCATTAACTCGCTGATTCTTTTTACGGACGTGGGCTACAGCTTTTCGATATACATGGCGGTCATCATGATGTGTATTGCCATATCGATGGTTACCTATTCGGTTGTGATTTACTTGACGCAAAATCCGGTCGAAGGCTGGACGACCACGATATTGTTCCTTTCGTTCGCGTTCTTTGGCCTGTTCAGTGTCCTAACGGTAATCATCAAGTACTTGCAGATTATCGTGGACCTGATTTTCAAGCGCAAGACCTACAATTTCGAAAGCATCGAGAAACTGACCTAGGGGTGTTGAAATGATGAAGAGGGCTATTGTCGGCTATACCGGTTTTGTCGGGAGCAACATCTATTCGTCGGGCGACTTTGACGCGGCCTACAACACCAGGAACATCCAGGATTCTTTCGGAACTTGCCCCGACTTGCTTGTGTATGCGGGAATGCGTGCCGAAAAGTTCTTGGCGAACGCGAACCCGGAGCGGGATTACGACCTGGTGCTGGAAGCACAAAACAATATCGAGCGGATACGGCCGAAACGCCTGGTGCTGATTTCGACGATTGACGTGTTCAAGAACCCCGTGAAGGTAGACGAGAACAGCGAAATAGAAACGGAGGGCCTGAACGCTTACGGCTATAACCGTTACCGGCTGGAAACGTGGGTTCGCGAGAACTATCGTGATGCCTTGATTATAAGGCTTCCGGGTTTATTCGGAAAGAATATCAAGAAGAATTTTGTCTTTGATCTGATCAACGTGATTCCCTCGATGCTGAAAAGGGAAAAGTTCGAGGAACTTTCGTTGCGCGAAAGTGCCCTGAAGGAATACTATGCCTTGCAGGATAACGGATTTTTCAAGGTGAAGCCGCTTTCGGACGAGGAACGCTCTACACTGAAAGGGAAATTCCTGGAACTTGGTTTTAGCGCACTGAACTTTACCGATAGCAGGGCTAGTTACCAGTTCTACAACTTGGCGCGTCTTTGGGGCGATATAGAAAAGGCCCTGGATTCGGGGATTACCCTGTGGCACCCGGCGACGGAACCTGTTTCGGCAGGGGAGCTGCACAAGTTCATCACGGGAAAGCCGTTTGTGAACGAACTGAACGGTGTTCCCGCGAATTACGATTACAGGACCGTTCATGCGGATCTTTTTGGCGGATGTGCCGGATACATTGAGAACAAGATGTCGGTCATGGAGCAGATTCGGAATTTTGTAGAGGGAACGGGTCGGTGATTCGTCAGAAGATCGTTTCCCTGGTTTCGATGCGTTCGCTTTCGGTGCAGTCGGTGGCCGTCGCCTTTCTGATGGCTTTGTCCGTGCTGTTCTTTTACGATCCGCTTTCGGGAATAGGGATAATGTCCTGGGACCGTTCTTTTTGCGAGGCGTCGCTTGCGGGAATTGATCCGGCGAAGCGCGTTTCCAATTTTTACAGGCTTTACCTGGTTTACTTTCCGTTCCTTTGTGTTGTTTTTTCGGTGATCGTTTCTTTGCTGCTGAAGGGAAGGCGTCTTCTGCATTCCAGGGTGTCGTGGGGAATTTCTTTCTTGGCCCTGTTAGCGGCATACGCGTTGCGCGAGGGGTCGCCGGTATGCAACATTGTGGCAAATGTCGTTGCCGTTGCCTGTTTTGGGTGGCAGTGGCTTTTGGTGGCGTTCTCATGCCGTAGACCGGATTTTTCGAAATGCCCAAGGGCGGGGCCACTTTGCGAGAGCGTGTGGGAGAGCGTGCTGGAAAAAATTTCTGCGCACGGTCTTGGAAAGGTCTGCGTTATCGCTGCCTTTGGGGGAGTTCTTGCGGTTACTACCCTTTATTCGAAATTTGCGGTTCCCGTTCTTGCCGCTCATTCGGTTTGGTTCGAAAAATATGCCGAAAGGTTTGGCTTCGTGCTGTCCGATGTATCGGTGCTGTTCCTCTTCCTGTTTGCATTTTTGTACGTTCTGTATTTTGCACGGAAATCGTCTTGCGATGTTTACCGGGCATTTGTCACGTTCATCTTTGTTTCGGTAACCTTGTCGCTGCTGTTGCCGGTTCCGGTCGTGTTGAGTGGGGCGATGGTCTTTGCGCTCCTTGCATTTTTACAGAAGAAAAGAATAGATGCGGGCTTACTTGAATTCTGTGTGTTTTTCCCGCTGGTATATTGCCTGGGCGCTGAACTGGTGTTTACCCTGCTTGAAAAGGGAATGGTGGGGTTTGCCCCAGTTTATGGCGTGTATGCCATTTCGGCTCTCTTTTTCTTCTCGGTGTTTTTTAGGAAGGGAAACTTCCGTTTCTTTCCGCGTAAAATTCCGGAGCGCGGATTTTATGCCGGCGCCCTGCTAAGCTTTGTGGCGTTGGCCTATTTCAAGGTTTCCTATTATCACGTGCTGCCGCATATTCTGGAGGATTACCAGGGCTTTTATGAATATGGAAATTTCCTGGGCGCCATAGATACGCTTGCTAGGGGGAAGATTCCCGTTGTCGACTACTTTTCGGCACATGCCCTGTGCGACGTTTTCTCGAAGATTGTCCATGGAGTGATACACGGGAGCTATGTGGGCGCGCTTGCCGATCCTTACCGAGACTTTATCTGCTATTCCTGCGGTGGGCTCGCTTTCTTCTTTGTCCTTTCGAAATTGTGGGGACCGTTTTTTGCGTTTTCGCTGGTGTGCCTTTTTCCGTTGAACTCGAATGCGTTTTCGTTTGTCGATGTATGCCTGGTGGCGCTTCCCCTGCATTTTGGGCTGTACCGTAAGAATAGCGTCGCGAAGTTTCTCTTGTTCTGGTTCCTGATAGCCCTCCTTGCGTTTTACAAGTACGATACGGGAATTGCATTTGGCATTGCGGCCCTCTTTGGCGTGTGCGTTCTTTTGACGTGCCGTCGCGACTGGAGAGGATTTGTCAAGTTTATCCTTTCTGGCGTATCGGTGGGTGTCGCATTGCTTTGCTTCTATTTCGTTTGTTGCCACTTGAACGGGATTGACGCCGTGGCAAGAATGAAGGAATGGATTTCATTGACGCTGCATTCGAATCCGTATTGGGCTCTTGAACAGCTTACGCCCATGAAAGTGAGTCTTTCGTTTGTGGCGGCCTACTACTTTATTCCGCTTGCGGAATCGTTTATCGTGTATTTCGTCGTTATCGAAAGTTTCAGGAAAAGAAACCTGGAAATGTCGGCTGCGCTTTCCCTGCTGTTTTCGATAGTGGGGCTTTTCCTGTTGATGCGTGCCTTTGTCTACCATACGCTTTTGCATTCGCAAGGGTGCGGCTCGCTTATTTTCTGTTACGGCGTCTTTGCGCTACTGTTCTTTGCCGCTCACCTGTTGAAGAATTACCTTTCCGTCGGCGTGACAAAGATGGTGTGGCTTTTGCTTACCGCGGTGGCCGTGTGGCTGTGTAACCTGCCGAATCACTTTTTACCCGATTCGACAAATGTCTTTGCGAACAGGGCGGTTTCGAGTATAGCATCTGTCCGGAGCGAAATCCAGAAGGATATCCCCCGTATGGATCGTTTTTCGCTGGACGATACCTTGAGCCGATATGCAGTGGAATGGAACACGGTGCTTTCGACGATTTTGACGGAACGGGAAACGTTACTCGATTTTGCCAATGTTCCCCTGCTTTACGCCTTGACTGAAAGGGTGCGCCCGTTTTATTCGGCGCAGAGTCCCGGACTCCTGACGGATCTTTATTCGCAGGAAATGTTCCTGAAGGAAATCGAGGCGCACGAGGTCCCTGTCGCCATTACGGGATTTAGCGACAAGGAATACCTGCAGTCGGTCGCGAATGTTCCCCACCATATTCGCTATTATAAGATTGCGGAATACCTGTACGCCCATTACAGGCCGCTTGTACGACTTGGCGATTTTGTTGTTTGGTGCAAGCCGGAACGCTATGAAGACTATGTACGTAAATTGGGAACTGTCAGGGATGTGGCCTTGGAGCTTGAGGAAAACGGTTACGAACCGAATGGGGCGTATCACTTTTTTGACTTGAAACAGAATCCGTATATCTGGGCGAATCTGGACAAGTTCAATGCTGCCGGGAATGCAGTTCTGGATGAGGCGCAGGGAATGGAGGGGCGCCTGCAATTTAAGGGTTCGCAGACGTATCCGGTTTCGCTTGGAAACTATGTCGCCGCAGAAATTGAAAGCCCGGAGGATATTGCCGGGGCAAGGATCCTGCTTTCTGAATCGGGTAGGGAACAATCGCAATACGGCTATGCGTTCGACCTGAAGAAAGGGCTTCACAAGTATCTGGTTCGTTCAAGCCAGGACTATAACTGGTTTACGTACAACATCAATACGGTGAAGTTCTCATGTGGCGCCTGCACGGTTCGAAAGGTGCAAATCTTGCAAGGAGATTGACTTGAGGTTATCGATATCGAATATCGCCTGGGCTGTTGAAAACGATTCCTTTGTCTATGCGCTGATGAAGGAATTGGCTTTCGAGGGGCTGGAAATTGCCCCGACCCGCGTTTTTCCGGAGTTGCCGTATGGCAAGCTGCAGGCGGCTGCGGAATGGCGCGAAAAGATGTCGCGGGAGCATGGTTTTTGCGTACCGTCGATGCAGTCGATTTGGTATGGACGCAAGGAATGCCTTTTCGGTTCCGCCGAGGAAAGGGCTGCTTTGGTGCAGTATACCGAAGCGGCCATTGATTTTGCCCAGGCGATCGGTTGCAGGAACCTGGTGTTCGGTTGTCCGAAGAACCGTGCGGTTCCCGAAGGAATGAACGCTACGAACGCTCATCGGATAGCCGTCGATTTCTTTGGGGAACTGGGCGATTATGCCGTGGCCCACGGGACCGTTGTCGGAATCGAGGCGAACCCCGCGATATACGGGACGAATTTCGTCAACCGAACGGAAGAGGCTCTTTCGCTGATTGAAGACGTCGCCTCGGAAGGGGTGCGTCTCAACCTGGATGTGGGAACGATGATTGCAAACGACGAGCCCGTAGATGTCCTGCGCGGCAAGGTTCATCTGGTGAATCATGTGCATATCAGCGAACCGTACCTGAAGCCGATTCAGCATCGTTCGATTCACGCAGAACTGCTCTCGACGCTTTCGGAAAATGGGTATGCGGGCTTTGTATCTATCGAGATGGGAAAAGTCGATGACCTCGAAGAAATAAGGAAGGCGATGCTTTACGTCAAGGAAATGGTGTAAGAT
>JAEEGK010029906.1_pt1 | contig 10833 bp, 9 predicted proteins | sample 8958771 | NCBI WGS metagenome assembly JAEEGK01 (sample SAMN16246547, study PRJNA631951) | gut metagenome | biome: gut microbiome; feature: rumen; material: SC-attached | host: Bos | place: Iran: Karaj | collected 2018-10 | reverse complement strand
CCGCTGTGCTATAATCACAACGTTGCAAAACAGCAAATGCGGAAATGGCGGAATTGGAAGACGCGCACGGATCAGGTCCGTGTGAAAGCAATTTCATGAGGGTTCAAGTCCCTTTTTCCGCATTATTTTTATGCCCTTCAGGCTTCGGCCCGAAGGGCTCCTTTTATTCAGCTTATTCCGTTTTACCGTAAGGCGCCAGCACGGCGTCTATCTCGTCGGCGATCATCGCAAGGTCGCCCGCCGCGCTTTTGTATCCGGCCTTCGCCGCCGCAAGCTCGTTTGCTTTGGCGGTGTTCCCGGCTGCGCGGTAAGCGCACTCATAGAATGCGGCCAGGTAATAATCCGAAAGAGCGTAGGGAACGTCGTATTCGCCGTCTGAATTCTTTACATTAAGGGCGCGGTTGCGCCAGGTTTCGTTCACGGCGTTGTAATAGCTGCTCTGGTTCAGATTTCTCAGAATGGAATCGGGTCTTTCCGTATAGTCCAGATTGCTGTAGCTGCGAAGTTTTCCGAAAAAAGCGGCGATCAGGATGACAAAGAGCACGGCGAGTGCCGTGATCGCAAGATTGAATATCCGGTCCGCCAGGTTTTTTGCGGGCTTGCCCGCAGGATTGTTGTCGGTGGTCTTATTTTTCATTTATCAGTTCTCCGTATCTTTCTTCAAGAAGCAGTGTCCTCTTGAGGTCGCTGAGTTCGTAGAGTTCTGCGAAATCGTCGTCTTTAAGTCCCATGTAGGTTTTCAGCAGCATCTCCATATCGGCGAGGATCGCCTGCATGTAAGCGAGCTTGTCGTCGGAATAGCTGCCTTCGTAGGCGTATTGGCGCGGGATCGTCGCATCGTACAGGAATTTGATGTTCTGCGAGATGCGGTTGAAGACCTCGTCTTTCTGCTGGTAATGGTGCTCAGACTTATCCCATGTGATGATCGCGGATATGTCGTCGGTGATATAGTTGTACTCGCGCAGTATCTGGAACAGCTCGTTGTAGTCTTTTATGGGATCGACATAGCTGATGCTGTGGGCGTTCACATAGTTGGAGGCTCCGATGTAGTTGCCCTCATCGAGCAGCTCTGTTACCCGGCTGATGTGCTCATTTTTGTGGAGGCCTATATTGCGGTCACGGAAGTATTCCCTCACGCTGTAGGCGTTCATCTGAAGCATAAATGCGCCGACACACAGAGCCACGAGCACGGCAGCGATCGTGATCTTGACCGTGTAGCGGTTGAAGCGGGAGCTGTTTCGGAGCACTTCGCTGCGGGTGGAGGCGAACTCGCCCGCGTATTTTTTCATGTCCGCGCGGTGCTTTTTGGCGAAAGGATTTTCCGCTCCGCAGTACGGGCATTTCTCATCTTCGATCTGAAGATTGGCATTGCAGTTCTTACATTTCATAGTTTTTCCTTTACTCGGTGAACCTGTTCATATATTTCTTTGCGATGTCTTCGCAGGCTGAAAACTCGATGTAGCCTTTTGAGTAAAGCTCAGATCTGAGCTCGCTCATTTCCTCGTCGGTAAAATTCAGTTTGCTGTGAACTATGTCTGCCGCATACGCGCTCAGCCCGTCGAGAAACTTAAGGTCGCTTTCGGAAAGCCTCGTATCGGAGTCATAATCGCGGTAATAGAACCTGAATGCCGCGTAAACAACCGAAGAAAGCGCGGAAGCATTGCCCTCCCTGACATATCTCGGATACGATTCCATGGAGTCGGTAAAAAGCGAAAAGCGCACCAGACAGTCGGCGAACGGAAAATGCGGCCAGTTCCAGAGGTCATGGTACGGGGTCTCGAGCGAGAACCTGTCGTACAGATCCAGGAGCTCGTCGTATTTTCCGGCCTCGTACAGCTCGTCGAGCTTAGGGAAATTCTCCCTCTGCCAGGCGATCTCCCTGATCTCTTCCTCGGAGGAACGCTCGTAAGAAGGCCTGAAAAAACGATCCTTCAGCGCAAAGAACACGATGCCGAGGATGATGACCGCAACGGTGATCCCGATCGTGAGAGCCAGGCGCCTGCCCTTTTTCTTCATCTCGGTATGATAGAGATCCGCGGCCTCCTCGTCGACATTGTCGAGCTTGAGTCTGTGCTGCTCGAGCTTTTGCATATATTTTTCCTGGGCGCCCGCGGGATTGATATACTCGCAGTACGGGCACTTGGGCTCATGCGGGTCGAACATCGCCCCGCAGTTGGGACATTTTATTTCGGACATCTGATCTTCCTCTATATCCTGTATTCGGTATCATGCGTCAGTCCGGAACTCACTGCATCGACTCCCGACGTTTTAGAATTCCCGGCATCGGTGCCATGCAGTCGCAGAGTTCCCGGCATCGGCGACGGCGCTTTACAGCGTCCTGCATCCGGGATTTCCGGCGATACCGAGCTGCTCGGCGACCTCCGCCACGCGGCAGGCAACGACATCGGCTACGCGCTTATCAAAAGGACTCGGTATGATATAGTCGTCGGCGAGCTCCGCGTCGGAAACCAGCGAAGCCACGGCCTTGGCTGCGGCGAGCTTCATTTCCTCGACTATCTGGCGGGCCTCCACCATCAGGGCACCGCGGAAAATGCCGGGGAATACGAGCACATTGTTGATCTGGTTGGGATAATCGCTGCGGCCCGTGGCTACGACACGCGCGCCGCCCGCCTTTGCCTCCTCGGGCATGATCTCGGGAGTGGGGTTCGCCATCGCGAATACGATCGCATCCTTTGCCATCGTGGCTACCATTTCCTTCGTTACGATCTTGGGCGCGGAAACGCCGATGAATACGTCGGCGCCCTGCATCACTTCCGCGAGGGGACCGCGTTTTTTATCTTTGTTGGTGATCTCGGCCATCCGGGCCTGCACCGGGTTCATCCAGTCCTCACCGGGGCAGAGCGCGCCTGCCTTGTCGACCAGGATGATGTCGAGCGGGTTCATCTGCATGAGCAGACGGCAGATTGAGATGCCTGCGGAGCCTGCGCCGTTGATGACGATGCGCGCCTCCGACCAGGACTTTCCCACATGCCGCAGCGCGTTGATCAGGCCTGCGGTCACTACGATCGCGGTGCCGTGCTGGTCGTCATGGAAAACGGGGATGTTGAGCTCCTCCTTGAGCCTTGTCTCGATCTCAAAGCATCTCGGCGCGGAAATATCCTCGAGATTGATGCCTCCGAAGGTCGGAGCGAGGTATTTGACCGTTTTGATGATCTCCTCGGGGTCCTTCGTATCGAGGCAGATAGGGAACGCGTCGACGCCGCCGAACTCCTTGAAGAGGACCGCCTTGCCCTCCATAACGGGCATGGCAGCTTCGGGACCGATGTCGCCGAGACCGAGCACTGCGGTGCCGTCGGATACAACGGCTACGGTGTGGCTCTTTATCGTGTATCTGTATGCGTTGTGCACATTCTTGTGGATCTCGCGGCAGGGCTCGGCCACGCCGGGAGTGTATGCCGTCGAGAGCTCATCGCGGTCGGTGACGGGGCAGACCGGTGTGACTTTCAGCTTACCGTGGTTTTTCTCGCAGAGTTCGAGACTCGCTTTGTTGTAATCCATCTTTATTTCCCTCTTCTTTCGCTTTCCTTTTAACGGACGGAGCCGGCCGCCCTTTTGAATCATTATATAGACCGCTTTCTCAAGTTGCAAGCGCAGGGACTAAAGTATTTCAACGAAAATGCCGATATACCGTTAGGAAGATTAGCATCTTTACACCCTTCGGAGGGTTTGCATATGAAGAAAAAAGAAAGAATAACATTTATCATAGCCGTGCTGCTGCTGTCTCTGGCGGCCAGCATCGGAAGGCCGGCGGGACTGTCCGTGGGCCCTGAGATAACCGTGCGCGCGGATACGCCGACAGGAGGCGCGGGCACAGGCAATACCGCGGCCACACCGTCCGCGATCACCGTGAGCCCCACTGTGTCTCCGACACCCACGTCCAGGCCTACAGCCACGCCCACACCTACACCGACGGTTTCACCCACACCCACGGCGACACCCACCGCGACGGCAACCCCTACGCCCACAGGGCGGGTAACGCCTACTCCCACTTCGGGAGCGACTCCCACTCCCACGCCCGATGTACCGGTCGAGGTAGTCGGAGTCGGAGCCTATTACATCGGATCGCCGGTCGAGGTCGGAGAGGAGATCAACCTCGAAGAGGTAGTCGTCAACGCGCATTTCAGCGACGGGTCGTCGGAAAAGGTCGATTCGGACCATTACACGATCTCGGACACGGTCATCAATAAACTCGGCTCGAACAAGATCGTCATAGTTTACGAGGGATTTACGGATTATTTCTATATTTACGGAATAGAGCTGGTTTCGATCGAAGCCAAGTGCGACCGCACCTTCTACGGCCTGTACAACGGCATCGACAACCGCGACCTGACCGTTACCGCGAACTACAGCGATAATTCGACGAAACTCATCACAAAGGGCTATACGATAGACCCGGAGAAATTCACGGAGAGCGGCTCGCAGAAGGTTACGGTCAAATATAAGGACTGCACATCGGCCGTTGCCGTATATGTCTACGGCGAGAGAAGCGTAAAGAGTCTGAGCGTGACCTATTCCGGCGGTGATCTGGTAGAGGGTCACGAGATCGACCGCAATGACCTGACGGTTACCGCGATCTACGACGATTCGAGCCTGTCGACCGAGCGTATTTCCACCTATGAGCTGAAGGAAACATCCTTCTCGGCGGTCGGCGAGAATACGATCAATGTCGAGTTCCTCGGAGCGAAAGCGAGCTGCAAGGTCAATGTCATCGCGCGCAAGATCGAGAGCATCCGCGCCAAATACACGGGCGGAGACGTGGAGGTAGGATACGAGTACATAGCGTCTGAGATGCATGTTTACGTTCTCTACAATGACGAAACGGAAAAAGAGATCAAAGATTACGCGGTCTATGACACGATAGTACGCTACATCGGCGAGAACACGATAAAGATCTATTACGGCGACTACAATACGACCTGCAAGATCACGGGCGTCGAGGTCGCGCCGCCCGATTTCGGCTACACATCGGAGTTTACGATCCGCAGCGGCAGCAACAGGTTCACGATAACCACGGCGATCCCGAAGCGTCTCGATCCGAGCTGCATCGCAGGTTCGCTGGTCAAGAAGACAAAGGTCGCGCGCGCCTACCGCAAGCTCAAGACCAAGACCGGCTGGTACTGCGCATTTAACTTCGCTTTCTCCGACGAGGACTATGATGTGTTCTATCCCGTGACCGTGCGCATCACGGTTCCCAAGACGATGGAGGCTGAGTACACCGACCTGTACTACACCCCTAACCGCAAATCGATCATGGGACGCATGAGCAAAGAGGTCACCAAGGACGGAGAAGTCGAGGTAGTCCTCTTTAAGGAGGGCACCTACCTGATCGTCTACGATCCCGAGGCTTACGCCGAGGAGGAGGAAGAGGAAGAGTCCGGAGACGACGAGTAAAAAGGCGCAAAAACAAGTGTATAGAATTTTTTAAGAAATATACAAAATTCCGGTTGACAATCCGTGAGCAAGGTGCTATTATGATTGAGCGCGTTGAAGAAACGTGGAATGCGGAGTTGCTGGAATTGGCAGACAGGCATGACTAAGGATCATGTGTCAACAGACGTGAGAGTTCAAGTCTCTTACTCCGCAGTCGTCTAGGGCTCGGAATGCTTGAGAAATCAAGCTTTCCGGGCTCTCTTTGTTGTAAGAAAAATGATGTTGGAAGGGTTCCCGGGGGTTCCCTTCTCCTGCTCTTTTTTGTACTGTTCGTCGAGCATTTTGCCGACATAATCCAGATAGTTCTTCTGCTCATAGCTGTAAAACAGCAGGTTTGTCTGGACCGAATGGCCCAGCATCGCTGCCCTGTCAGCTGCAGTAATACCCATCGGGAGCAGTACGTTTGAATTGAGGGACATCCTTAAGGCATGGTTGTTGGTGACCTTGAAGCCTTTGGACTGGCACAGCCTTCTTAAGAAGGTGTGGTAGGCATCGGTCTTGATCCATTCGCCGTCTTCGTTGCAGAAGATAAAATCCGACTTAATGCCAAGTTCGTCCTGAAGGTCCTTGATCTCCTTCAAAAGTTCCGCGATCTTCCTGGTAAGCGGAAAATCTCTTCCGTCCTGGGATATTCCCTTTTCGTTTTTGGTAGTGTCACTGTAATAATATGCTCTTGTTCCGCCGTTAAGCGTATGAAGCTGCTGGGCATGGATGTGGATGGATCTTTCACCGATGTCAGTCCATCTGAGTGCACAGAGTTCACCGGCCCTGACACCCGTCTCGATAGCAAACAGCAACGCAAATCCGTTGATGTAGTATCTTCCCCATTTTTTACAGGTCATGCGGCGCCTGACTTCGTCCCTGAGGATGTCTATCTCTTCGGGTGAGAGGATCTTCTCGTCAGCTTTGCGCTTTCTGGTATCACAGGACTTCAGATACTGCTGGTTCTTGATCTGTGCGACCGGATTCTCCGAAATGATCCTGTGCCTGAAGGCATACGTAAAAGTCAGGTTCAGGATACCTTTGTAGGCAAAGAATGCTGATTTTCTGGGGTGTTCCCTGTTGACCCACTCCTGCGTATACTTTTTCAGATCGATCTCGGTGATGTTCCGTATGTCCTTCCTGCCCATTTCCTGTGAAAAGAAACGTTCAAATTCATCCCTGTAGCGGATGACCGAAAGCTGGTTCGGATTCTCTGTCAGTTCCTTTTCCTTTAGAGCAGCCGTAAAGACCGTCCTTAAGGAACAATCCTCCTTCGGACCGGCGGTATAATAGACAAAGAGCTTTTCTATGAGTCCGTCATAGGTTTTCGCCTTTATCTTTCTGCCGTCCGGCATCTTGGTGACATAGTAATCCTTGGGATTACCGGGTGTGGCTTCATGGTAGCTTATGGTTCTCGGAACGCCTTCTGAGGTGACATGCTTTTCTGATACGAGCCGCACCTTTAAGGCTTTCTGTTTTTGCGATATCATATTGATTTCATCTCTGACACCGTCTTCGTCTATGATACCTACTTTTTGCTGTAATTTCAAGTTTTCTATCTGGCCTTCAAAGGCAGCGATGAGCTTTATAACATCATCCGGATCAAGGACTGCATCTTCACTGATCAGTTCATTATAATCTGTCATTCAATATCCTCCATAAAAAAGCCCTTCAGGCACCCAAAGGCTTATCCCGGGCACGTGAAGGGCAAAAGAAAAGCCCATGTATCCTGCATTCAGGCACATAGGCACGTGTTTTTAAGTTACTGTGAAAAAGTATTCAGTTCAAAAAAATAAGGTATGAAGTGAAAAACTCCCGCCTTCCCGCCTTAGCGACGAGGAAACGGGAGGTCTTTTAAGGTATGCAGGGCATATACGCCCTTATAGCCACGTGCCGTCTTCTCGCCTGCAGCTACATTCTTCAGATATGTGATACCATGCTTGGCGGCAAGTTCTTTGATCTCTTTGGAAAACGAAGTCTCCGACCTGGGCTTTATAAGGTTGGCTTCGCACCAGAGTCTGTATGCCTCATAGAAGTCCTTCGTGGTGCAGAAGGCCTTCTCATCGAAGGAGATATAGCCTTCGGATTCAAGGAAGTCGAGGATACTGTCTTCCTCACGCCTTAACTCGGCCTGATTGGCTTTTGTGCGCTCGCTGATGGTGAAATGGAAGCCATTGGCAACAAGCCTCTTAAGCCCTTCAAGGCACCAGAGGGCGATGCCCTCAGTCTCCTTTGCGAGCTTATCCGAGAGATTCCGGTCATCTACCCGCCCTTCGGGCTTCTCCTTTACCCTGATCACGATCTGCCTCCTGTAGAAGCCGTCTGACTTATCGTAAAGGGAGCTTAAGGCTCCGTTGCCGAACGCCATGATCCGTACATAGAGGTAACCCTGATAACTTTGCTTGCCCTTTTTCTCAAGGTCCATCTTGTCTTCCATGGTAACGATGGCTTTTAACATTCCGGTATCGGAAAGAGCTTCCATCCGCATGTCGTCATCGATCATCAGGAGCTTTCCTTCCTGATCTGCCGGCGCAAACCTGTTTGATGAAAGCTTGTTCAGTGAGCAGACGTTCATGTTGTCACCAAGGAGATTGCGACACACAAAGCCGATCCTAGACTTTCCCTCTCCTCCGCTTCCGATAAGTATCACCATTGCCTGGGATCTGGTATTGGGAGTAAGGGAATAACCCATAAACTCCTGAAGAGTGAGTTTGTCCTCGGGATAAAGGAGATCATCAAGGAATTTGAGCCATACCGCAGGCTCAGGGGCATCAGGGTTATAACTGACGGGAAGCCTGTTGGAACAGAATTCTTTCTCCGGGATAAACCCGCCTTCAAGGTAGAAAGTACCGTTGGAAAAGTGTACCCTGTCGGTGTGACGGGGAAGTTCATCACAGAGGGCATCGTATTTAAGCCCTTCTGCGATCTGGCCGGCCTTACGGACTATTGCTGATTTTACATAGGGCTTCAGATCGCTGACGATCTCTTTGATAAGATCTTCGTCCCGCATAAGACCGTCGATGTCATAAAACATACCGCCAACGTATTTAAGCGGATGTTTATCCATGAACCAAGCACAGTACGCTACTTCATCAACCTTTTTGGATTCGGCATCATACCATGAGGGCGCTGTATCTGGACTGTCAGAAACTTTTTCTCCGAGTCCCAGGGAGTTATAGAGATTAATTATCATCCCTGTTGTTTCCGGGGTTAATGAGTTTAAATCTTCTTTCAATGTCTTTTACCTTCTTTCCGCAGTTTATGATAAGAGAAGCCCGGTCAGAGATATCACCGTACATGAGCGTATCGAGCAGATACTCTATGTGGCTGATCTCTTTCAGGGCTTCGCAAAAATAAGGATGCCATTCATCGTCGGCATCCCGGGGGTCGTATTCTTTTTCCCACCGTTTGAGCAGACGCAGATAGCTGCTCAGCACACGGTAGCAGTAATCTTCGAGTTCCTTAAAGACCTGTGTGTCTGTTTTTGCAGGCTTTGCTCTTGCTGGCGGGGCATAATGCCCGGTATCGTAAGCAATCCCGAAATCATTGCAGATCCTGATAGCTGCATCCTTAAGGGAAAGGCCGCAGTATTTTGATATGAAGTCGATAGCATCCCCGTCAGCTCCACATCCGAAACAATGGAAGCGGGTGTCGATCTTCATGCTCGGATGACGGTCATTGTGGAAGGGACAGCAGGCCATGCCGTTCCTTCCGATCTTAAGACCACAGCTCTCGGCGACCTGTCTTGCGGTCACTTTCCCTCTTATCGCATCGAACGGACTCATGAGCGCTCACCTTCTTTCAGGATGTGCTTTGTGGTGTCATGAGTCTTCGGTGCGCAGTCGGCCTCTTTCCTAAAGTGGGCGAGCTTTGCAAGAACGGATTCGCGGTTCTTTTCCCTGATGGCGGAGATGTTCTTCTCTTTCACCGCAGGATCCGCAAGCGTCCTTCTGATCGAGCCGAGTATCTTTTCTGCGGCCTTTGCGAAGAGGTCCTTTATGCCGGCGAAGATCTTTGCGGCGATCCGCTTTACCTCAGGTGAGCTGCTCGATCTTATGATGCGGTCCTCATAATCAGCGATGAGTTCCACATCGGCTTTCTGTGTTTCGGACCGGACCGTATCCGTCACGACCTCGCATGCTTTCTCATAAGCATCAACCGCTACATCATCGAGGAACTGTTTGACATCGGAGATCTTCATGACAAGATCATCATTCTCGTTTCGGAGCTGTTTGTTCTCGGCTGTGAGTTTTTCATTCTCATCACGCAGCTTCTGTGCTATGTAGTCAGCTTTCTCAAGATAGCTCTTGCCGCCGTAGATGGGTTCCATGTCGATATCGAGACCGTGCTTTTTACATATCTCAAGAAATATCCGTCTGCATTCCGCATCAAAGGACATCTTGCGGTTGTTGTATCTGCCTTTCTCCTTTGCCGGATCCGGCAGCTCAAAGCCGAGTTCCGCGAGTGCCTTGTCCTGCATCGGACAGAGTTCTCCGTATTCGTTCAGGGCATCAAATACATGACGCTCATGAATGTGGGGAGTAGTCTCATCAAGATGCAGCGCCCAGTCAAGGATATGGATGTGTGAGCCGAAACGTTTCCCGAATTCTTCGAAGTATTCGGCTGAGATCTGTGCGAGCACTCCGGGCGGAACGGTGCCGTCTATGTTCCCGAGCTGGAGGAGAGATTCCTCCGGACAGGTCTTTTTGTTTTTGAGAAGATCTTCGGTTTTGCGGTTCCTTTCACTGTGACGCGCTTCCTCATTTCTCTGGTTCTGTGCGAAGACATGATCACTGTAATGCTCACGGTAGTAAAATTTCTCAACTTCCGAAAATGAGTATTGCCTTTCTTTACCGGATGACGGAAAGTAGTAACCCTGATAACAGTCCCAGTAAACATTCCGGTCGGTCAGCGTTTCTTTGATGTGATCGGAATTCTTAACATTGAAGTCCCGGTCATTGTGCTTCGGGTCGTAAGTTCCGTGAACCCCGGATCTTCCGTTGTGCCTTGTTGCTCTCATTTGCTTTTTCATGCTGTTCTCCTTTTCATGATTTTTGAAAAAATGGTCTGAGGCTTTTTCGGCGAAGCCGCTAATTTCACCTGCGAAAAGCGTCAGGTAATACCCAGTACTGTCTGTCGCATCGACAGACAACTGGGCCAAGGCTGTCGCCCTGGACGGACTCAGGCGCTTCGCCCTGAACCCGACGAAGTTTCACCTCGACGGACACGGCATTTCATCCGTGACCCGACCGGGCTTTGCCCTGGACCCACCAGGCTCTGCCTTGGATCCGGCGAGGCTCTGCCTCTGCACTCCGGCGGAGCCTTGCTCCTGCACCTTGCGTAAGGCGCTGCCTTCACGATCCGCCGAAGAGTTGCGCTCTCCGGACTCCGCATGCAGAA
>JAEEGK010029904.1_pt1 | contig 10833 bp, 6 predicted proteins | sample 8958771 | NCBI WGS metagenome assembly JAEEGK01 (sample SAMN16246547, study PRJNA631951) | gut metagenome | biome: gut microbiome; feature: rumen; material: SC-attached | host: Bos | place: Iran: Karaj | collected 2018-10 | reverse complement strand
TCCCCATCCCCAAATTAATGAAAGTTTTTTAATTATTTTTGATTAATTATAATAAATTAAATTTTTATGTATTAATAATTAAAGGTGAATATTAAAATAAAAAAATTAAATTTTCATATACTATTTTAAGTTAAATATTAGTTTTTATATGAAAAAATATTTTTAATTTAATTTAAAAAAAAGGCATAATGGATAATTTTAATTATTTTATATTATAAAATATATTTAATTTTAAATAAAAAAAAGATAATATTAATAATTGAACCAAATATAATTGCCTTAAATAATAAAAAAAATTAAAAAATGGTTATTTTTTTTCCATATATTTTTTGAATTTTTTTTCATACAACAACCAAAATTTATATTATATTTTTTATCTTATTTTTTATTATTTTATTCTAATTTTCATAATTTATCCTTTTTAAATATATTTTTTAATTTTTTATATTATTTTTTTATATTTTATATTTATTATTAAAATATATATTTAATTTTTATCTATATATTCTTTAATTTTTTTTAATTCATTAATTATATTTCCAAAACTTGGTCTAACATTTTCATCATCATTCCAGCATTTAACCATTAATTCTTTCATACCATCAGGACAATCTTTAGGTATTAAATTTAAATCAGGTCTTCCTTTTTTAACAGTAACATAATAAGTAATTTGTTGTTGATTTAAATTTTTATATGGAGTTTCTCTAGCACAACATTCCCAAATAATAATACCAAAAGAATAAACATCAGCTTTAATACTATAATTTAAATTCTTTATAACTTCAGGAGCCATCCAATGACAAGTTCCACAATTACCAGTCATAATTTCTTTTTTATCAAGTCTTGACAATATTTTACTTAAACCAAAATCAGATATTTTAATACTAGTTAAATCATTAGAATTAACAATTTTATTAGTTAATAAAATATTTAAAGATTTTAAATCTCTATGAATAATTTGTGGTATATTAGTATGTAAAAAATTCATTCCTGTTGCAATTTCTAATAAAAATCTTATTCTAAGTAACCAAGGAATATTAATTTCTTTTCTTTGATGTAAAAGAGAAAATAAAGTTCCTCCATCACAATATTCAGTAACTATACAAATATTATTTTGTTCTGCAATTGCTCCCATAAATAAAACTAAATTAGGATGACGAATTATACTTAATGATGAAACTTCTCTTTTAAATTCTTTTAAATTTTCTTCTTTTAATGAAAATATTTTTAATTTTTTTACTGCTACTTCTGTTCCTCTATAATCACCTAAAAATACTTCTGATGAACCACCAAATCCAATACTACGTATTAATTTAATTGATGATGATGGAAGGATAAAGTGAAAATTTGGAAGAGATAATTGTTGGTCTAAAAATGTATTTGCTCTTGATGAGAAATATTCTTCATTTATATTATTTGTATTATTTATATTATTGTTTTTGTTATTTGAATTATTATTTGTATAATTTTGAACTATGTTTACTATATTTATTGATTGAGGAATTGTTTGATTTTGGTTTAAATTATATTCTTTGTTTTGATTATTTTGATTATATTTATTATTCATATTATTATTATTTTGATGACAATTATTATAAAATTGTGACATATTTATCATATTTTGATTTGAATATATATTATTGATATTATTATTCATATTATTATTCATATTATTATTATTATTATTATTATATACAAAGATATTTTGATAATTTATATTTGTATTATTATATTGGGAATTATTAGTAGTAATATTATTATTACTTTGATTTTTAAATGTATTATTCATATTTGAAAAATTCATTTGAGAAGTTTGTCTAGTGTTTGAATAATTATGTGAATCAGAAATTTCAGTGTTATTATTATTATTATAATAAGAACCCATAGCACATTTCATCATATTATTAAAACTTCCATTTGAATTCTGACTAGATTTATCAAAATTTGAATTAGCACTTGTAAAAATATCTTCTTTATATTGAATATAATTATTATTATTACTTTCATTATTTTCACTATTATTATTTGATTTTATATTATTTTCATTTAATGAATTATCAAAAAAATTCATATTCATATCATTTACATTTTCTTTATTATTATTATTATTATTATTTTGAAAATTAAAATTTTGATTAAAATTAATATTATTACTATCAAATTTAATAGAAGAAATACTATTATTACTATTTATACTACTATTATCACTTAAAGTAAAACTATTTTTCATTTTTAATTTTATTCCAAATAATTCTTTATTTACAATAGAAAATAATTTTTTAATATTATTATTTTGACTGGGCATACTTGATTGTAAATAAGATAAAGCATCATTTAATTGATTTTCATTTCCAAAAAAATATGTCTCTAATTCAGAATTAATATCATTTCTATATTTTTTCAATTTCTGAATATAATCATTAGCTTTTAATGATATTTTACAGAATTCTCTTAATGATTTTGATTGTTCATTATTAAGATTCTTTAAAACTAAATTAATATAATATAACAAACTAAAAAAAGTTACAATTTCTTCATTTAATGCACTAGCAATTCTATCAAGAGTTTTTATTATTAAATTAGAATTAAATGGAATATATAATATAACTTGAAAAATTTGAATAAAGAGACACATAGTATCTTCAATAAAATTTTTTTCAATTAATTTATTATAATCTGTTGTTATAACTGAATTATCACTTCCAATAATATTTGTATATTTTCTTAAATAACCAACTTTAGCTTTTAAAAATTCACAATATGAAACAATAAATTTAATAATTTGTCCATTTTTAATATTTTCATTTTTATCATAAATTTGATTATTAATTCTATAATTATAAATATCAGAAAGTAAAACAAGTAATTCATCTAAATTAAATAATGATGGGTTTATAATTTCAATATTTGATTCACAATTATTAGAAAATTTCCCATAATTAAATATATAAGCATGTATAACATAAATTGCTTTAATTCCACATAATGAATAATAAAAAGGAGAACTTCCAGCAACATATTGATAAAATTTACATATTTTTTTATTATTTTTAAATGTTTTACAAATTAACATTTTAATATATTTCATTTCAGGATAAACTTCTTTTTTATTTAAAAGTAATCTTGATATTAAATATTTAATATTAATAGAATTATTACTTAATTCACTTTCCATATATTGATATATTAATTTAGAAAGATTATTTGCAAAACTAATTTTTTCATGAATATAATTATTATCAGAATATTTTAAAATATTATCTTTATGATTTTCTAAATATTTAATTATATCTTGTGCAGAAGGTCTTTCAGAAGGATTAATACTTAACATAGCTTTTAATAATTTAAAAAAATAAGGATTACTCCAATTTTTAATTTCATTAGAAATTTGTTCAATAAAATTTTTACTAGCAAAAGTTAATTGAATATCAAAATTATTAATAAAAGGAGAAGAAAACATCATAGAATATAAAATTAAACCTAAAGCATAAATATCAACTTTTTCATTAATAGGATAACCATGATATAATAAATATTCTTCAGGAGCTCTATAAGTTTGATGAGTATTTTTTGATATTTCTAAAATTAAATTTGCTCTAATATTATGATTAATAACGTCATATGTTTTATTTGTTGCAGAACCAAAATCTATTATTCTTAAATTATTTTTTGATGTTAAAACTATATTTTCTGGACGAAAATCTCTATGACAATAATTATTATTATGAATTGCCTTTAATCCTTTTGCTAATTGATATGTAAATGCATATATTACATTTGTACTTAATATATTTTTTTTATTTGAATTTTTTATTATTAAATCTGCCAATGTTCCATTTGATCCATATTCCATTAATATAAAATATGTTGATATTTCATTTTTTGTTACATTATAATAATCTTTAATGTGAATTATATTATTTTCTTTTTTTAAAGATAATAAAATATTTATTTCTAAACATACATTTTTATTTGCTTGTTTATCATTTATATTTGTTTGGACTATTTTTAATGAATATTTTTGAGGTTCTTTATTATTATTATTTAAATCAATACATAAATAAATTTGAGAATTTTCACAATCACATAAACAATTTGTAATTTTAACTACAATTCCAGAATGTTTAAAAGTAATTTTTTTATTACTATAATCTAACATTTTTATATCATTAATTACGTAAAAAATTAATATATATTTAGAATAAAAATTATTTTAATTTATTTTTCTTAATAAAAATCTATTTATATTAATTTGCTTTTTCTTCTAAATTTGTTTTAATTTGATCTTTATATAAATTTATATATTCAACTTCTTCTTTATTAAAATTTTTAAAATTAAAACTCTGTCCGACTTGTCCAATTAATGATTCTTCATTTATATGAAAATTTTTCTTAATATTTCTATTATTTGTATTATTATTTTTTTTTCTTAAATTATCTATTAAAAAATTTTTTAATCTTACATCTTCTTTTTCTCTTATAAGAAATTCATTTTTTTCTTGTGTCATTGTTTTAAATCCTTTCATTCTTAAATCATCTTTCATTTTATTTATAATTTTTTCATGTAATTCTTTCGGAATATTTCTAGCACAATTTACTAAAGTTTTTGTTTTATTATCATAAACAGTTTTATTAATTTTTTCATATATTTCATTTAAATTAGTTTTAATATCAATTCTTTTTTTCTTTGAAATTTTTTTTTTTGAATTTGATTTTTTATTTTCATCAATTAAATTATTTATATTATAATTATCATTATTTTTATTTTCAAAATTAAAACTTTCTAATCTTTTTTTTCCATATTTCATATTGTCATTTCTTTCTTCTTTAATTAATCTATAAGTTAAAGGCATTTGTTGAAAATTAATAGTTAAATTTGATTGAAAATAATAAGTTGGATCTTCTTTAACAGTTCTTTTTTCTTTAGGAGATAATTTTTTTTTTAATAATTCAAGAGAATCAAAATTATCTTCTTTAATTGAATCAATATCAATAATCATTTTTGAACGTTTATGTGCTTCTGCATTTTCATTTTTATCATATCTAAAATCTGAATGATATGAAATTGATTGTTTTATATTATGTTCTCCTTTTAAATAATCACATGTTTTTATATTAAATACTGTATTTTTATATTCAAAATCTTCACATATGTTTTTTGTTTCTTTATTTATTATATTAAATATTTTTAATTTTAATCTTTTCATATAATTCATTTTTTTATTTTTTTGTTCTAGTTTCATTTTTGTTTTTAACATATTATCTTTTACTGTTTGTAATCTTTTTTCTTTTTGGTAAAATTTTTCTATTGTATCTTGATTTTGCTTTAATAATAATGCATTTCTATTTTCTTTTACTAGTAATAATTTTTCATCTAAACTCATTTGAGTTTTTCTAAAATTAAAATTTGTTGTATTATTATTCATTGTTAAATTATTTTTTGTATCTTTTGATAAAAAAGAATTTAATGTTGTTGTTTGTGTTAAATATTGTTTATTTTTTGGAAGAAAATTTTGAAAAGTATTTAAATAATTAGTATTATTTATAAAAAAAGGTTTTGTTTTTAACAAAGATATTTTTGTATTTTTTTGATTTAAATTTCCTTTGAATAAATTTTTTTGTTGAGTAAGTAAATAATGTTCAAAAGAATTTTCTTTTTCTTTTTTTTCGTCTTTTCTCTTTGGGAAAATTTGTTTTTCATATTCTTCTAATTCTAAATTATCAGACATTTATATATGTTATTAAATATATTATTATAATTTAGTCAAAAATAATTAATAAATAATAAAATAAAATATGTATATTATTTATCTACAAAACTTGATAACTTTCTATTTGTTTTTGTTTTTTTTGCAGGATTTTCTAACATTGTATTAATTTTTGCCACAGAAACTAATTCATTTTTTTTTATCCAAGAATTTCTTTGAGAAGATAATAATTGCCTTAATTTTAAATTATTATTGTGTAATTTATAAGGACTACTTTGATTTAAACTTCTTCTAGTATTATAAAAATTATTATTTGTTCTTTGTGCAATTAATGGAATATCAAAATTTGATATTGTATTTTGAGATAAAGTTTCACTATCTTTTATAAATGAATTAAGTTTTCTATTATTTCTTTTTATATTCATATATTTATTAAAAGTATCTCTTCTATTATTATTAAATGTATTAAATTTTTGTGAATCATTTTTATCTTTTGAATCAAAAGAAAAATAAGCCATTCTTTCTACAAAAGCAGAAATATTTTTATCTTCATAAATATTTGAATTTTTTTGAATATGTTTTGAATTACTATTATTATTATTATTATTATTATTATCTGTATTTTGATTTAATTGTTCATCAATATTATTTAATGCAATTCTCTCATTATATTCTTTTAATTCATTTATTCCATATTCATTTAATTTATGTGCTTCTTCTAATGTTTTATTTACTTCTTGTAATATATCAGTTAAATATTTTTGAGAATGTTCAAAAAGTTCAATCATTTGTTTATAAAAATCTGATTTTAAAACTTGTAAATTTACACAATTCATAAAATTCAAAATTGTTTTTTCTTTTTCATTAATTTCAGTAAAAATATCAAAAGTTTCATCTTTAAAACTTGGTCCTTGAATTCTAAATAATTCTTCTTTTATATTAATTAACATTTCATTATCAACAAAATAAGGAGTTTTAATATTAGATAAATCATCACTTTTTTCTCCAATTTCTTTTATTAATTCAATTAAATTTTGTAAATATTCATATCTAATATCATTATTAATAATCCATTCATTTGAACTTATATATGCATTTTGAATTATATTACAATGATCAATTATTATTTTTTTATATACATCTACACTATGTCTTAAATCTCCTTCTTCTAAATTTATTAAATCATGTTTATTATGTGATGGATATTTTACATTACAATCTGCACAAAAAAATTCATCACATTTTCTACAATAAAAATATGCATCTTTTGTTTTACATATTTGACATTTTACAAAATGCTTTTTTGGTTTTTTTTTTTTTAGAATTTTTGGAAGATTTCTAAACCGACTTTTTGATTTAGCATTTAATTTTAATTTTTTTACTTTTTTTTCCAAAGATACATTTGATACATTATTTGATAGAGATTTTTCATTAACTGTAATATTTAAATTACTCTTATTTTGGAAATATTCACCTGCAGGATTTGAAGTATTTGGTATTATTTTTTCATTATATATTAAATTTATTTTTTCTTGAGATACATTAAATTGTTTTTCAGATAATTTATATAAAAAAGATAATGGAGTAGTTTTAGTAATTTCAATTTTATAATTTAAGTTACTAAAATTTAAAATCACATTCATTTATTTTTCTGTTTAAAACATTTATTTAAAATCGAATATATTTATAAAAATAAAAAATAAAGAATAAAAAAAAAATATATAAAAAAATCAATAATTAAATAATTTTTAAAGATATAATAATAATTTTTAAAAGATATTTTAAATTGATGAATCTTTAAAATAATATTTTTCAAAAAATTCTTTCAATTCATTATTTTTTAATCTTTCAATTAATTCAAAAAGATTAGGACAATTTTCTTTAACAATATCCTTTCCAATAATATCACAAAAATATGGTAAAGCAGAACCAATATAAATATCAGCACCACTAAAATGATCACCTAAGAAATATTTTCCTTTTCCTAAAGAAACATATCTTTCTTCATATTTTTTTAAATATAATTTAAACTTTTCAACAAATTGATTTTTTATTTCTTCTTTTTTTTTTTCATCATTTAAAAAAATTAATTTATGAGGTAAATCAAATAAATCTTCAAAAGTACAAAATAAAGAATTAATTTGATATTCTTCTTCATCATTTTTTCCATATAAATTAAATTGTTTTAAAAGATATAAATCAATTGCAAGTGATTGACATAATTTTTTATTATTATGTTCTAAAACTGGTAATTGTTCAAATTCACATAATCCACTTTTTTTTAAATCTTTCCATTTATCAAATTCTATTATATCATTTGTCCATTCTTTTTTACTTGATGATAAAATTGCTTTTGTTAACATTCCTCTTGCATTAGCTTTAAAATAATGAAAAATATATTTATCTGTCATTTTTTATATTTTTATTTTTTTTACTTATATTATAATTATTTTTTGGATTTTTTTGAGTTTTTATATTTTTTCTTTTTATATATTATTTTAAATATTTTTATTTATTTTTTATTTTTTAAAATATTATTTTACTTTTATATTTTATTTTAAAGTTAAAATTATTAATTTTTTTAATGAATTCAATTATTAAAAAAACTTCTTTTTTAGTAAATTATCTTCCTTATTCTAACTGGTTTTATTATACTAGTGTTTTTTTTTTGTTTAAATATTCATCTTCATTTTTTTATCATGAATATTTAAATAGTAAATATAAAAAAGCAATTCAAATAATTTTAAAACAATTAAAAAAAGAATATATAATACAAAATGATCAAACAATACCAACTTTAGAATTATTATATTTTTTTTATTATAAATGTTTAAGAGAAGTTTTTAAAATTGACTTTATAAAATTTAGAATTCAAAGGAGAATATATTTTAAAGGTAATTATATATATGGATATATAAATTGTTGTAAATCATTTATAAAACAATTAAGACAAAAAGAAGAAATGATTTTGCATGAAATATCAGATTTTTTTCAAATTGATATTGATATTTTATATTTAATATTTGAAAAAGAAGTTAATTTTAGGAAAATAAAAGGTAAATATTTTTCATCTAGAAAAGATATTATAATACCAATTAATTTAGATAGAAAAAAAATGGAATATATTATACAATTTTTATTTAAAAAATTTAAATTTTATTTTGATAAATTTAAAAAAGAAAATCCAGATTTAAAAGAAAATTTGATTCAAATAATAAGTGAAAATTATTCATTTGATAGTGTTTATTATGAATATAATGGAATAGAATATGAAATAATTGAAAAATTTTTATATCAAAATAATTTACAAATAGTTGAAATAGATTAATTAATAAAAAAATTATGAATTAAAAATAGTAGTTGTACCAAATAAAGCTTTCATTAAATTATCATTTTTCAAAAAATTAATATCAAGTAAACTATGACTTTTATCTTTTTTTTCTCTTAAATAATTATATTGTTCAATTTTTAATTTTTCAATAATATATTCATTCATTTCTATTTTTTTTTTAATATCAATAATACTTTTTAAATCTTTAATTCTTCCATAAGAAAAATTTTTCTCATTAAAAATAATAGAATTATACTTCCATCCACCAAAAGAAGAAGTCGCAGAATGTGCTCTTGATTTAATTGTAGTACTTCTATTTTTAAGATATGCAAAATTTAAATTATCAGTTTCTTTTATTCTAATTTTATATTGTTTTATATTTGGATTATGTAAACAAATTTGAATTTTATTTTCTTGTTGTGGTGGAATATAATAATATTCATGTTTTTCTAATAATTTCTCTAATTTTTCATATAAATGTTTTTCTGTTTCTTCTTTTAAACCTGATATTGTTCTTTTTTTTACTTTATTTTCATATTTATTTTGATTTGATATCATATCATCTTTCATTCTTTTTAATTGTTCTATTAATTCAACATTTTCATTTTGTTTTTTTGCTAATTCTATAATAAATTTTACCATTTTATCATCAAAAGTTTTTGGAAAATCTTTTAATGAAGGTTCATATTTTAATTTTAATAATCTTCTTACAATCCAAGATAAACCAATTTTTCTTGTATCAATTCCTTTATTTAATAATAATAAATAATATTTAATTCCACTTTCAATATTTTCTTTTAATTCATTTTCTAATTGAACTATGTGATTATTTAATGTTAAATATTCATTATAAAAATCTTCTGCTAATTTTGAAAATTTTTCATCATTTTCTTTATTATTATTAATTAAATTTTTTATTTCTAATTCTATAATTTTTGATTTTGAATTAGTTTCATAATAAATATTTTTGTTTGATAAAAATGATAATTTACTTTTTTTATATGATTTTTCTAATTTTTCTTTTAAATTATTTAAAGATTGCATTTTAGAGTCTAAATCTAGTGATAATTGAATTTTATTATCATCTTTTTTTCTATATATATTATGTAATTCTTTAATAATATTATTTCTTAATTCTTCTTTTTGTTTAATTTCTTTTTTTAAATCATCTATATATTCTTGTGCTTTAAATTCATTATTTATTTTCTTTTGTACTTGCTCTGATTTTCTATTTAAATAAACTATATCTTCATAATTCATAACTGTATAAGAATGTTTTAATTGTTTTTTAGAAAATTTATCATTAGAATTTTTAAAATCTAAAGGAAGAATATTATGAAATTTATTTGTGTTTTTTATTATTTGCTTAGTTTTTCCTATTTTTACATTAGGAATATCATTAATTGAATTATTTATTTGATTTGACTTTTGAAATTCAATTTCATCATTAGAGTTTAATTTATCAATTACAGGAAGATGTATATGTAAAATTGTATTTGTACTTTTAGTTGGTTTTTTAAATCTATTTCTTTTAAATTTTGGATGAGGAATATTCATTATATTTTATTTAATTAATTATTTACTACTGATTTTTAAATTTTACTTAAAAAAAAATTATATATATTTATTATTTATTATATATCATTATATAATGTTTTCCTTGTTTGGTCTTTAAAAATATATTTACTATCTTTTCCATTTGAATTTTCATATATTTCAAAGGTATTTTCTTTAATACAATCTGCAAATTCTTCTAAAACACTCATTATGTTTAATTTTGATGTTTTAGATTCT
>JAEEGK010029815.1_pt1 | contig 10833 bp, 6 predicted proteins | sample 8958771 | NCBI WGS metagenome assembly JAEEGK01 (sample SAMN16246547, study PRJNA631951) | gut metagenome | biome: gut microbiome; feature: rumen; material: SC-attached | host: Bos | place: Iran: Karaj | collected 2018-10 | reverse complement strand
AAAAAAGTAGACAACGGATGGATTGTTGCCAGTCAGGCCAACGCCAACTACTCTGACCCCTCTATCCTCGGTAAGGTTACAAACTGGCAGGACGCTGTGTTCCAGACCGCACTCCAGCACTCGCATCAGGTGAGCGCCCAGGGCGGTAACGACAAGGTTCTGTACTTCGTGTCGGGCAACTACATGAACCAAGAGGGAACCATCATCGGTTCTGAGTTTACCCGCTACTCGGTACGTGCCAACTTGGACGCCCAGCTGAAGTCATGGCTGAAGCTCGGTATGTCGACCACCTTCTCTACCACTAACGATGACCTGAAGAAGGCCGACGGTACTGAGGGTATCATCACCTATTCATTGACTACACTTCCCGATATTCCTATCTACGACGTCTTCGGCAACTACTACGCCGAGGCTCGTCAGGGCTACACCAACCCCAACCCCGTGGCATTGGCCAACATGAACCAGTACACGCTGGAGCGCCGCAAGCTAACGGGTAACATCTTCGCCGAGGTGACACCCATCAAGAACCTCGTATGGCATGCTGAGCTGGGCTACGACATCAGCGACAGCAACGCCGAGACATGGGAGCCTTCTGTCGACCTGGGTGGCTGGCAGAAGCCCGGTAACCAAGACCACTGGCAGAGCAACAACAACAAGTTCTGGCAGTTGAAGAACTACCTGACCTACACTGGTAACATCGGTAAGCACAACTTCACCGCCATGCTCGGTCAGGAGTGCTGGGAGTCGACGTGGAAATACCAGGGTATCACAGGTCAGAACCTGCCTCGCAACGACGTGCAGAACCCGAACCTCGTGGAGAAGGCCGACAAGGACTACAGCTCTGGTTTCGGCAGCGCCTCGATGGCTTCGTTCTTCACGCGCGAAACCTATAATTATGACAACCGCTACTATGCCACATACACCTACCGTTACGACGGCTCATCCAACTTCGGCCCGAAGAACCGCTGGGCAGGCTTCCACTCGCTGGCCGCCAGCTGGCGCTTCTCGAACGAGGAGTTCATCAAGAAGTTCACCGAGGGATGGCTCAGCAACGGTAAGATTCGCGTGGGCTGGGGCCAGACGGGTAATGCCAACATCGGTGGCTACAAGTGGGGCGTGGCCCTGAGCGTGATGCCATCGGCACTCGGACAGTCATACCGTCCCACAGGCCTGCCCAACGAGGCCATCCAGTGGGAGACACAGGAGCAGGTTGACTTAGGTCTTGACCTCGGTTTCCTCAACAACCGTGTGAACCTGACCATCGACTGGTATAAGAAGGAGTCGAAGGACATGTTGATGCTGATGCAGCTGCCTTCATACCTGGGTACGCAGGGTAATGGCTCGTCAGCCCTCTCTGCTCCTTCTGGCAACTACGGTACCATGCGTAACACCGGTTTGGAGATTGAGTTGAAGGCAACGCCTGTCCTGACCAATAATTTCTCATGGGATACTGACCTTCAGTTCTCGTTCAACAAGAACAAGCTGGTGGCTCTGCAGGGGACCACATCGGCCGCCATCATCGGCTACGGACAATGGAGCGACGTGGTGGCTGTCTCGTCAGTAGGCCGCCCGATGTACGACTTCTACGGATATGAGGTGGAAGGCGTCTACACCAGCTTCGACGATATTCTGAGTTCACCCGTGAACACCCTCTATGCACAGTCGGCCGTACAGGCAGAAGACGGCACATGGCAACATGTGACCGACCCCACGAAGTACAGCAAAAACAACACCATATGGCCTGGTGACCTGAAATTCAAGGATGTGAACAAGGACGGCATCATCGACGAGAGCGATAAGACCACCATCGGCTCGCCGCTGCCCAAATTCACCTTTGGTTTCACCAACACATTCACCTTCAAGGGCTTCGACCTGAGCATCTTCATCAACGGTTCGTATGGTAACAAGGTGATGAACTACACCTCTATCCCCCTGACCTCGATGACGAGCACTTGGAACAACCAGATACAGGAGAAGATTGCCGACCGCGCACAGTTGGCTCCTATCGACGCCAACAAGGTATATGACGACGGAAGCGCATGGTACAACGACATCACCAACGTACGTGTCACCAACCCCGGCACAAAGACCCCGCGCGTGGCTCTGGGCAACGGCTATAACCAGAACATTTCGAGCCGCTATATCGAGGACGGAAGCTATATCCGTCTGAAGAACATCTCTCTGGGCTACACCTTCCCAAAGAGCATCACAAGCAAGCTTTACTTGGAGAACCTGCGCGTCTATTGCAACCTGCAGAACGTGCTGACCATCACAGGATATGATGGATACGATCCTGAGATTGGTGCCTCCACCACAGATGCCAATGGCTATGTGTTCGGTTTGGATAACGGCCGTTATCCCTCGCCCTTTACTTGCACCTTTGGCCTAAACATTTCATTCTAACATAAAGGAGACAATTATTATGAAAACAAATAAGATAAAAGTATTCCTGACTGCCGCTCTTGTGGGTTTGAGCCTGACGTCATGTGAGGACTTCCTCGACCGCCCCACGGAAGACGGATACGTCGCAGGCGGCTACTATAAGACCGACGCAGAATGTATAGCAGCGGTCGACTACCTATATAATTCGCCTTGGTACGACTTCCAGCGCGGTTTCTTTGCCTTCGATGTCATGGCCGGCAACATCTACATGTCGGATGGTGGCGACTACACCGCCTTCCTGCGCTTCGGACTGACATCCAACAACCAGCACATCCGCAACATGTCCTACTCGTTGTGGGCTGTCAACGGCCACTCCAACGTGGTGCGCCACTATATTGAGGAAGGTGGTGCCTCTGAGGCTGTGAAGAACCAGACCATGGGCGAATGCCTGTTGTGGAAGGCTATGGCCTACTTCTATCTGGTACGCACATTCGGTGATGTGCCCATCGTACACGACAACGCCAGCATGATTACAGCCGGCACCTATAACGACCAACCAAAAGTGCAGAAGGCCGATGTCTACGAATATATCATCATGACTTTGGAGAAGGCCATCGAACTGCTGCCCGAGCAATGCGCCAAAGGACGTCTCGACAAATACTGCGCCAAGGGCCTGCTGGCCAAAGTTTATCTGACAAAGGCCGGTGTGAGCGGACAACTCAACCAGGCTGATTTGCAGAAGGCCGCCGAGCTGGCAAAGGACGTGATGGACAACAGCGGGCGCTCGTTGGAGAAAAACTATGCTGACTGCTTCACTCTCGAAGGCAACAACTCGCCTGAGAACATGATTGCATGGCGCTGGGTGGTCAGCTCGCAATGGACCTCGCAGAACTCCTTCCAGTCTGACCTCGGCATGACGGGTATGGATGAGTATGGCGATTGCTGGGGCGAATGGAGTGGTCCGTCGGTGGACCTTCAGGATGCATTCGGCTTCAACGTGCTCGACGATCCTGCCACACGTCCTGACGTAGACACACGCCGCAAGGCTACGATGATGACTGTCGGCGATGTCATTCCTTATCTCTGGCGCGACCATGGCGGCTTCGACTACATGCGTTTCGAGTTCGACAAGACATACAACTCCGCAGCTTGGGGAGAGCATCGTTCACCCACAGGTTGCAACATGGTGAAGTACATGTATGGTAATAATGCCGACCACGTGACTGCCCTCGGTACATCCGCAGCACGTATGGCCAGCTCGCTCTGCACCCCGATTCTCCGCCTGGCTGATGTATATCTGGTACTTGCCGAGGCTAAGGTGCTGCTCGGACAGGGTAGCGACGCAGACGCTCTGAAGGCTTACAACGCCGTTCGCCAGCGTGCTATTCCCAATGCTGCCGCCGAAACCTCACTCACCTTTGATAAAGTCTGGAAAGAGCGCCGTCTGGAGTTGGCTTGCGAGGGCGACCGTTGGTATGACTTCGTTCGCTTGTCATATTACAATTCCGACCGCGCCATCAACGAGCTGAAGAACCAGCGCCGCAACCAGTACTGGAACCTTGGCCCGATGTTCAAGAACTACTATGAGACCGGCCAGTGGCAACTGGTGAACAAGGACGAAGACGGCAACGACCAGACAGCCATGTACGACGACCAGACGGCTGCCCCCAACGTGACCATCAACAGCTTTACAGTTCCCTTCCCCATGGAAGACCTCACCTTCAACCCGCATCTGAAGGAAGACGCCGTCCACGTGGATGTACGTGCTACCTACCAGTATTAATCAACATATACATTATATATTATGAAAAGAATATTCAACAGTTTGCTCTTGCTCTCGGCCTTAGCCGCATCCCTGGCTTTTACTGCCTGCGAGGACGAGCCTGACAAATATGAGATCAGCGGGGGAACGCCAACCATCCGCTACATACGTCCCGTGAATATTGAGAGTGCCGACTCCATCTTGACCGGCGCTTACATGGACAACAGCATCTGCATCGTGGGAGAGAACCTGCGCAGTATCACAAAGATGTTCTTCAACGACCAGGAAGCCAAGCTCATTCCGAGCCTGATGACTGACCACACCATGATTGTAACCGTTCCCGGACAAATCCCCGACGTGGTGTACAACAAAATCTTCATGGTCAACAACTCTAACGACACGACCACTTACGATTTCAAGGTGCTCGTTCCCGGTCCCAACATCAACAACATGAGCAACGAGTGGGCAAAAGCCGGAGAGAAGGCCACCATCTATGGAAACTACTTCGTAGACGACCCCAACACTCCGCTTACGCTGACCATCAACGGCAGGAAGATCAATATTGACGACTTCACGATTAGCACCATCACGTTCACCGTGCCCGAGGGACTAAGCGAAGGTCCGATTGAGATCACTTCTGTCTATGGCAAGAAGAAAGCCCGCTTCAACTACCACGACACGCGCGGCATGTTGTTCGATGACTGGGATAACGGCTGGCCCGACGACTATGCCAACGGTCAGTTCAAGCACGGATGGCACGGCGCAAGAATCTCCAACGACGAATACTCCCTCGACGGCTACTACCTGCTGCTGGGTGACGTTGACTTCACCGACGGTGCTTGGGATGATTCAAACCTCTGCTTTGAATACTGGCCGGAAGCCACCGACCGTCTGTCAGACCGCGTCAGCTTTGCAAACTTCGCCAATATGGCCTTGAAGTTCGAGGTGAACATCCCGTCAAGCAATCCCTGGACCAACCTCTCCATGCAGTGTATCTTCACTGGCGACGCACAGGTGACAAATGCTACAGCCAACAACACTTTCTTCCACGATGTGGACTATCCTCGTGGACTGTGGACTCCTTGGTACCAGACCGGTTCCTACGACACCGGCGGCAAATGGGTGACCGTCACCCTGCCTCTCTCCACCTTCAAGTATCTGGAGGACGGAACGCCGGCAGGCACCCCGCTTACTGCTGAGAACTTCACCGGTTTGACGCTCTTCATCTGGAATGGTGTGCAGAACGGCACCACATGCCATCCAATCATCCGCATCGACAACATCCGTGCGGTAGAGTTATAAAACATCTAAACACTTAAGACAATGAAACTATATCATAAAATATCAGCATTGGCCATGGCTGCGCTGGTAGTCACGACTGGATTCACCAGTTGTAGCGAGGATGACCTCGACACCAACCAGTACAACAAGAGTGGTGTGAACATCCTTGGTTTCGGTCCCATGCCCATCACCCGTGGCGAAACCATGCGCTTGACAGGTACGAAATTGGACAAAGTGAGAGAGGTGCTCTTCCCTGAAGGCAATCAGAAACTCACCCCGGCCACCACATTCATTAAGGGTGATTTCACGGTTCAGAACTCCGAGGAGATGACAGTGACGATTCCCGACCTGTGTGTGCCAGGCAAGCTTCGTGTGGTAACCGAAAGTGGCGACACCATCAAATCTGCTTCCAGCATCACCTTTGCCGAGGAAGTTAAAGTGGCTTCCTTCTCGCCCACATCCATCCATCCGGGAGACATTCTGACCATCAAAGGAGAATATGTGTGGAACATCGGTCAGGTCGTCTTCTTCGACCATGTGACCGTTGATGCCGAGGACTTCGTCCGCAACACCCGCAACGAGATTCAGGTGCGTGTGCCGATGGAGGCCAAGAGTGGAGAGGTGGCTTATAACGACGGTTCCGACGGAGCCGAGAACTTTGTGATTGGCAACCTCAATGTAGATGCAGCCAAGGCAACGGGTGTATCGAATGCTAATCCCGAGTTCAATGAGACCATCACCATCACAGGTGAGAACCTCGACCTCGTCACCAGCATCGACTTCCCAGCCGTGGAAGATGTTTCCTTCACTATCGTCAACGGAAATTCTATCAAGGTGGCAGTTCCAGCCAATTCCGTTTCCGGTACCGTAACCTTGCACGCGGCTTCCGGACTGACCACATCGGTTGACATCACCGTGCCTCTGGCATCCGTTAGCAGCACCGATCCTGTGGACGATGTGAAAGAAGGACAGACCATCACCATCACGGGTGACAAGCTCGACCGCATTACCAAGCTCTTGCTTCCCGGCATCAGCGAGCCGCTTGAGAAGGGACAGTTCACCCAGACTGCCACACAGATTACCTTCGTCGTTCCCAAGGATATGGGCGATGGTAAGGTGACGCTCGTCCAGCATGAGAACTGGAGCGTTGAGTCTGGCAAGATCACCATGCATAGCGACCTGCCTGAACAGGCCATCTGGAGCGGCCAGTTTGTATGCTCAGGATGGAATGGCAACCAGGATCTGGCATATGGCGGCTTCGACTGGACAACTATCGAGGCTGGCACGAAGGTGATGTTCTACTACAAGAAGAACAATCCCGGACAATGGGGTTGCATCAGCTTGCGCCACGGTACTGGTTGGGGCGGTCTGCCCGCTCCGATTCCCGGACAATACGACCTCGACGAGGATGAAGGCGTGCTGAGCGTCACATTCCCGCAGAACGTGCTCGAAGACATCATCGCCAACAACGGTCTGGTCATCACGGGCGACAACTACACCCTGACTAAGGTGGCTGTGCCGATTCCTGAAGAGGTGATTTGGAAAGGCAGCTTAGATATTGATTGGAACGTTGGTGGAGCCCTTAGTGATCTTAGCTGGGGCGGTTACGATTGGAGTTCTGTAAAGGCTGGTACAAAGATTGTCATCAGTTACGAGAAGAAAACGCCAGGCGACTGGGGTTGTCTGTCGCTTCGTCATGGTGACGGTTGGGGCAACCTGCCAAACAACTTTGGCTCGCAATACGACTTCCCAGACGATAGCGGTGTCTATGAAGCACAGCTGCCGCAAGACGTCATCGACGATCTTAGTGCCAATAACCAAGGTCTGATTATTACCGGCACCAACTTCATTCTTAAAAGAGTTGCGCTGAAATAGGTCTTCAAAAAGCATATGACAAAAGAGGCACTGCTCCGTAAGGGGTAGTGCCTCTTGGAAACTAAAACTAAAATCATAACAACGACAATGAAACAAAAGCTTTTATTGGTCTTTGCTGCCATCACATTGCCGCTGCTGTGGGCTTGCAGCGGCGGTGGCGATGATGATGATGGACCTGCTACTCCCAAAGTCAGCATCAACGTGCGTTCGTGCACCATCTCGTCAGGAACCGAATATGTTGCCTCCGAACTGAAAGAAGTGACCGTGTCCTACAACAATGTGGTTGCTGTCAGCCCGTCGGCCAACATCACGCTCAACGACGTGAAATGCTCGGCCAAGTCGAGTTCCAAGACAGCCATGGACGTCGTCATCACGCTCCCCGCTCTCGAGGAAGGCAAAACCTACACGCTGACCATCCCCGAGGGAGCCATCGTCAGCAAGGACGACAACTCCGTCCATGCGCCAGCCTATTCTGTCACCTTCACCACCAAGGAAGGCGTCAAGCCTATCAGCAACGAAGCCACCGAGTTGGCCAAACGGCTTGGATGGGGATGGAACCTGGGCAACCACTTCGACACCAGTTCCGAGGAAGACGGCAAGCATCCGCAATGGGGCTACTGGGACAAGGCTACCCCGACTCAGGCACTATACACCAACCTGAAGAAGGCTGGTGCAAGCACAGTCCGCATCTGTGTCACCTGGGGCAACTATCAGAACACGGAGACATGGGCGATAGAGGCCGACTACATGGCCGAGGTCAAGCAAAACGTGGAATGGGCCGAGGCTGCAGGGCTCAATGTCATCCTCAACTCGCACCACGACGAATACTGGCTTAAGATCAAGGAGGCTGCCAACAACAACATTATCAATGACGCCATCAAGGACCGCATCGAGAAGACATGGAAGCAGATTGCCGAGACATTCAAAGACAAGGGCGACTTCCTCTTCTTCGAAACTTTCAACGAGTTGCAAGACGGACAATGGGGATGGGGAGACAACCGCACCGACGGCGGTAAGCAGTATCGCACGCTGAACGAATGGAACCAGTTGGTGGTCAATACCATACGTGCCACGGGCGGAAAGAACGCCACCCGATGGATTGGCGTACCGGGTTATGCTTCAAGTCCTGTGTTCGTGTTGGATGACAGCTTCGTGCTGCCCACCGACCCTGCTAACCACATCATGGTCAGCGTACACTTCTACGATCCCAACACCTTCACGCTCACGCCCGAGAATGGCGACGGCAAGTCGGAGTGGGGCCACACCGCTGCAGCAGGCAAGTTCCAGGATGGCAGCAATGAAGAGCACGTTGTGGAGACCTTCCAGAAACTGCAGGAGAAGTTCATCGCCAAAAACATCCCCGTCTACATTGGCGAATATGGTTGCGTGATGCACAAGAGCGATCGCTCCAACCTCTTCCGCAACTACTATCTGGAGTACGTCTGCCGGGCCGCCCACACTTACAACATGCCTCTCTGCATCTGGGACAACAACTCTGTAGGAGGCGGCAACGAGCACCACGGCTACTTTGATCATTCCAATGGTGCTTACTTGAACAGCCTTGAGCAGCTTGTACAGACCATGATAAAGGCTGCCACCAGCAATGATGCCAGCTATACGCTCGAGTCAGTCTACAATAAGGCACCAAAATAAAGAACCTTACCCTCCCCAATCCTAATGATTGATTGGAGTTAAACAAAAAACTGATTTGTCAGAAGAAATGAAATTTCATCAACTTAGTTTGTGGCTCATGGCCGTTGCCTCGCTGTCGCTCTTCAGTTGCGGCGGCGATGGCGATGGCGACAACGAGTCGCCTGCATCTCCCTCTTTGATCCTTCGGCAACAAAGCATTGCCGATGGGGCAGAGGTGGATGCCCGGACGACTACCGCCCTGACACTTACCTACAACAACACCGTCAGTATCAGTCCTACGGCTGACATCAAACTCAATGGGGCACAACTCAAAGCCACCAGCAATGCCAAAACCACGATGGCCGTGGACATTGCCCTCGCGCTCGACGAGGACACCGAATACACGCTTACCGTGGCTCAGGGGGCCTTTGTGTCCACCACCGATGCCAAGGCCGTCAACCCGGCGTTCACACTGAGATTCAAGACCCTGGCGAAAACCGTCCCCATCAATCCAGACATCTCCGCCACGCCCGTTTTCGCCACCACCGAGGCTGCCAAGAAACTCTATAGCTACCTCGTGGAGCAGTATGGCAGGAAGACTATCTCCAGCGTCATGGCCAACGTGAACTGGAACAACGAAGAGGCCGATCGCATTGGCAAGGCTGTGGGCAAATATCCTGCCATGAATTGCTACGATTTCATCCACATTTGCTTCTCGCCTGCCAACTGGATTGACTACACCAAGATTACACCCGTCGAAAACTGGGTCAACGCCGGTGGTATCGTTTCGCTCATGTGGCACTTCAACGTTCCCAAGGCCGAAGGCTCCAACGACGTCACCTGCACCCCGTCGGAAACTACTTTCAAGACTGCCAACGTCTTCGCCGACGGCACCTGGGAAAACAAGTGGTTCTACGAGCAGATGGATAAGGTGGTGGCCACAATGCTGAAATTGCAGGACGCAGGCATCGCCGCCACGTGGCGGCCTTTCCACGAGGCTGCCGGCAACGCCACCTACAAGCAACAAGCCTCATGGACTAAGTCATGGTTCTGGTGGGGCTACAACGGTGCCGACACTTACAAGCGGCTATGGACCACCATGTTTGACTATTTCAAGCAGAAAGGCGTTAAAAACCTCATCTGGGTGTGGACGACGCAAAACTACAACGGCGACAGCTCAAAGTACAACCAGGACACCGACTGGTATCCTGGCGACGCCTATGTCGACATTGTGGCGCGCGACCTTTATGGCTACACCGCCGCCCAGAACAAGCAGGAGTTCACCGAGATTCAGGCCACTTACCCAACAAAGATGGTCATCCTTGGTGAATGTGGTAAGGACGTCGACTCCAACAGGTCGTCGGCTACGCCAGCCGACTTCTGGAGCGCCGGCGCCAAATGGGGCCAGTTCATGGTGTGGTATGGAGCCAACATGGAAGACAACTCATGGTGGAAGAAGGCTCTCGAAGACGCCAACGTCATCACGCGCGACCAAGTGCCCAGCCTGAAGTGACACATATCAGGCAACTTACATAATCCCGTTTTTATAGGGCTATTTCGGGATTCTCACAAAAAACTCCAGTTCTTTCGGGCTGGAGTTTGTTTTTTCCTCCTCATTTGCAGGGGAATTCTTTCCGACGACCGTACGTTTTATACGGTCATCCTTATCAGCATGCCTCGGAATGGCTTTCGGGCTGAGCGTATTTCGCAAGAGCGCAAATTTGCGCCCTTGCACTTTCACCCATGCTGGCTCCATGTTTCGGATGTCGGGATGTCAGCCCAATTTTGGACTCACATATTTATCTTTGGCTGAAGGATGTCGGCTCAAAATTCAGCCCACATATTTTTTGCTGAAGGATGTCAGCGCAAATTTGCGCCCACATATTTATTTTTGCTGAAGG
>JAEEGK010029901.1_pt1 | contig 10834 bp, 6 predicted proteins | sample 8958771 | NCBI WGS metagenome assembly JAEEGK01 (sample SAMN16246547, study PRJNA631951) | gut metagenome | biome: gut microbiome; feature: rumen; material: SC-attached | host: Bos | place: Iran: Karaj | collected 2018-10 | reverse complement strand
TTTTAAAAATCTTGATTCATCAAAACAAGGTTTTATTACAATGAATCAATTAAAAAGAGTATTTAATGATGATTTAGAAATAGATATTGAAAATGATAATTCAATGGATGACTTTTTTGATTTTGTTATTGCAGATGAAAAAGTAAATGGCTCAGATGTAGTAAAAATAGATAAAATCATTCAAGTTGTTAAAGGCTATAGCAAAAGAGATATGCCTGATATTCAAGAAAAAAAAAGCGAATCAAATGTTAGTAATAATATTAATAATAATAATAATAATATTAATAATAATATAAATAATCAATTCATTCAACAAGAAAATTCAATTCCATTGCAATCAATAAATGAAGATTCAAAATTAAAAAGTGCTCAAATTAATCAAAATATAAATGATAATAACAATTTTAATAATTTAGAAGATCCTGCAGATCGTCAATTAAAATTTTTTGCTCATTATATAAACAACAATCGAATTCCTTTTAATAAAATGTTCCCAAGCATAAAATTAAATAATGTCATTCCAAATCAAACAATTTCAAAATTTGATTTAGAATATGCATTTAAAAACGCTAATTATCCCATTAGTAATAATGATGCTTTAATTATATTACAAAAATTCGATCCTTTAGCTAGAAACACAATAAAAGTTGATGATTTAAAGAACGAAATTTCAAAATATGAACCAAAATATTTCAATGAAAATTTCCAAAATAAAAATCAAGTTTCAAGCGCAATTAATCAAAGTAATTTACCTTTAAATAAAACTTTAGCTACAAATTCCGCTATGAATGGTTTTAATAAAATAAAAAATTATTTAAGTAATAATAAAATATCAGCTCAACAATATTTTTCAACGGTTTTAAATAAAAATAACGGAACAGATGAAATAAATAAAACTGAATTTTTAAATAGTTTATCTGAAAAAAATAATTTTTTCCCTCAATTTTTAGAATTTAATCCGGAAGAAATGGAAGAAACATTTAAAGTAATGGATGATAATAATGACGATAAAATAATGTTTTTAGATATTATGAATTATTTTACATCAAATAAAAACTTAGAAAATATAAAATTAAATAAAACAATAAATGAAAATATAAATAAATTATTTGATACTATGGATTTAGACCATGATGAATTAATTTCTCGCGAAGATTTTTTCAAAATATTAAAATCTTTTGATCATAAAGCAACAATGGAAGATGTTGATAACATTTTAACTAAAGCAAATCCAAACAATCCGCAAAAAATAAGTAAAAACGATTTTAATGAAATAATCGGAAAATATATTAAAGAACAATTAGTAATTCAAGAAGAAGAAAGAGATTATATAATAAAATTATTTAAAGAAGCTGATGTTGATAAAACAGGATTTTTAAAGGTAAATCAATTGAAATATTTATTTAAAAATAAATTAAATACTGATTTTACTGATGAACAAATAAATAAATTATGCGAAAATTCAAGTATCGCTTATGATGGTTTAATAGACATTGAAGAATTTGTGAATTTATTAGATAATATTAATAATTATGATAATAATAATAATAATAATAAAAATAATTTATTAGATAATCAAGATAAAATAAACGATGATGATATTAATGATAGAATAATGAATTTAAATTTAAATTTAAATTTCAATCGAAAAATTCATCCAAAAACTTTTATTTCTTTATATAACGATTTACCTTTATCATTCATACCATCTTTTATTCGAGATGAACAAAAATTATTAAAACTTTTACCAAGTTCGGTATTAATTCCAAAAAAAGATAACACTGGTATATTATATACTGACATTAAATCAATAGAAGATATAAAAAAAGTCGATTCAGCTCAAACAAGAAAATATTTAAATCCCATTTCAACAATAGTAAATTCAAAAATTAGTTTCGATGATTTCGCAAGCGGAGTTAGTTCACCAGATGAAACGTTATTTAACACAGCGAATAGCAGTTTAAAAATTGTGGGGAGACTATTAAAAATCGCCTTTTTTAATAATGTTACTAAAGATTTTATAGGAAATTCTATATCAATCGATTGTAAATATAAAAAAGATTTTCAAGATAGATGGTATTTCGAAGATGATAGAGAAAAGTTTAATAATAATATAATAGTAAGATATAATAGAGATGATTTTAAAAATGTTCTTTTAATTTTTGAATTTGTTTTAGTTATTCAAAAAAAAATCGATAATAATTTAATAACAGCAGAAACTTCTTGTGGATTTTGTCAAATTAATTTACAAGAATTAACCATAAAAAAAAATGTTAAATTACCTATTCAAGGAGGAACACCAAAAAAAACTGATAAAATTAACCCGATGGATGTGCGTACAAAACGTTCGGGTTTTATAGGTAAATTAACATCTATTTTTTCGGGGGAAATTAAAAGTCAGTTGCCTATTGTAATAAAACCTTTCAAAGATTTAAATAATAATGATAAAAAAAATATCGATTATTTACCTGAAATGATTATTGCTCATAGAGCAGGAATTGAAATGATATCTTTATATAGAAAAATCGCCGGTGAATATATTTTAAATCATCAAGATTATAGTTCAAAAGTTATTAAAAATAATGATCCTATTGTAAATTCTTTTTGTAAAATTGCTGATTGTCCGGATGCGTTTAGATTGATGGTTGAACTTTGGAAAGAAATTATTACGGATGGGGCGACTAGTGATGAAAAAAAAAATGAACTTTTTTTGAGACAAAATTTATTAATTTTTGTTAATAGAATTTATTCGGTTTTGTTTGCGGAAAAATTTAAATATGATGAATTAGATCCTACGAAAGTTCCAAGAGGAGATATACATTTAATGGAAGATAGAAATAATTTAATTAATTGTGTTATGAAATATGATAAAAGTAATAAGATTAATAAATTAAATTATGGACCGGTTGAAAATATTACTAGTTTTAAACCCTTTTCTGTTGATGAAGTTGGAGGAGAAAAAATTGATTTAATTAGTAAGTTAGATGAATTGATTCCCATGATTGAATATAAATAAATATTATTATTTTATTTTAATGAATAAATTAATAAATTAATTTAATTTTTTTTTGATAATAAATAGGAATTTTTTTATATAATTATTATATAATTATGTGTTTATATAAATATTTTAAATTTGAATTATAATATTCAAAATGATTCGTTTATGAATTGTAATAATAATTAAAATAATTCATTAAAAAATGTAAATGAAGATGAAAGTAAATATGTATATAAAAATAAACATAGAAAATTTACACAAGATGATATAGATCATATTTCAGAATTATGTGAATTTATAGCAGGAATAATAATAGATGAAAAAAATATTTCAGTAACAAATTATTTTAAAAATCTTGATTCATCAAAACAAGGTTTTATTACAATGAATCAATTAAAAAGAGTATTTAATGATGATTTAGAAATAGATATTGAAAATGATAATTCAATGGATGACTTTTTTGATTTTGTTTTATAATAATCATCTTTTTTTTTGATATGTTATTTTAATAATATATGAATTTATTATTTTATTTCTTATTAAAAATTTATAACATTTTAATTTTCAAATTTTTATTTAATTTTTATTGTTTGAATATTTTATATATAAAATATATTTAAAATTAATAATAAATTTATTATGATTTTTTCCTTTTATTTTTTATAAATTTAAAAAAATAAATAAATTATAATTTAAATTTATAATTTTAAATATTCCTCATAACTTAATATTTCTTTTATTGCTTGATATCTTTTAACTTTAATTCCATCATAAACATCATCTAATTTTCCTCTAAAACCAGCTTTTCTAATTAAATGCGTTAAAGTTGTTTTTTGATCCCAATCATAATCACTCGCAACATTAGGTAAATAAGTAGCTCCATAATTTTCTCCGTTTTTGTCAAAATGAATTTCAATTCCATGTTTACCTACTTCCCAATCAATAGGATTTGATGCATCTTCAAAATTAGTTAATAAAGAAATTCCACAATTTAAATTTTGAACTTCATTTAATTTAATAGGACTAAATCTATAATCATTAAATGCGGATTTTAATGCAAATTTTGGTAAATTATTTTCTAATTTATCATTTAAAAATGTTCCTATACAACCTCTCAATTCTTTTTCTTTTCCTATTGACCATGTTACAAATAAAGGATAATTTTGATTAGAAAATTCAGAAGGAAAATTTGGATTAGGATGATTTTTATCTAAATTATGTAATAAAATATCAAAACAAAATTTACATAATTTTTTATAATTTAAATTTTCCATATTATTATTAAAATATATTTAATTTAATTTAAAAGAAAATTTAATTTTTTTTTATATAAAAAAACAATTTTAATTTAAAAATATTAAATAAATATAAATATTTATAATATCAAAACAAAAATTAATTAAATAATATATAAAAAACATTATTTATATTTTTTGATTTTTTTGTTCAATTAAACTTTGAATATTATCATTAAATTTCCATGTTAATCCATCACCAACAGGTTTACTTTCTTCAGTAAAAATGGGTATGAACCAATAAAAAATAGATTTTCCAAAAACTTGTTCCCAATTATTTCTTTTAGATAATTTAAATTTTGCTTTTTCCAATTCTTCAATTTCTAATCTATTAATTTTTGTTTTATATTCTTCCAATATTTTTTTAATATTATCATCTTCATTAAACGCCAAATCTTTATTTAATTCATTAACTTTTTCATTATATTCTTTAATTAATTTTTCATTTGTCTCCGTTTCGAGCGATTCAATCGTCGTTGAATTATTCAAAACAAAAAAAATATGATTTTTAAAAAACATTAAAATAATCACAGTAAACCCAAAAAAAACCATAAAATTAATAACAACAAGAACAGGAAAATTAAATTTCATTTTTTCTTTATCCATAAAATTTATAATTAAATAATACAAACTGGTCGAATCAAAATAAATTAATAAAATACATAAATAAAACAACAATTGCATAAAATATTTTCTATTATAAAATCCAATACAATTATGAACCCAAGGACAATGATGATCCATATTTAAAATACAAACATTACAAATCGAACAATGATGAGAACGTTCAGGTTTAAATGCATTACAAATTAAACAATATCTTTTTCGTTTATATTGATCATCATTTATATAAAATCCCCAATACAAAGGAATTTGACCTGGATGTGTATTCATTGTTATAAAATATGCCCATAACATCATTATTATTATGACATTAAAAAAAAAAATTATTATGAGAATGTTTATTAAGTTTGTTTCATTTAAATTTGGAAGAATTATTTGAAATATATAAAAATAATATTCTATTATTACTAATGAAAGTACCATTGCTATAAAATATCTACCATGGTAACGTTTTGATTTTTTACGAGTTTTTTCTATTTCGTTTTCTTGTGGATTTTCATTGTTTAACATGTTATTATTACTTTGATTATTTAATTCTTCCATTTAAATTAATGCAAATTTAAATTTAATTATAAATTTAATTATTATTATTATTATTTTATTTTTATAAATTAATGTTATTTAAAATTATATTTGTTGTTATTTTTAATTTTTATTTTAATATTTTTTGTATAAAAATTGATTATAAAATTAATTTCGATAAAGAACAAAATTTTTCTGAAATGAAATTTTATTCATATAATAACGATTTATTATTTTTTAATAATACAGATTATTTTATTTATAATATTACAACAAAAAATTTATCAAATTTTTCAATAAAAAATTCTTTATTAAATTTAAATAATATTCATTCAAATTTATTACAATTTAATAATTCAAATTATTGTTACATAAATAACGATTATTATTTAACATGTTTTAATTTAAACGGAAAAATATTTTTTTCTTTTAACATTTCAAACATATGTTCAAATAAAAATGATTATTTATTAAACAAAAAAGATAAAATTATTTATTTTTCTTGTTTAAATAATAATAATGAAGGAAATTTAGTTTTTTATTATATAAATAAAAACATAAGTTTTTTTAAATCATCTGAAAATTTATTAAAAATAGAAAATAATTTTAATTGTTTATTTTTTGATATTTTATCTAATTATATTTGTATTTATTTTAATTCTTCAAATAGTCTTTTATTTGATATTATTTCTCCTTTTGCAATAAAAGAAAAAGAAATTTTAATTGAAGAAGATTTTGAATTTAATTGTAGTAAAATTCATACAACAATTTCAAAAAAATTTGATTTATATGATTTAGCTTATGTTGATAGTTATTTATTTGTTATATGTGAAATTATAGAAGAAAATAATAATAAATTAAAATTAATCAATTTAAAATTTTCTTTAAATAATTCAAAAAAATATAATTTTGAAATTTATAATATTTTAGATATTAATAATGAAAATTATTATGTTAAAAATATTATTAATCTTTATAATCAAAATTCTTTTATTTTATTATTAAATGAAAGTAAATATTATGTTATTACTTATACAAATATTATTTTTAATAATAATACATTAGAAAATTCAACTGATATTAAATTTATTATTAATGATAATTTTTATTTTGTTGTTTTTCAGTTTGAAGATGAATTAGAAACTATTAATATAAATAAAATAAATTACATCGGATGTTTAAATTATTCAAGCGAAAATTGTGAATCATTAAATGAATATATTAGTTCTGAATTAATAGATTATAATTTAACTAAAAATATTTATAACAATCCAAATTTAACTGAAAAAGAAATAGAAAATTTTTCTAATATTGAAGTTTTATTTCATTCTTGTTCGAGATTTTATTATTCTTATCAAGATGAAAATAATACTTTTAAATATGATTATCCAGATAATAATAATTTAGTTAATTTAGATACTCAATATGAATTTTTATATTGTCGTAGTAATTTAGGTTCAAACTTTAAAATTTTATTTACATATTTTAATTATAAATATAAAACTTTTGCTTTGCCTTCTTTTTTATGTGAAATTAATTGTCATGTTCCTTCTCCTTCGGCTAAAAGATGTAATACTTATTATGGAATTCCTTTAATTAATGGAGAATGTATTAATTTTTTAACCAATTATGAATATAAATACACAAACAACGCAGAAAAATACATATTAAAAAACATAGAATTAGAATACTCATTATTTAAAAGTTATTTCAAAAATTTCACATATTATATTCAATATAGTTATTCAAATGTATTTTTTAACAAACTGGTAAATAACACACATGGATGGCGAATAAAAGGTCCAAATTATAATTATTATTACATAGATTACCATCTTATCTACAACATATATGAAAAAACATTAATTACATTATCAACAGAATGTGAAAATATAATAAAAGAAAATTATAATATAACAAACGAAACAAATTGGTTATATCAAAGACAAATTGATGTTGATGTTCCTTTACAAATTTCAGAAACATATTATAGTTTTTTTATTAAAAATTCTTTAGTTGATTTATCAATTTGTGAAGATGAAGTGATTTATTTAGAATTTTCTTTAGAACCTTTGAATATAGCTGAATATTTAAAAACATGTTCTGAATTTTTAGAAAATTATAATTATAATTTATTAAATGAAAATGATGATTTTTATAATGATCCTTGTTTTGTATATAAAAGTCAAACATTAGAAATAAAAAAAAAAGAATTTTATATTGAATTAGATTTTTGTAATGAAAATTGTGTGTTTAAAAATATTGATTATAGTAATGGAAAATCTTTTTGTATTTGTAAAATAAATAAAAATAGAAAAATTCCGAAAGATTTTGATGATTATTTTGAAGATGAAGATTCGAATGAAAATTATGAAATAAATGAAAATTATATTAATTTAAATATAACTAAAAATACAACATTTAATAATAATCAAACGAATATTAAAAAATCAACTGGAATTGTTTTATTTAAATGTTCGAAAGTATTTTTTAATAGAAAAATATTTAAAAATAACATTAATTTTTACATAAATATTTTTTGTTTTTTTTTAAATTTCGGAATTTTTTTATTATATTACACAAACACTTACAATGAAATAAAAAAATTGATAGAAAAAATATTAGTTTATTATTATTCATATAAATCAAAGAATTTTTCTAATAAAAATCAAATTATTTCAAAATCATCTTCATTTCGTTCGCTTCAATCTGAAATTAATTTAACTCAACATTCAATAATTTCGCAGGAAATTAAAATATTAAATGAAAAAGAAGATCCAACGAATTTATTTAAAGAATGTGTTGAAAAATATTGTTTATTAATAGAATCGCATAATATGATTTGTAATATTATTTTTCATAATGGAAAATTAATTCCAATTTCATTAAAAATTTCTTATTTTTTAGTAATTTTACAATTTAATATTTTTTTACAATGTTTTTTTTTTAATGATGATGATATTTATAAAATTTATTATTCAAAAGAAAATGTGAATACATTAAAATATTTTTTTAAAAATTTGTTTAAAAAATGTTTTTATTGCTATTTAATTTTGTATGTTTATTCTATTCCCAATTTTTATTTAAGTCAAGCGTATGATAAATTTGAAAATATTATTGTTGATATTGAAAATGTAAAAAAAAATGAAATTAATCATAAATTGAGAATTTCTAAAATGAAATTAACATTTTATTTTTTTTTTAATTGTATAATTGATATTTTTGGATTATATTATTCTTCTATTTTTATTAGATTATACAAAGATGAAATTTATTTAATTTTAATTGGGTGTTTAATAAGTTTTATTTTATTATTTATAACATCTTTTATATCAATGTTATTATTAACTTTTTTATTTATGATTGGTAAATTATTTAATAATAATATTATATTATTAATTGTTGAAATATTATCTTAATTAATTTTAATTATAATATTATTTAATAATATTTTAACATAAAATTTTTAATTATTTTTATGGAAGTTGAACCGCTAAAAAACAATGAAAAAATAGAAAATGAAAATAAAATGGAAATTGAAAAAATCGAAGAAAATAATAATAATAATAATAATAATGAAAATAATAATAATAATAATGAAAATAATAATGAAAATGAAAATAATAATAATAATAAAATTAAAAAAGAAAAAAATTCTTTAATTAGATTTCCTTTAGCGAAAATAAAAAATATTATGAAATTAGATAATGATATTAAATTATGTCAAAAAAATGCTTATTTAGTAATAGGAAAATTAACTGAATTATTTTTACAAGAAATTGCTAATAATGCACATAAAATATGTAAAAATTCCAAAAGAAAAACTATTAATTTAGAAGATATTAATATTGCTATTAAACAAAATAATAAATTTTCTTTTATTGATATTAATTCTATTTTTTATGTTGATACAATTCAAAATATGAATAAATCTAAAAAAAAATCAATTTCTAATAATAATAATAATAATATTTCAAATGAAAATAATATTAAAGAAAAAAACAAAACAAGAAAAAAAAATAATTCAAATTTAATTAATAATAATAATAATATGACTTTAGATAATATGTTTAAAAAAAATAATATTTAAAATTATTTTAATATTAAAAAAAATTTTATAAATTTTTAATTAAAAAAATTTTTATAAATTTTTAATTAAAAAATTTAAATAAAAAAAAATTATTAAAATTAAATAAAAAATTATTAAAAATTAATGTCAACAATAATAAATTACACATTAAAAGATTTATACAAATTTTTTGATAAATATTTTACAAATTACACAATAATTGAATTTAATTCTCGTATTCATTATTTATTAAAGAAAGATTCAATAATGTTAGACAACGAATCAAAAAAATTAATATCAAAAGATTTATTAGATAAAATAAACGACACAATATTTAAATACGATTATTGTTTTATAAAATTTAATGATAAATCAGCAATTGATGCGGAATTTTTAGTGACTCAATTAAAATGTTTTAATATAGATCACATAATAACATTAATAAAAGGAAGCGAAAGATGTTTAAAAACATTTAATTTTTTTCGAAAAAATTATTTAATTTTAAAAGAATGGTACAAAATTCAAAAAAAATTTGAATTTAGATGTTACATAATAAATAAAAAATTAAAAGGAATTTCTCAAAGATACATTAATTTTTATGAAAATTATGAAGATATTTTAAAAATTAGAAAATGTATTATTGATTTTTATAATAATAATTTAATTGAATGTTTGAATAAAATTGAAATAAATGAAAATGAAAATAATTTTATGATTATTGATTTAATTTATTTAGAAAAGAAAAATAAATGTAAAATAATCGATGTTGAAATTTTAGGGAAAGTTTTAAAAAGAGAAGAAATTGAAGTTGAATTAATTGAAGAAAAAGACGCTGAAAAAGAAGAATTATTAAAAGAAATGGAACAATTAAAAATAAATGAAAAGAAAAATCAAAAAAAAATAAAAAATATTGAAAATATTTTAAAAGAAAAAGAAAATAAATTAATGCAAGAAAAAGAAGAAAAAGAAAAATTAGAAAAAGAAATTGAAGAAAAAAATAATGAAATTTATCAAAATGAAGAATATCTTAAAAATTATATGAATTCTAAATTAAAATTATATTCAAATTGGGATGAATTAATTAATGTTGATGATAATAATCAAAATGAAATTGAATTAAAATATATTACAGATGATCAAGATGAAAGAATAGAAAAATTAGAAGAAAATTTTAATAAATTTCCTGTTGAATTGTATGAAAGTGATTTTCAAACTTTATTAGAAAAATTAAATTTTAAACAATAATTTTTAAACAATAATTTTTATTTTTTAACCATAAATTTTTTTAATTTTAAATATAAATATTTAATTTTTTTTTTTTTA
>JAEEGK010029898.1_pt1 | contig 10835 bp, 7 predicted proteins | sample 8958771 | NCBI WGS metagenome assembly JAEEGK01 (sample SAMN16246547, study PRJNA631951) | gut metagenome | biome: gut microbiome; feature: rumen; material: SC-attached | host: Bos | place: Iran: Karaj | collected 2018-10 | reverse complement strand
GTCGGCTGTGGCTTGTGACCGAATTTTTCTACGGCCGCCGCACCAACGAGAAGAAGAAATTCAAGCAACGTGTTACCCGTGTGCTCGGAAGCATCGACATGGCCACCATCCTCTTCTTCCTGGGCATCCTCATGGCCGTGGCCTGTCTGGAGACCATCGGCGTGCTGACCATGCTGGGTCAGGGACTCGACGAAGCCTTCCACGGCAACTACTATCTCATCAACGGCATCATTGGCGTGCTCTCGTCTATCGTTGACAACGTGCCTCTGGTGGCTGGTTGCATGGGCATGTATCCTGTACAGCCAGAAGGCGCTATGGCTATTGACGGCATCTTCTGGCAGCTGCTGGCCTACTGTGCCGGGGTGGGCGGCTCAATGCTCATCATCGGTTCGGCAGCAGGCGTTGTGGTAATGGGTCTGGAGAAAATCACCTTCGGCTGGTACATGAAGAAGATCACGTGGATAGCCTTCGTGGGCTATCTGGCCGGTATCGTGTGCTACTGGTTAGAGAAAATGGTATTTTAATCTTAATCCCTCAAGCAGAATGATAAAAGAACAATATCTGGCCGACCCCCAGCGCTATGAAGGGGCGATGCGCTACGAGCGTTGCGGCAGGAGCGGTGTGCTCCTGCCCAAAGTCTCTTTAGGATTCTGGCACAACTTCGGTGGCGTCGATCCCTATGAGCGCTCACGTGAGATCACACGCTATGCCTTCGACCACGGCATCACCCATTTCGACCTGGCCAACAACTACGGCCCTCCCTACGGTTCGGCTGAGGACACGATGGGCCGCCTGATGGACGATGACTTCCGTCCTTATCGCGACGAGCTGTTTATCTCAACCAAGGCAGGCTACGACATGTGGCCCGGTCCCTATGGCAACTGGGGCTCGCGCAAGTATCTGACGGCTTCGCTCAATCAGAGTCTGAAGCGCATGCACTTGGACTATGTTGATCTGTTCTACTCACATCGCTACGACCCTGATACACCGTTGGAGGAGACCCTTCAGGCACTCGTCGATATCGTGCGCAGCGGCAAAGCCCTCTATGTGGGCATCTCGCGCTGGCCGCTTGAGGCCACACGTTTCGCCTTCCGTTACCTGAAAGAGCGCGACGTGCCTTGCCTCATCTATCAAGGCCGTCTGAACATGCTCGACCGTGCGCCCCAGGAAGAGGGCATCCTCGACCTTTGCGTGGAGCACGGCGTGGGCTTCATCTCCTTCTCGCCGTTGGCACAGGGACTGCTCACCGACCGCTACTTGAATGGTATTCCAGAAGACTCGCGCATGTCGAAGGGAAAGTTCCTCAAGGAGAGCATGCTCACCCCCGAGCTGTTGCAGCGCATCAAGGGCTACAACGATGCCGCCCAGCAGCGTGGCGAGACCCTTGCTGAGATGGCCCTGGCATGGATCCTGCACCAGAAGGGAGTCACCTCCGTGCTCGTTGGCGCCAGTTCCACAGCACAGCTGGAGAAGAATCTGAAGTGCGTCACCGCCCAACCCTTCGATAAGGAACTATAAAAAAACTACAGCCTCCCCCGATTGAGAGATGCTGTTCTTTTTTTTAAAAAAGCATCATTCGCCCATTGATGCGGTTGCCAACGGCGCAAAATGACAAATGTAACAAATTACAAAAGTGACATTTAGACATAAGAACATATAATGCTCCGTCAGCAGATGGTTTTTTTAGACATAATAACATAAGAACATATAATGCTCCGTCAGTTTCAATTTTTTGTTCTTATGTTATTATGTCCTTCTGACCGTCGCTACCTGCACAACCTGTTAGCAGGACAGCTATTACTAGTAATATGTATAGGTAGATGTATTTTCTCATTTTTATTAGCGAATAGTCAAATCTGATGCAAAGATACAATTGTTTTGCAAATAATATGCACTTTTTATCCTAAATCATCAAGTGATCATGAACAGACACCAATCACTTGATTTTCGATGTGATGGGGTTTCTCACGCCTTGATAGGTGCGGAGGAAAGCTTTGGCTGAACCGAAAGAGAGGAACATGTCGAGACGGACGGGGATGTGGTTCAGGTCGTCGGTCACGTAGAACCGGATGAGTTCATTGTTCTGTCCGTTTTCATGCTCGATGAATGAGAAAACCAGACAACGGAACTTGTCGCTTGTGCCCTCAATGGTGAACGATTCCTTACCGCGATATTTCAGCCATGAGTGCTTCAGCTCGGTGGCATCGGTGATGGGCATAGGGATGACGTCGCCAACCTTCATGCCGTCGGCACTGAAGTTGCGTGCACGCAGGAAGATGCTCATCATGTCATAGACGCAGCTCGTGAATTCATGCTCCTGCCAGAGGTGGTCACCGCGCGACGTGATGGCATGCATCTTCACGCGACAGTTGCCTCGCGGATAGGTGTACCACAGCTCATCGACGTAGTAGCGCTTGCCCTCGCGTGCACCCTTGCGGTGGTAGAGTGGGGCGAGCTGCATATCGGTGTAGCTCACGAGTGTGTCGCGCATCACGAAGAGGTTGTCGAGCCGCTCGTTGCCACGGGTGATGAGGCTGGTGCGATAGGCCTCTTGCCCCTGGAAAGTGGACTTCACGGTCGACATGCTGGCTGTGCCTACTTTGAACCATACAAACTTCCAGTTGAAGTGCAAGTCGTAAGCCAGGAACTCGCCTTCGCTGAAGGCTTTGTTCTCGATGCCGCACTGGGCGCTGGCGTGCAGTAGGCCAATGGTGGCAAGAATGGTCAGTAGTAGTCTCATAATAAAGCGGTAAGTCTTTGTGTGTTGTGTTATTTGTCCTTGGGCACGTAGGTGATGCCTTTCTCAGCTGCTCGCTGGGCGTTTCGGTTGCTCACCTGACGGTCTTTGTCGGGCTTCTGCTTGGTGATGTTGGCAGGCTTCTGCTGATAGCGGGGTCGGTAGGTGAGATCCCAATTGCGGGTCACGTCCCACTTCTCCTTGCACTCCAGTTCTTCATGGAAGTAGAACACCTCCTCGGCCTGTTGGTTACTGTCGTAGTCGCCTGTGTCCCAGATGCCGTTGTCGTTGAGATCGACGAAGGCGCGCAGATAGTATTTGCCCGGTCGCACATAGTAGAACTCGGCGGTGCTGTCAACGGCTTTCTCCCTGCGTGACACCTTGTCGCTGCCATCCATCAGCTCTACATAGACGGTGCCGCTGTCGGGGGCGTGGGTCAAGCTCACTATGAGCGAGCTGAACCGTTCCTCAGGGGTTATCTTTAGTCCTTGCTTGATGGGCCTGTTGAATAGTCCGTAGATGTTGACAAAGGCCATGCTGTCAACCTCTAAGCTGTACTCGATGCCTGGCCGCCATTCGGCCTTGAGCACGTATCGGCGGGTGTCAACCTGTTGGAAGAGGTGGGGCGCACGGTACCACACCGAGTCGATCATGGAGTAGAGGTGCACACCCTCCAGGTTGCAGGAGTCGAGCGGAGCGTCGAATTCGAAATAGACGTTCTGGTTGGGCGCCATCTGTCCTGAAGGATTGATTCTCGGTTTGAGGAATTCGGGCGGGCGTACACTGTCGTAGGGCTCGCCGCGTTTTTTCTTTTTCTCCTGCTCTTTCTCCCACTGTTCTATCTCCTTCTCTTTGCTTTTCAAACGCTTGGCGTAAGGTATCTTGGCCAGTGCCTCAATGGTGTCGGTCTTCGCGATGAGTGTGCCGGTAGAATCGGTCATAAGATAGGTGGCTTCCATGCGCAGCGTGTCCTGGTTGATGAGTGTGGTGTCGCGCAGCCAGTAGTACACGGTGTCGCGCTTCTCGGATGCTTCGATGACGAAAGCACTGTCGGCCTCGAAGTTCAGTCCGCGGATGACGGGTAGCGAGTCGTTGCCGTAGCTGAAGAAGAAGCCCAGCTTCTCGGGCTCCTTGCGCTCGGTCTTGATGAGGTATCGGTCGGTGAGCTTGGCCTGGAAGCACAGTAGGGTGAGGTCGTCGGGCAGGTAGCGCAGGTATTCGGTCTGTGTGATTTTGTCGATGTGGAGCGGGTCTTTCCACAGGGTGTCCTGACGGATGCCCATCGTAGTGCGAGGCACAATGGTGTCGCAGGTGAATCCGATGGTCTCACTCTTCTGTCCGTAGACGAAGTCACCGTCGGCATCCTGAAGAGCTCGCACAAAGTAGCGCCCGGGGGCCACACCCTTGATGGAGAAGAAGCCGCTGCCGTTGGTGCGCGATACGCGCAGTAGAGGTGTCTTGTGGAAGGTGCTGTCGGTAAAGGTGCTGTCGGCGCGATACAGTCCCACGAGTATGCCTTTGATGGGCTCCAGGTTGGAGGCATCGAGTGCGTAGCCCGCCACTTGCATCGTGTCGATTTGATCGCCTGTAGAGAAGGTGAAGGTGTAGTTGCCCATCGGGTTGCCCTCGTTGTTGTCGGAGATGGCATCGCTGAAGTCGATGGTGTAGGTGGTGTTGGGTTTGAGCGAGTCGCGCAGGTTGACGATGATGCGCTTGCCGGCGGCCCTCACCTCAGGCATCTCCAGTTGGGGCGGTGAGATGATCACTTTATTCTGTGCATCCTCAAGCTTGATGTATTCATTGAAGTTGATGGTGATGCGCTTGGCGGTGACGTTGGTGCCGCGGTCGTTGGGTTCGGAGTGCACCACCCGTGGCGGTGTCTCGTCGTACCATCCACCGTCGGGGTTGCCCATGCGGGCACACGCTGAGAGCAAAAACAGTAGGGGAAGATATTTCAGAACATTTCTTAGCATGTGTGGCAAATCTTATCTCATGTTTAGTGAAATGAGCTCATCGATGATGGTGCGCTCGTTGCTCAGTCGGGGCACCTTGTGCTGTCCCCCTAGCTTGCCTTTCTGCTTCAGCCAGTCGTTGAACAGGTGGGGACGGGCCTTGATGACTTCCAACGGCTGCAGGGTGATGTCCTTGAAGCGCTTGGCCTCGTAGTCGCTGTTCAGCTCTTGCAGCTTGCGGTCGAGCGTGGCAGCAAAGACTGACAGGTCAGCGGGTGCTTGAGCAAACTCGATGACCCACTGGTGGCGGCACTTGGCGCGGTCGTCCATGAACACTGGTGCAGCAGTGTATTCGCTCACGATGGCTCCCGTCGTTTTGCACGCGTAGGCCAATCCGCGCTCGGCATTGTCAACGATGAGCTCTTCACCGAAAGCATTGATGAAGCTCTTCGTGCGACCTGAGATGACAAACTTGTAGGGATTGGTGGAGGTGAAGCGCACGGTGTCGCCTATCATGTAGCGCCACAATCCACATGAGGTGGAGATGAGCATCGCATAGTCCTTGCCAGTCTCAATTGCCCAGAGGGGGAGGGGATTCATCTGTGAGTCTAAGCTCTCAACAGGAATGAACTCGTAGAACACGTCGTAGTCGAGCATGAGCAGCATCGACTTGTCGAGTGGGTCGTCTTGTATGCCGAAGAAGCCCTCGCTGGCATTATAGGTCTCCATATAGTGCATGCGGGGCGAAGTGATGAGGCGCTCGTACTGCTCGCGATAAGGCGTAAAGGCCACACCGCCGTGAAAGAACACTTCGATGTTGGGCCACACCTCTTCCAGATGGGTCTTGCCCGAAAGCTCCATGATGCGGTTGAGCACAGAGAGCATCCACGAGGGTACGCCGCTTAGGTTGGTCACGTTCTTGTTCATGGCTTCACGGGCTATGCGGTCGCGCTTCACCTCGAAGTCGGAGAGCAGGGCCGTCTTCTTCGAGGGCACGCGCACCAGGTTCACCACGGGGTTGATGTTCTCAATGAGTATGGCGCTCAGGTCGCCCACCAGCGAGCCGGGCAGGTTGTAGTTGGGGGCATGACTGCCGCCAAGAATCAGACCGCGCCCGTCGAACATGCGGCTCTGGGGATTGTTGCGAAGATAAATGGCCACCACGTCGGCACCGCCTTTATAATGTATCTGCTTCAGACCCTCCGGCGAAACAGGAATGAACTTTGATTTGTCGTTGGTGGTGCCGCTCGATTTGGCATACCACTTCACGCGTCCTGGCCAGAGCACGTCGCGCTCGCCCTGACGCATGCGGTCAATGTCGCCCTTCAGCTCCTCGTATGTGTTCACAGGCACGCTCTTGGCGAACCCTTCGTAGTCTTTTGTCGCACCAAACAGGTGGTTGCGTCCGTATTCTGTGTCTTTGGCTCGCTGCAGCAGGTGGGTCAGCACCTCGCGTTGCAGGGTCTCGCCCTCGTTCTGGTGACGCTCCAGTTCGCGTTGCCTCGGCTTGAACAGCAGTCTTGCTATATTTGTTAGACTCATGATTTTGTCCGTCTGTAAATCCCTGCAAAATTAGCCAAAACTCTTCTAATAGATATATGTTTTACATTTTTTTAACCAGAATGGCTTGCGATACCTCTGTGGATGGCTAAAGAACCGATGCCATATATGGCCTTCATCTTTGACTTCTCAGAATGTATCGAACTCACGTTGATGATGAGGATTGTTACGTTCCTGTTACGATTCAGCCGCGTAACAGTATTGTAACAGCTTTTATTTGCATTCATCATTTGAAGACAGTAATTTTGCCGTAAAAAAGAGATGATGGAAACAACACAAGATTATGTAATGGTGTCGCTGAAATTGTTGGGCGCACTGGGACTGCTCATTTATGGCATGAAGATGATGAGCGATGCACTGCAGAAGATGGCAGGACCGCAGCTGAGACATATATTGGCAAAAATGACAACTAACCGACTGACGGGTATGTTGACGGGAACACTTGTAACCAGTGCCGTGCAGTCGTCATCGGCAACGACGGTGATGACGGTCTCGTTCGTTTCGGCAGGACTGCTGACACTCTCGCAGGCCATCAGTGTCATCATGGGAGCCAATATCGGCACCACCCTCACGGCATGGATTATGTCGCTGGGCTATAATGTAGATCTGACCAATGTCGTCTTTCCTGCCTTCTTCTTAGGAATGATACTTATCTACAAGAAACGGCATCGCTACGTGGGTGACTTCTTGTTCGGCATTGCCTTTATGTTTCTCTCCCTGGTGATGCTGAGTACGGGGGGTAAGGAACTCGATTTGGCGCACAACGAGTCAGTGGTCAACTTCTTCGCATCGTTCGATACCAATAGTCACCTCACCATCCTGGCGTTCCTCGCTATCGGTACCATCATCACGTGCATCGTGCAGTCGTCGGCAGCAGTGATGGCTATTACCATTCTGCTCTGCTCAACGGGTGTGCTACCTATTTATTTAGGCATAGCTTTGGTAATGGGTGAGAATATCGGAACTACGGCTACAGCCAATCTTGCTGCACTCGGGGCCAACACGCAGGCACGACGTGCTGCATTAGCCCATCTGCTTTTCAATGTGTTTGGTGTCATTTGGGTGCTCTGCGTATTCTATCCCTTCGTCAATATGGTTTGTGGATTCGTAGGCTATAATCCATCAATGGCCGGTCAGACAGAGCGGCTGCCTGTGGTGCTGGCTATGTTCCATACTTGTTTCAACGTCACCAACACCGCTCTGCTCATAGGTCTGATACCGCAGATGGAACGTGTAGTGTGCTGGCTGTTGCCAAAGCAGGAGCAACCCAAGCAGGAGGAACTGCGCTTGCAGTACATAAAGTCGAACTTGATTCAGACTCCGGAAATAGCAGTGCTACAGGCACAGAAGGAGACGGCCCTGTTTGGCGAACGCGTACAACATATGTTCGGTATGGTGTGCCAACTGGTTGAAGAGAAAGACGAGAAGGCGTTTGTTCATCTCTACAGCGAAATCGAACATCAGGAAGACCTGACCGACCAGATGGAAATAGGAATAGCCCGTTTCTTGGAGCATGTGAGCAATGATCATCTCAGTGATGATACAAAAGTGAAAATCCGTCAGATGATGCGAGAAGTAAGCGAACTTGAAAGTATCGGCGATGCTTGCTACAAGTTGGCACGTACAATGAACCGCCTACAAGAAACAGGCCAGGAACTGACCAAAGAACAGTTGGCACGGTTGAAAGCCATTATGACGCTTTGCAACGATGCGCTGACACAGATGAATCATGTGATGCATGGCCATCGTAGCGAGCACGATATCCATAACAGCTACCGCATAGAAAACGAAATCAATCAGATGCGCCAGCAAATGAAGACGGAAAACATCCGCTCTGTCAATGAGCGTGAATATGGCTATGCTATCGGCACCTTCTATATTGACCTTATCAATGAGTGTGAAAAATTGGGTGACTATGTAATAAATGTCGTGCAAGCAAGGTTTGGGAAATAGATGCTTCAGGGGGGATAGCAACTATGCCCCTTTTTCATATAAATGTCGTATTATGGTTAAAATTCTGTAATTCAGCGAAACTTTCTGCTTGTTTGAGCATCTTATCAGTAATTTTGCAACGAAAAGCGTGAAACACACGCAGAAATGAATTAGAAACAAAAACGAAACGAATATGAGAAAGAACATCTTATTCTATGCACTTGCTGCTACGCTCACGTTGAGCAGCTGTGTCAGCAAGAAAGTATTCACCGAGTGCCAGAACGAGAACAAGTCACTTACCACCTCGCTGCAAAATGCACGCGAAGACTTGGCTGCCAAGAATGTTCGAGTTCAGAGTCTGGAAGAGCAGCTGAAAGCCCAGAAAGTAGCTTTTGAAGAGCAGAAGAAACTCATGGCAGGATTGCAGAGCTCGCTCGACAAGAGTCTGAGCAACGCCTCGCAGAACAATATCTCGATAGAGAAACTCGTGGACCAGATTAATGAGTCGAACCTATATATCCGCCACCTGGTGGAGGTGAAGTCGAAGAGCGACTCGCTCAATCTTGTACTGCAAAACAATCTCACCCGCTCACTTTCGAAAGAAGAGTTAAAGGAGGTTGATGTGCAGGTGCTCAAAGGCGTCGTTTACATCTCACTGGCCGACAATATGCTCTATAAGAGCGGTTCCTATGAGATTAACGACCGTGCTGCCGAGACACTGTCGAAGATAGCCAAGATTATCACCGACTACAAGGACTATGACGTGCTCATTGAAGGCAACACCGACAATGTACCCATCTCGAAGCAGAACATCCGTAACAACTGGGATCTTAGCTGTCTGCGTGCATCGAGCGTGGTGCAGGCTCTACAGACCAAGTACGGAGTAGATCCGAAGCGCCTCACTGCAGGTGGACGTGGTGAGTATAATCCGTTGGAAAGCAACGATACTCAGTTGGGTAAACAGCGCAATCGCCGCACCCAGATTATTATTACGCCGAAGTTAGACGAATTCATGGAACTCATCGGCAAGGCATCTGAGACGGAGTAATCAACTCAATACCATATCAACACAAGAGTGAAGCCCGGACTGCCCAGTTATGTGCAATCCGGGCTTCTGTTTTTTAATAACACATCAGACGGCATCATTCCAACGCGCGGTGCCGTTTTTGCATTTCGTCAAAAAAAGATTGCATTATTTGGGAAAATTAGAAATAATCTTTACCTTTGCAAAGAAAAGAAGAAAGGGAAAAGACGATGAACGAAGACAACAGATACGTACGATTCGACTGGGCAGCCAAGCGTATGCTGAGGAACAAGGCCGACTTTGTGGTGTTTGAAGGCTTGATATCCGTGCTGCTGGGAGAGAAAATAACTATCGTGGAGCTCCTGGAAAGCGAAGGCAACCAGAACTATGAGGACGATAAGTTCAACCGTGTGGACATTAAAGCCAAGAACTCGAAGGACGAGATCATTTTAGTGGAGATTCAGCAGACGCGTGAACTCTACTACCTTCAGCGCGTTCTCTACGGGGTGGCAAAGGCTATTAAAGAGCATATCTCTCGAGGACAGAGCTATAAGAATGTGAAGAAGGTGTACTCTATTAATATCATCTACTTTGACCTTGGCCAAGGTGCCGACTACCTATACCATGGTCAAACGAAACTAACAGGCGTACATACTGGCGATGCGCTTCTCATCGGACAGCGCGATAGGGATGCTTTACGTATGCAGGCTCCCGAGGAGGTATTCCCCGAATATTATATCATACGTGTGAATGAATTCAATAAACTGGCCACCACTCCTCTTGAGGAATGGCTGGAATATCTGAAAACTGGACATATCAATGAAGATACCACCGCACCAGGACTACAGGAGGCTCGTGAACGTCTGGAATATCTGAAGATGGACCGTAAGCAACGTGCTGAATATGACAATCATCTGGATATTCTTATGTATCAGAACGATGTACTGGAAGGTGCCAAACAAGAAGGATTGGCTGAGGGTCGTGCTGAGGGTCGTCTTGAGGGCGAAAAGAACAAAGCTGCTGAGATTGCTCGTCAGTTGAAATCAATGGGACTCTCTATTGAAGACGTTGCAAAAGCTACGGGACTTACTGTTGATGAGGTGAAGAAACTATAAGATTTTGAAACAGACTAACCAATAAAAACAAGAAAGAAACCAATATGAAGAAATTGCTATTTTTGGCCCTGTTGGCCATTGGTGCCTTAATAACTCAGGCACAGAACCCGCAAAAAGGTACCTACGGCTATCTGTATTGTCACATGAGTGATCGTGGAGAATATACAGCTTATGCCATTAGTCGTGATGGCATGAACTATGAAGACATTATAGGGGGCAATCCAATCATGGATCCTAAGGAACATGCCCGTATCGAGGGAGGTCAGCGTGACGCATTTATCTGCCGCGCTTGGAACGGTAAGGGATTTGTGATGGTAACTACCGACATGTGTGTGGCCAAGAGTCATAAGTGGGACAACTACGGAATAGACCTATTGAAGAGCGATGACCTCATTCACTGGACCTCAGTGACTTTCGACTACAGAAAGGGTACCACTATTTTCTCGAATCCAGAGGCAGAGAGCGTGTATAAAGATTGGTCAACCATCAACCGAGTTTGGGCACCACAGATATTC
>JAEEGK010029896.1_pt1 | contig 10835 bp, 8 predicted proteins | sample 8958771 | NCBI WGS metagenome assembly JAEEGK01 (sample SAMN16246547, study PRJNA631951) | gut metagenome | biome: gut microbiome; feature: rumen; material: SC-attached | host: Bos | place: Iran: Karaj | collected 2018-10 | reverse complement strand
CGCGAGCGTTCCCCGCCCCCCAGCACAGGCGGCAAAGAGGGCGATCCAGGCCAAACGCGGGAAGCGAAGACGCTTCAGGTGCCGCTGCCGATAAAGCGCCCGAACCGGGGGCTCGGCTGTGGGCTCCCGGTACTCTCCGTAATCGTCGAAGGCGCTGCCAAAATCCGGGGTAAAGGTCTGGGTCGCCTCCAACTCCTTTTTCTTTGGATCATTCGGCAAGGCTGTTCCCTCCCAAGTAAACAATCTGTTTGGCAATCCGCCGGGCCTCCTCGGCCCCCTTCAGAGCCTCGATCAGCGCCAGGGCAAAGTCCACGGAGGCGCCGGCCGCCCGGGCGGTAATCAGTCTGTCATGCCGCACCACGTTGGCGTCCCGAATCTCCGCCGCCCCCATCTCCGGCTCCTTGCCGGGATAGCAGACCGCCGGGGCATCCCCGATAATCCCCAGCTTCGCCAGAATAGTCGGCGCGGCGCAGATGGCGCAGACAAACTTCCCCGCCTCCCAGGCCCGCTTTACCAGCTCCAGGGCAGCCCGGCAATCCAGAATAGACTGGACGCCCCGGAGCCCGCCGGGGAGGATCAGCATATCCATGTTCTCCACGTGCACCGCGTCCAGGGGCAGATCCGCCCGGACGGCAATCTTGTGGGAGCCCACGATCTCGATCCCGTTCACCCCCGCCAGGGCCACCTCCAGCCCCGCCCGCCGCAGCAGGTCGCAGGGCGTCAGGGCCTCAATCTCCTCAAAGCCGTTTCCAAGAAGAATATATACCATTGGGGACGCCTCCTTATCGTTCATCGTTCATGGTCAAGATTGCGTTGGACCAGCCGGTAAATCTCCTCATGGATCTCTTCCGGCGGACGTACCCGCCCGTCCCTGGCACAGGAAACTACGGTCCAGCCGTAGCAGGCCGCGGCCTCCAGGCCGGTCTTCCGGCAAAGACGCAGATAGGCCAGATCCTTTTCGTGGATGTCCGCATGGGTGTGGGTATCGGATTCCCGCTTGCGCATAAGGCTGTCGCTCAGCTCCGTGGGCATATCCAGGTAAACCACCAGGTCCGGCTGGGGCAGGCCCAGGCGGACAAATTCCAGGTCATAGAGCCAGCGGAAGAACTCCGGGCGCCCCGCGTCCGGAACCTTGGCTCCCTGGTGGACGGCGTTGGAGGTGGTATAGCGGTCCGAGAGCACCAGTCCGCCCTTGGAATAGTACTCCCCCCAGTCCTGACGGAAGGAGGCGTAGCGGTCCACCGCGTAGAAGGTGGAGGCAGCGCAGGCGTTTACATCCTCCGGCTTTGCGCCGAATTCCCCGCCCAGATACATCCGGATCAGGGCCGAGGAGGGCTCGGAATACCGTGGAAAGACAATGGTACGGAATTCGCTGTTTTCCCGCTCCAGCCGCTGGGTGAGCAGCCGGAACTGGGTAGACTTTCCGGATCCGTCAGTCCCTTCGAACACAATCAGTTTACCCATAAATTCGTTCTCCTATTGCCTATCGCCTGGTGCCTGCTGCCTTAAAAACATACTTGGGCAGCCGCATCATCCGGCCGATTCGCTTGGGCTCCTTGCAGAGTCGGTAGAACCATTCCAGCTGGCATTTGATCATCCAGTCCGGGGCCCGCTTGACGTTGCCGGCAAAGCCGTCCAGGCTGCCGCCGAGACCGGCCATCAGCCGCACGGCGGGCAGCTCCTCCCGGTGAGCGAACATAAACTTTTCCTGCTTCGGGGCGCCAAGGCAGACAAACAGGGCCTCCGCGCCGGAGGCGTTGATTTTTTCGATCACCGGAGCCTCGTCCTTGAAATAGCCGTCCGCCGTGCCGCAGATCACCAGCCCCGGGGCGATTTCCTTCATCTTCTCCGCGGCCTGCTCCGCCACGCCGGGCTTGCTGCCCAGCAGATAGAGCTTTGTGCCCCGGCGGGCAAACACGGACAGCATATTCCGGGCGAAGTCGATGCCCGCGACTTTTCCCTTGAGGGGCGTCTTGCGCAGCTTGGCCGCCAGCACCACGCCGGCGCCGTCGGGCAGCATCAGGTCCGCCTGATTCAGCAGGGCGCGGAGTTCATCGTCCACGGAGGCGTCATAGCCGATTTCCGCGTTGGGGGTCACCACCACGGCAGGGTGATCGCCGCTTAGAAAGCCCTCGCCGATTGCCAGAGCCTCCTCCATGGTCACGTTGTCAAACTTTAAGCCGAGAATATCCTGCTTCATGGGTAATACTCCCCTTTCGATTTCAGTTCAGTATATCAAATTATCACCGAAACATCAAGCCTTTTTTCTGTGTGAACAGGCTTCCCACCGTTTTTATGCGGAAACCTCCCCCCGCGGCTGTCAGTCCGCAGAGGGAGGTCTGTTTGTTTCTGTTCCGGAACTAATGCGTCTTTATCAGCAGCAGGACGATGCCGAGGATTGTTCCAACGGCACACAGCACGATTGCGGCATTCTCTTTCTGCTCCTGCCGCTCATTGGTATCCAGAAAGTTCAGATTAATGGCGTTCATGAACGCGATGAGGCCCGGGATCAGGCAGGCCAGGTGCAGAAGCAAATACTCTTTCAGCACGCGCATACCGCCGAGATGGCACAGCAGGATCGCAAAAAGCGCGCAAGCAGCCAACGCACCCGGTTTTTTTCTGATTGCAGGGTGGGTCTTTTCGCACGCTGTTCGGTCGGGACGCTTTTCTGCCTGTTCCCACTCCTTTTCGTTGCTCTCAAGGACCTCCAGCTCCTCCGGATTGACGGGATGGTCCTGGTCGTAGTACTCAAAGGAAACGCCGCACTCCTTGCAGATTGAGACGTCATCTGGATTTTCCGCACCGCAAAACATACATTTTTTCATTTCTCTTCCCCCTGAACGATTGATCACCGTTTTTTGTCAGTATAGCAAATGATAAAAGAATTATCAAGCGCAAAAATCTCCGAAAAAAGTCACTTTTTCCATTTACAAATCGCGTCCAATCTGTTATCATATAGACGTCAAAATACGGGGCTTGCGCCCCTTTGATTAGGAGGTAATTCCCTTGCAAAGAAAATTCAAGACGATGGACGGCAATACCGCTGCCGCTCACGTCAGCTACGCCTTCACGGAAGTCGCGGGCATCTACCCCATCACGCCTTCCAGCCCCATGGCCGACTACGTGGACCAGTGGTCCGCCCAGGGCCGTGAGAACATCTTCGGCAACCGCGTCAAGGTCGTAGAGATGCAGTCTGAGGCCGGCGCGGCCGGTACCGTTCACGGCTCCCTGGCCGCGGGCGCGCTGACCACGACCTACACCGCATCCCAGGGCCTGCTGCTCATGATCCCCAACATGTACAAGATCGCGGGCGAGCTGCTTCCCGGTGTGTTCCACGTGTCCGCTCGTACCGTTTCCACCCACGCGCTGAACATCTTCGGCGATCACTCCGACGTCTACGCCTGCCGTCAGACCGGTTTCGCCATGCTCTGCGAGACCAATCCCCAGGAGGTCATGGACCTCAGCGCCGTGGCCCATCTGGCCGCCATCAAGGGCCGCGTTCCCTTCATCAACTTCTTCGACGGCTTCCGCACCTCCCACGAGATCCAGAAGATCGCCATCTGGGACTACAAGGACCTGAAGGACATGTGCGACATGAAGGCTGTTGAGGAGTTCCGGGAGCACTGCCTGAACCCCAACCGTCCCTCCATGCGCGGCTCTCACGAGAACGGCGACATCTTCTTCCAGCACCGCGAGGCCTGCAACAAGTACTACAACGCGCTGCCCGCCATCGTGGAGACCTACATGAAGAAGGTCAACAAGAAGCTCGGCACCGACTACCAGCTGTTCAACTACTACGGCGCGCCCGACGCTGACCGCGTCATCATCGCCATGGGCTCCATCAACGACGTGGCCGAGGAAGTCATCGACTACCTCAACGCCCACGGCCAGAAGGTCGGTCTGGTGAAGGTCCGCCTGTTCCGGCCCTTCGTGCCCGAGAAGCTGATCGCTGCCATCCCCGAGACCGCCAAGAAGATCGCCGTCCTGGACCGCACCAAGGAGCCCGGCTCCCAGGGTGAGCCTCTGTACATGGACGTCGTCACCGCGCTTGCGCAGGCCGGCATCACCGACCGCACCGTCATCGGCGGCCGTTACGGTCTGGGCTCCAAGGATACGCCTCCCGCCTCCGTCTTCGCCGTCTACGACGAGCTGAAGAAGGACAACCCCAAGCACCAGTTCACCATCGGCATCGTGGACGACGTGACCAAGCTCTCCCTGAAGGAGCGCAAGAACGTCCCCGCCACCGCTGCCAAGGGCACCATCGAGTGCAAGTTCTGGGGTCTGGGCGGCGACGGCACCGTCGGCGCCAACAAGAACTCCATCAAGATCATCGGCGACCACACCGACAAGTACGTCCAGGCCTACTTCCAGTACGACTCCAAGAAGACCGGCGGCGTCACCATCTCCCACCTGCGCTTCGGTGACAAGCCCATCAAGAGCCCCTACTACATCAACAAGGCCGACTTCGTGGCCTGCCACAACCCCTCCTACATCACCAAGGGCTTCCCCATTGTCCGTGATGTCAAGCCCGGCGGCGTGTTCATGATCAACTGCCAGTGGGATAAGAAGGAGCTCGAGCATCATCTTGACGCCGCTTCCAAGCGCTACATCGCCAAGAACAAGATCCAGCTCTACACCATCAACGCCATTGACCTGGCCATCCAGGTGGGCATGGGCAAGCGCACCAACACCATCCTGCAGTCCGCTTTCTTCACCCTGGCCAAGGTCATGCCTCAGGCGGAAGCCATTGGCTACATGAAGGACGCCGCCACCAAGTCCTACCTGAAGAAGGGCCAGGACGTGGTTGACTGCAACCACCGTGCCATCGACGCCGGCGCCACCGCCTTTGTCAAGATCGACGTTCCCGCCTCCTGGGCCGACGCCGTGGACAAGGAAAAGGAGCTCAAGCTGGAGGGCAAGCCCGAGCTGGTCAAGATGGTCAAGGACGTTCTCTTCCCCGTGGGCAAGATGGACGGCGATTCCCTGCCCGTCTCCGCTTTCACTCCCTATGTGGACGGCCAGTTCGAGCTGGGCGCTTCCGCCTACGAGAAGCGCGGCGTTGCCGTCACCGTTCCCGAGTGGGACGCTGAGAAGTGCATCCAGTGCAACAACTGCGCTTACGTCTGCCCCCACGCCACCATTCGTCCCTTCGCGCTGACCGAGAAGGAAGCCAAGAAGGCTCCCAAGTCCGCCAAGCTGGTGGACGTCAAGGCCGGCAAGGGCAAGGGCGTCTACAAGTACACCATGGCTGTGTCTCCTCTGGACTGCATGGGCTGCGGCGTCTGCGTGGGTGTCTGCCCGGCCAAGGCCATCACCATGAAGCCTCAGGAAGGCCAGCTGGATCAGCAGCCTGTGTTCGACTACTGCGTCAAGCTGCCTGAGAAGAAGGATATGCAGGATCTCACCGTCAAGGGCTCCCAGTTCAAGAAGCCCATGCTGGAGTTCTCCGGCTCCTGCGCCGGCTGCGCTGAGACCTCTTATGCCCGTCTGATTACCCAGCTCTTCGGCGACCGGATGTACATCTCCAACGCCACCGGCTGTTCCTCCATCTGGGGCGGCCCCGGCGCCACCGCGCCCTACTGCACCAACGAAGAGGGCAAGGGCCCCGCTTGGTCCAACTCCCTGTTTGAGGACAACGCCGAGCACGGCCTGGGCATGTACACCGCCCAGAAGACCATCCGCGACTCCCTGAAGGCCAAGACCCTCGACATCATTGCCAACGGCAAGAACGAGAAGGTCAAGGCTGCCGCCCAGAAGTGGGTTGACACCTACAACGACGGCGACGCCAACATGGAAGCCACCAAGGAATTCATTGCTGCCCTGGAAGCCTGCGGCTGCGACTGCGCCAAGGAAATCCTGGCCAAGAAGGAATACCTGAACAAGAAGTCCGTGTGGATCTTCGGCGGCGACGGCTGGGCCTATGACATTGGCTTCGGCGGCGTGGACCACGTGCTGGCCTCCGGCGAGGACGTCAACGTCTTCGTCTTCGACACCGAGGTTTACTCCAACACCGGCGGACAGGCCTCCAAGGCCTCCAACATCGGTCAGGTTGCGCAGTTTGCCGCGGCCGGCAAGGAGACCAAGAAGAAGAGCCTGGCGGAGATCGCCATGAGCTACGGCTACGTCTACGTGGCCCAGGTCGCCATGGGCGCCAACCCCGCGCAGACCATCAAGGCCATCACCGAGGCAGAGGCCTATCACGGCCCGTCCCTGATCATCGGCTACGCCCCCTGCGAGATGCACTCCATCAAGGGCGGCATGATGCACTGCCAGGAAGAGATGAAGAAGGCTGTGGAATGCGGTTACTGGAACATGTTCCGCTTCAACCCCGCTGCCGAGAAGAAGTTCACCCTGGATTCCAAGGATCCCAAGGGCGGCTATCAGGAGTTCCTGATGAACGAGGCTCGCTACAGCCGTCTGACCCGTGAGTTCCCCGAGCGTGCCACCGAGCTGTTTGCCCGCAACGAGGCCAACGCCATGGAGCGCTACGAGCACCTGAAGAAGCTCATCGAGCTCTACGAGTAATCTCAACACAAAAACGTAATACATTGCAAACACAGCCCATCCGGGATTCCCGGATGGGCTGTGTTTTTTGTTTACTTCCAATGCGCGGTCAGATAGATCGGTTCGTAGTGCGACCAATCGTAGCCGGCGAAGCTGCCGTCCGGGTTGCGGAGCACGGAGGCAAAGGAGAAGAAGCTGGAAAGCAGATCCACACGGTTGCCCTCCGCGTCATACCAGCCGTCAAACTCCCGGCCGTCTGCAGCGGGCACCGGGTAGCAGCAGAGGTAGAGATAACCCTCCGAAGCAATGGGGCTCTCCATGCCGTAGCCGGTGGTATTCCCCTCTCCGTCATCCAGGAAGATTAGCGGATCGTCGGTCTCCCGCTGGATCCAGACCGCGTGGACGTTGACATAGCGCACGCCGTCGTCCCCGGGCGGTACCCGCTCGATATCCTCCCTGGTCAGCGAGCCGTAGATCGGAAAGACAAAGCTGTCGCCCCCGGTCAGCGCCTCGGGCGGGGGATCGCCGCCGTATTCCGAGAAGATATCGCCCCCGGCGCTGAGATCCATGGGATTGTTCACATGGACGACCCAGCCGCCGAACTCGTATCCCTCCGGCGTCCAGGCAGCGGGCAGGGCATAGGATTCAAACTCGGACTCCGGCAGGGTATCCAAAGCAAGGATCGTCACGTAGCTCTCCGTCTCGATGGTACTCGGAACGTCATAGATCAAGGTGTCGTTGTAAACGGTGATGGTCACCTTGCCGTCACCCAGGGGGTAGGTCTCGTAGGGCACGATGCGCTCCACCGCGTCCACCCGGTTCGTCTCCACGGTATAGCGCGTGCCGGTATTTGCGTCCTCGAACACCGCATACAGGCTGAGCTGGGTCCCCTGGGGGATCATTGCAGCCGCGGAGCCGCCGGAATAGCGGGCCTCAAAGCCGGTTTCCCTGCTGCCGGTGACCGGCACGGCGCTCGGATCATCCACCAGGGAGAAGCCCACGGTTTCTTCTCCGTCATAGGCCGTCTGGCCCATGAGGGTCACGTGCAGATCGTATTCTCTGGAGTCGCCGGGTACGGGCACCACCCGGAATACGGCGTCCACATCGCCGCCGGGATAAACGGTAAGCTCGCCCTCAAGCAGTGGCTCGTCAGACGCCTCGACCCGGTTGGAGTCGATGGTATAGCGGTAGCCCGTCGTTTCATCCGTAAGGATCAGCTGTGCGAAAAACGCTCTGGCCTGGGCCGACGGGCGCGCCAGATTCGCGGAGCCGGCATAGGCCGCCGCGACAGCCTTTTCGCTGACAGCGGAATTGCCGTTGAGGGAGGGTAAGGTGTCGGGCTGCCAGACATCCGTCCTGGCGCAGACTTCGTCATTTTCGTCCAGCCAGACAAATTTGAATTCCGTCGCCCGGAAGCGGTATTCGTGCTCGTCGCCGGGCTGGGGATTGAAGGCCGCGGTATAGTCGATCTCCGTGCCGGACAGGACGTTCAGCGTCGCGTAGCTCTCCGCAGCGGGGGGCAGCTCCGCCAGGGGAAGCACCACCTTGGTCTGCCGCTCCTCCCCTTCCTCGGTATAGACCGCGGTCAAGGTCAGAGTCAGGCTGCCCTCCAGCCCGCCGGCGTCCATGTCGGATTCGAACCAGGTGCGGGAGCCCTCCCAGATATCCGGGTCATTTGACGGTGCGACGAGATGATCCGCCTCGTCGGAGAGCCGCGCATAGACGCGGATGGGCCAGGGCGTGCCTTGATAGGCGTCGATCTCTGCCTGGGTGGCGTCCAGGCTGGGGATCGGGGTGTAGACGGTGTAGGAATAGCGCACCGTGTCGGCATCGCGGACGGCGTAGAGCACGTCGATCAGAACACTGCCCGCCGGACGCTCCGGGACGGGCTCGGCAGACTCCACCGGTGCGGGATCGGACTCGGGTGCCGCCGGCAGCACACTCCCGTGGAGGCACAGGAAGCTCACCAGCAGGACAGCGGGCAGCGCCAGGAATTGCCTCAGGCGCTTTCTTGATTTTTCCGCTTCGACCGGGACAGCTGTTCCCTGCCCGAACTCAGGCGGCGGGGCGGCCAGCTCCAATTCCGGTCGAAGGGTCTGCTCCGGCAGGAGCGGAGAAAACTCTGGGGGATGGTTGTGATATTCCATCGTGGGACCTCCCAGGGCAGCGCCTTATTTGCTGTGGACGTCCACCTGGGGGAAGGGGCACTCCACGCCCAGGCTCCGGAAGCCCACAAAGAGGTCGTGGTTGAGGATCCTCGCGCCGGAATAGATATCAGACTCTCCGACCTCTGCCACGAAGCGCAGATCTACGGAGCTGCTGCCCAGGGACTGGACGCCCAGATACTTGGGCTCGGACTTGAAGACCTCCGGGTGGGCCTGGAAGATCTCCGTCATCAGACCGGGGATCTTCTGCTCCAGCTTGATCAGGTCAGTCTCATAGGGGATGGAGAAGTCCGTGACAGCCTTGGAGCTGTGGTCGGAGCGATTGAGGATGTTTTTCATGTCGGAGTTGTTGATGATCTTCACGTTGCCGCCGGTGTCGGTGAGGCTGGTGGTGCGAATGCCGATCTCGGAGACCGTGCCCCGGAAGCCGCCCACCTCAATGATGTCGCCCACGTTATACTGATTATCCATCAGAATGAAAAAGCCGGTAACCACGTCGGTGATCAGACTCTCCGCGCCAAAGCCGATGATCAGAGCGATCACTCCGAGTCCGGCCAGGATGGTGGGCATATCCACGTTCAGCAGGGACAGGACGCAAATGATGATCACGATCACCGTTACGTAGCGGATCAGATTCGCGCTGAGGGTCTTGACCGTGCGGATCCGATGATTCTCGGAATTGATCAGGCTCAGAAGCAGCAGGAGCAGATGCTCCACCGCCAGAACCGCAAAAATCACCAGGAGGATCCTGCCCACGCCGGCCCAGCTCAGCGACAGGCCCTTGCCCAGGGAGAGATCCTTGCCTGCGCCCACCAGAAGCAGGATCCCCGCCAGCACGCCGAAAACCAAAAGCTTGACAATGTGTTTGGTACGATTCATGATAACGCTTCCTTTCTGTTATTGGATAAATATACTATAAACCAAATATTCACAAAAAGCAAGTACAAATCCTGTCAAAGAGGAAATCCGGCCCGATCCGGACGGTGCTTCCGGCTCAATCAGCCAGCAGCAGGGCCCTCAGCCGCCGCAGATCCATGTGGGGCAGAGAGGCCACGGCCTCCGACAGATGCTGCGGCGCGTCGCCGGGAGAAAGGGCGGAGCGGATATACACCCCATCCATGCCGACAGCCGCGGCGCCCCGGAGGTCGCAGACGGGATCGTTGCCGATCATCAGGCAGTCCGACGGAGCAAGGGACAGCTCCCGCAGCGGGGCGGAGAAGAAACGGGGATCCGGCTTTTGGAAGCCCTGCTCCGAGGAGATGTAGGTGTGATCGAAGCAGGCCGTCAAGCCCAGCGCGTCCAGCTCCGGGCGGGTAAAGCAGCTCTGGGCGTTGGACAGGAGGATCACGGTCTTCCCTGCCGCCCGCAGGACCTCCAACAGCTCCTGCGCCCCGGCATAGGCCCGCAGATGGGTGGTGGAGGCCCGGCGAAAGGCCCAGGCAGTGTCCGCCTGCAGCGCTGGGGCCGGGCGGATGCCCTTTTCCGTATAGAGGGCGCGGAACACCGGAAACAGGTCGATCTCAATCAGCGCCTTGGGGTACAAAGCCTGCATCCGTTTCGTCTCCCCGTCGCAGAGCCGTTTGTAAGCGGCACGGAGCTCGGTGCTTTGATAGGCAGCGCCATGTGCGGTATAATACCCCGCGACCCTTTTCCAGAAAGTCGCCTTCCCCTCGTCAGTGTGGATATCCACCAGCGTCCCATACAAGTCAAAAAGGTAAGCCCGATACTGTTTCATTCTACATTCCTCAATTAATAATGCATTATGCATTCTGCATTCTGCATTCTGCATTTTGCATTCGCGTACGAAAAAGCGGCCCGGCCTGGGGACAGGTCGGGCCGCTGGGGCTTGCATTAGCAGAGGGTCGCGTAGATGACAGCCTTGATGGTGTGCATACGGTTCTCGGCCTCGTCGAACACCACGGACTGCTTGGACTCGAAGACCTCGTCGGTGACTTCCATCTCGGTGATGCCGAACTTCTTGGCGATGTCGGCGCCGATGGTGGTCTTGGTGTCGTGGAAGGAGGGCAGGCAGTGCATGAAGATGGCGGTGGGCTTGGCGTAGGACATCAGCTTGGCGTTGACCTGGTAGCTCTTCAGCAGCTCAATGCGCTTGGCCCAGATCTCGTCGGGCTCGCCCATGGAGACCCAAATGTCGGTGTAGATGAC
>JAEEGK010029892.1_pt1 | contig 10835 bp, 9 predicted proteins | sample 8958771 | NCBI WGS metagenome assembly JAEEGK01 (sample SAMN16246547, study PRJNA631951) | gut metagenome | biome: gut microbiome; feature: rumen; material: SC-attached | host: Bos | place: Iran: Karaj | collected 2018-10 | reverse complement strand
AACAATATACTTAAGCTATTAAAGAGCAAGTACAAGATGGAGGAAGAGGATTTTATCTCAGCCGAAATCGAGGTAGTTCCAGCAGGGGCAGCCAGAGATTTTGGATTTGACCGTTCGATGATTATAGGGTATGGTCACGATGACAGAGCTTGTGCTTATCCTTCTGCTATAGCTCTTTTACACAGCAAAAAGCTTAAGAAGACAGCATGTACTCTTCTTGTGGACAAGGAAGAGATTGGCTCAGTTGGTGCTACAGGTATGCAGTCTAGATTCTTTGAGAATACAGTTGCAGAGCTTTACAATCTTGTTGGAGATTATTCAGAGCTTAAGCTAAGACGGACCCAACATATCCAAGCTCATTTGAGAAAAACAATTCCGCATACCTTGGCAGAGGTATGACCTTCAACAAGTACACTGGTGCTAGAGGTAAGTACAATTCCAATGACACATCAGCAGAGTTTGTTGGTGAAGTTAGAGCCATTATGGAAAAGGACAATATCTATTGGCAGACAGCGGAACTTGGCAAAGTAGACCAGGGTGGTGGCGGCACAATTGCCCAGTACATGGCCCTCTACAATATGCAGGTTATCGATTCAGGAGTACCTGTTTTATCAATGCATTCTCCATGTGAGATTGTATCTAAAGTAGATTTATACGAAGCATTACTAGGTTACGAGGCATTTATTAAATATGCAGAATAAATACAAAGATTTAATAAACCAACTGCAGAATGATTTTTCAGATTTGGAGATTCTTTCTGATGAACCAATGAGTAAGCACACCACCTTCAAAATAGGAGGACCTGCAGATATTTATGTGGAGCCATCTATTGTTCAGGTGGTTCCACTTATTAAACTGTTGAAAAAGCAAGCTATACCATTTATGGTAATAGGAAATGGAAGCAATCTTTTGGTAAGCGACGATGGTATAGAGGGAGTTGTTATTTCTTTTGCTAAGCCAGCGGCGGATATTCAAATTGATGGCACTAGCATTACAGCAGAGGCAGGAGCGATGCTTTCAAGTGTAGCTAATCAGGCGGCGGCAGCAGGTCTTACTGGTCTTGAGTTTGCATCAGGTATTCCTGGCTCTATAGGTGGAGCAGTTTATATGAATGCTGGTGCTTACGGAGGAGAGATAAAGGATGTGCTAACGAGTGTTACAATCCTTACACCAGAGTTTGATTTGGTGGAGCTTACACCAGAGGATTTGGACCTTTCTTATAGACATTCTTCTTTAATGGAAAAAGGAGGAATAGTCCTTAGTGCCAAGCTTGAGCTTCAGCTAGGAGATAGTCAGGCTATCAAGGCTCAGATAGAGGATATTAGGCAACAGCGCATCAACAAACAACCTTTAAACTTCCCAAGTGCTGGCTCGACTTTTAAAAGGCCAGAGGGTTATTTTGCTGGAAAGCTTATAGATGACGCAGGTCTAAGAGGTTATACCGTAGGCGGAGCACAAGTTTCTAATAAGCACTGCGGCTTTGTTGTTAATACAGGTGATGCCACATGTGCAGATGTGTTAAAGCTTATGTCGGATGTTGACGATATAGTTTTTGATAAATTTGGAGTTCATCTCGCACCAGAGGTGAGAATTATCGGGAGGAACATGGATTGAAGCTATTAATTCTAACAGGCATGTCCGGAGCAGGTAAAAATACAGCTTTCAAAATGTTAGAGGATATGGGCTATTATTGTGTTGATAATTTGCCTATACAATTACTGAAGAGTGTGGTGGAATTGGCTGAAAATGGAGGCTTCGACCAGAAAGTTGTAGTGGGAATTGATGTACGTAACGGCAACGCCATGAAGCTTTTGCCGGATATATTGCAGGAATTGGATAACGACCAAAGACAGTATTCCATCCTCTTTTTGGATGCGGAGGACGATGTACTTATCAAACGTTACAAGGAGACCCGTAGAAACCATCCGCTTTCTGGAAGGGAGAGAATTGCAGCAGGTATCGTTAAAGAGAGAGAGTCCATTGGCTTCCTTCGAGACGAGGCTGACTACGTTATTGACACGACCCATCTTCTTACAAGAGAGCTTAAAGAAGAATTGGAAAAGATATTTGTGGATGATGTAGATTACAAGAGCTTGTTTATAACTATCATTTCATTTGGCTTTAAGTATGGTATTCCAGAGGATGCGGACTTGGTATTTGATGTCCGATTCCTTCCAAATCCATATTACGATACAGAGCTTCGCCCATTTACAGGCAACGACAAGCCAATTCAGGATTTTGTCTTAAAGTATGACGAAGCTCAGACATTTTTAGAAAAGACTACTGATTTGATTCAATTCTTAATTCCTAACTATATAAAGGAAGGAAAAAATCAATTGGTTATTGCGGTGGGTTGTACAGGTGGCAAGCACCGTTCAGTTTGTCTAGCTAACAAAATATTTGAAGCGTTAAACAATGATGAGTCTTACGGACTTAAAATAGAGCATCGCGATATTGGCAAGGATGCGTTGAGAGGAAAATAATTGTCATTTTCAAAGGATGTAAAAAAAGAACTATTTTCAATAATCCCTAAAAGCAGACATTGTCTTGTGGCTGAACTTGCAGGGATTATTGTTATGCAAAATATTCAGACCTTTCAGTTTTCAACCGAAGAACCGTTAAATAGAAAGGTCTTTACTTTATTAAATAAAACACTTAATATAGGGAAAGATGTCACAGCACTTACTGCAGATGTCTTTTTTGAGACTGAAAAAATGCTCAAGCTGTCTGAGGACGGCACAATGGTGGATGAGCTTGTATTACAGCAGCCTTGCTGCAAACGAGCCTTCCTTCGAGGGGTATTTTTGGCAGCAGGTTCCATATCAGACCCTAGCAAAAGTTACCATTTTGAGGTCATATGTCACAATGAGTCACAGGCGCTGTTGGTAATAAAAGCCATGAATGCCTTCGATATTGATGCAAAAATCGTCAAAAGAAATGACAAGAATGTGGTATACCTAAAGGAGGGAGCTCAGATTGTCGAAATCCTTAGGGTGATGGAAGCAGCACATTCTGTAATGGACCTTGAAAACATTCGAGTTGTCAAAGAGGTGCGTGGTAGAATAAACCGCAAGGTTAACTGCGAGACAGCCAATATTAGCAAGACCGTCAGTGCGGCAGTGCGTCAGATTGAGGACATCAAGCTTATTGATTCCAAAATCGGGCTGGACACATTGCCAGAGCAGTTACAGGAGATTGCACAGGTGAGGCTGGATTATCCAGACACACCCCTTGGTGATTTAGGTCAGTATTTGGACCCACCAATTGGCAAATCTGGGGTTAACCATAGGTTGAAAAAGCTGGCTAAGATAGCAGAGGATTTACAATAGCCGGCAATGTTTTATTAGTTATTCAGGAGGACGTCATGCAAAAAGAAATTACTATTCAGATGTCGAATTCGATGGAAGCAACACCTATCGCACATTTAGTGCAGTTGGCAAATCAGTTCACCAGCTCTATTTATTTTGAGATGGACGAGAAAAAGGTAAATGCAAAGAGCATTATGGGTATGATGAGTTTGGTATTAGCTTCTGGCTCGAGAGTAGTTATAGATGCAGCAGGAGATGATGAGGAAAAAGCAGTAGCTGAGCTTTCAGATTTCCTTACAAAATAATTTTTCAGAGGGTTTTATGTCAAAGAGATTATTATTTATACTTAATCCTCGCTCAGGCAAGGGACAAATTAAAGAATATCTTGCAGACATCCTAGACATTATGATCAAGGCTGGCTATCAGGTTAGTGTGCATGTTACACAATCTAGTGGCGATGCTACGACACAAACAATTGAACAGGCCGAGAATTACGACAGAATCGTTTGCTCAGGTGGCGATGGAACCTTGGACGAGGTTGTAACAGGAATGATGCAGCTTCCAGAGGACAAGCGCAAGCCTATTGGTTACATTCCAGCAGGCTCAACAAACGATTTTGGAAATTCTCTTGGCATTGATAAAAATATGTTAAATGCAGCACGTATCAGTGTTTCTGAGAATCTATTTCCATGTGATATAGGGCGTTTTAATTCAGATTCATTTGTCTATGTGGCTGCATTTGGTATTTTTACGGAAGTTTCTTATGCAACTTCTCAGGATTTAAAAAATGTTCTAGGACATGCTGCATACATTATAGAAGGTGCAAAGCAGCTTAGAGATATACCATCTTTCAAGATGCATGTAGAGTACGATGGCAACATTGTTTACGATGAGTTTATTTATGGTATGATTACCAACTCTATGTCTGTTGGAGGTTTCCAAGGAATCATTCGCGGAGACATTGGTTTAAATGATGGTGTATTTGAGGTTACTTTAATCAAGACTCCACGCAATCCATTGGAGTTTAATGAGATTATTGGATTCATGACTGGAATAATTCCAGACTCAGATATGGTTTACTCTTTCCAGACTCCACAAATCAAGATTACTTCTGAAGAGGAAGTGCCTTGGACACTGGATGGAGAGTACGGTGGAAGCCACACTGAGGTAAATATTGATGATGTGCACAAGGCCCTTGAAATAGCTATTGAATAGACATAGTCGTTATGTTAAAATTTCGCTTAGATGGGGTTATTTAACTCAAATAACTATTACTTTTATACGGAGGAATAATTTATGTTAGTTTCTGCAAAAGAAATGCTCGATAAGGCAAAAGCAGGCCACTATGCAGTTGGTCAGTTTAACATCAACAATCTTGAGTGGACAAAGGCCATTCTTCAGACAGCTCAGGAGCTCAACTCACCAGTAATCCTTGGTGTTTCTGAGGGCGCTGGTAAGTACATGACAGGTTTCAAGACTGTTGCAGAGATGGTTAAGGCTATGGACGAGGAAATGGGAATCACAGTTCCTGTAGCTCTTCACCTTGATCATGGTACATACGAAGGATGCTACAAGTGTATCAAGGCTGGATTCACTTCTATCATGTTCGATGGTTCACACTATCCATTCGAGGAGAATCTTGCAAAGTCTACAGAGCTTGTTAATGTAGCTCACGGTCTCGGTCTTTCTATCGAGTGCGAAGTTGGTTCAATCGGTGGCGAGGAAGATGGTGTCGTAGGTATGGGCGAGTGCGCTGATCCTAACGAGTGTAAGACAATCGCTGATCTTGGTGTAGATATGCTTGCAGCAGGTATCGGTAACATTCACGGAAAGTACCCAGCAAACTGGCAGGGTCTTTCATTTGAGACTCTTGATGCTATTCAGCAGAAGACAGGTGCTATGCCACTCGTTCTTCACGGTGGTACAGGTATCCCAGCTGACATGATTAAGAAGGCTATCGAGCTCGGCGTTTCTAAGATTAACGTTAACACAGAGTGCCAGCTTTCATTTGCTGACGCTACTCGTAAGTACGTTGAGGCTGGTAAGGACCTTGAGGGTAAGGGATTTGATCCACGTAAGCTCTTAGCTCCAGGTTTCGAGGCTATCAAGGCTACAGTTAAAGAAAAGATGGAACTCTTCGGTTCTGTTGGCAAGGCCTAAGGATTGTAAATTTGTATTAAATTTGTAATCCGTATATACGTATATAGAATATAGGGAATGCATTATTTAATGGACAATCGGTGGGGCAAACACTTGCCGGTTGTCTATTTTTACTTTATAGGAAATTGCTTTGTAATCTCCTATAAAGTAAAAAACACACTTCGTGTGAAAGATGTGTCTCGGCGACAGAAGAAATTAATTGCTTACAGCAATTGTCGCCTCGCACTGCAGGAGTTTTGCGAAGCAAAACTCTTTCTTATATATCTTACGGTTTATAAACCTACGGAAAGGATATTTGAAAATGGAAGAATATTTTAATGTGGCAGACATCTTTGGTGAGAACGTCTTTAACGACACTGTTATGCAGGAGCGCCTCCCAAAGAAGACTTATCAGAAATTAAAGCAGACAATTTCTGAGGGAAAAGAGCTGGATTTAGAGACAGCTGATGTTATCGCTCACGAGATGAAGGAGTGGGCAATTGAAAAGGGTGCAACCCACTACACACACTGGTTCCAGCCACTTACTGGAATCACAGCTGAAAAGCACGATTCATTTATCTCTGCTCCACTACCAAGTGGAAAGGTGTTGATGAGCTTTTCAGGAAAAGAATTAATTAAGGGTGAGCCTGATGCATCATCATTCCCTTCAGGCGGTTTACGTGCCACATTTGAGGCTAGAGGCTATACTGCATGGGATCCAACATCTCCAGCTTTTGTTAGACAGGATGCGGCAGGTGCAACACTTTGCATTCCAACAGCTTTCTGTTCTTACACAGGAGAAGCATTGGATCAAAAGACTCCTCTTCTTCGTTCAATGGAAATTCTCTCAGAGCAGGCCATTAGACTACTTAGATTATTCGGAAATACTACATCACAGCGAGTTACACCATCAGTTGGTGCAGAGCAGGAATACTTCCTCATTGATAGAGATATGTACTTAGCCCGCAAGGACTTAATGTATACAGGTCGTACTCTCTTTGGAGCTATGCCACCAAAGGGACAGGAGATGGATGACCACTATTTTGGTGCCATCCCAGAGCGTATCGAAGCTTACATGCGTGATGTTAATATTGAGTTATGGAAGCTTGGTGTATCTTCTAAGACACAGCATAACGAGGTTGCTCCAGCTCAGCACGAGCTTGCACCTATCTATGCACAGTGTAACGTGGCTGTAGATCACAACCAGATTATTATGGAGACTCTTCGTAAGGTGGCAAATCGTCATGGATTACAGTGTCTCTTGCATGAAAAGCCATTTGACGGTGTTAACGGTTCAGGCAAGCATAACAACTGGTCAATCGTTACAGATGATGGTATCAATCTTTTTGAGCCTGGCAAGTCACCACACGAGAATATTCAATTTCTTCTTGTGCTTTGTCTTGTACTTAAGGCAGTTGACCGTCATGCAGATTTGCTTCGTGAATCAGCATCAGATGTAGGAAACGATCACAGACTTGGTGGTAACGAAGCGCCACCAGCTATCATCTCAGTTTATCTTGGCGAGCAGCTTGAGGACGTACTTACACAGCTTATCTCAACAGGTACAGCTACTAAGTCTAAAAAGGGTGAGAAGCTTGCTACAGGTGTTAAGACTCTTCCTGATTTTAGAAAGGATGCTACAGACCGCAACCGTACATCACCATTTGCCTTTACAGGTAATAAGTTTGAGTTTAGAATGGTTGGTTCACAGGATTCAGTTGGTGAGCCAAACGTAGTATTAAATACAATTATGGCAGAGGCTCTTTGCGAGGCTTGTGATGAGCTTGAGAAGGCAAAGGACTTCAACGTTGCTGTTCACGATATGATTAAGCGTCTTGCAACAGAGCATCAGCGCATCGTATTCAATGGTAACGGTTATGCAAGCGACTGGGCAAAGGAGGCCAAGAAGAGAGGCCTTCCAAGCATTAGCTCTCTTGTAGAGGCTATCCCAGCTCTTACAACAGATGCCACAGTTTCAATGTTTGAAAAGTTTGGTGTATTCTCCAAGATAGAGCTTGAGTCTCGTGCAGAGATTGAGTACGAGCAGTACATTAAGTCAATCAACATTGAGGCAAAGACTATGATAGATATGGCTTCAAAGCAGATTATTCCAGCTGTTATCAGCTATGCTACAGAGCTTGGTCTTTCTATTGGCACTATTGCAGATGCATGTCCAGAGGCAGATGTAAGCACTCAGAAGGAGCTTCTTGTAAAGGTATCTAACTACCTTCGTGAGGCAAAGGATGCCCTTGTTAACCTTAAAGAGGTAAATGAAAAGGCATACAATATGAAGGCTACAAGCTGCAAGAAGGCTAACTTCTACCACGATGAGGTAATCAAGGCTATGGATGCTCTTAGAGCTCCTGTAGATGCCCTTGAGATGATTGTGGACAAGGACTCATGGCCAATGCCAAGCTATGGGGATATGATTTTTGAAGTATAAGAAATGTTTGCAGACATAGATTAATCTTCATAGAATTTAACAAACAAATAATTAAGGCCATGGATTAAATCCATGGCCTTTTTATTTAAGTCTTCCTGGTATTTCAAATCATCGCGTTGCTGGATTTGAAGCACCACATTAGTGTCCACCCACAATTTGAATTTGTGCGCCGTCCTGTCCAGGTGGTGCAGGCTGCTGTTGCTGAGGCTGTCCCCAACCTGGTTGTTGCTGCTGTTGCCACCAGTTGTTTTGTTGATCCTGTCCAGGTGGCTGTGGCTGTTGCCCCTGATTTGGCTGGTCTTGTGTCCCTGGAGGAGCAGGAGTGATTGTTCCACCGCCTCCGTCACCACCGATTGGAGCACCGCCTACTGGAGCACCAGAGTTAGGCATTGGATAACCGCCGTGAATAGGACAATACTGACCCATCTTGCTTGCATCCACGCCATATTTCTCATCGGCACCACCTGCGCCGGCACCGATAATAAATACTCCTGAGTAGCAAGGGCATCCAGAGTTGGCAAACATGTGAGTCTCAGTACATACAGTACCTAAATAGTGATGGTCACAAGTCTCTGTAGGCTCTGTTCCCTTTTCGAAATATTCGGTGTAGACCATGGAACCTCTTGGGTCATTGGTACAAACACCATCTATGGCAAGCTTGCCTGATTTACTACATACCTGCTGAGTAACGATTCCTTCTGGCTGAGGGAAGTCCTTATCAGCTAAACCTTCATGTACACGGCTCATTACAGCCTTCCAGATAGCCTTTGAATAAGAGGTGTTCTTTTGCTCGGTATTATCATCATAACCACCCCAAATAACAGCTGTATAGTAAGGTGTAAAGCCGGCGAAAAGGGTATCTTTGTTTTTGGTTGTTGTACCAGACTTACCGGCAACGTGCATGCCCTCGAAGTTGGCGTTTTTACCAGTACCCTTTGTCATAACATCCTGCATAGCGCTTGTTAAAAGCCATGCGGTTGTTTCTTTCAAAACCGGTTTAGACTGGTTTTCTCTATTGTCTAATATAACCTTTCCATCGCGGCCCTCTACAGTAGTATAGAAGACAGGCTTGTTGTACTCACCATGATTTGCGATGGTAGCATAAGCTGCTGTCAGCTCGATATTCTTAACACCCTTGGTGATACCACCTAAAGCAAGTGCCTCGTTGTTATCACCGTCTACAAGTGTTGTAATACCAAGATCCTGAGCATATTGATATCCAAGACCTGTACCAATGTCACGCAATACTCTAACAGTAACTACGTTGATGGAATTGGTGATGGCTGTACGAATATTGGTCCAGCCAAGGTATTGGTTGTTGTAGTTCTTAATCTGCTTTGGACTGTTGGTGTAATTAGATGGTATATCGTTTTCAACAGACGCAAGTGTCATCTTTCCAGAATCCAATGCAGCAGCATAGCAGGCAATAACCTTGAAAGTAGAACCAGGCTGTCTTGTAGTACCGGTAGCACGGTTAAGTGTTCTAGAACCTGACTTTTCGCCTCGTCCACCAGTTAATGCAACTACCTGACCTGTTGACTGGTCGATGATAGTCATTGCAGCCTGTGGCTGAAGAGTGATTGCTATTCTTTCTCCAGCTTCACCCTCAGGCACTGTATCGCCTTCCTCAATAAGGTTGGCGTCTATCTTGTATTGCTCAATAGCTGCTCTGGCAGCTTCTTCTGACTCAAACTCAAGATTATAATTTTCATCTTTGTCGTGATAGAACTTAAACATATCACCCTGGCTATAGTTCTTTTGAGTTCCATCAGCCTTGTTGACAGTAAGCTGAAACTGGAAGGATACGGCTTTCATATCCTTATAGTTTTCTTCTCTATTGATTTCCTCATCAACTATGGCTTGAATAGCAGGGTCCTGAGTAGCATTAATCTTAAGACCGCCTGAGTATAATAAAGCCTCGGCATCCTCCTTTGAGTAGCCCTTTTGCTCCATTAAATCCTTCAAGACCTGATCGATTAAGGCATCAACAAAATAAGAAGAAGTCTTGCTGTTATATTGGTCGTTAGATAGTGAAATCCTATCGTAGACATTATCTGCAATGGCCTCGTCGTACTGAGCCTTGTCGATGTATTTCTGCTCTAACATATTGTTAAGCACCTTCTTGCGGCGCTTAGCATTGTCCTCTGGATGAGAAATAGGGTTGTATTTACTTGGGTTTTGGGTAATACCAGCAATAACTGCACTTTCAGATAAAGTTAAGTCCTTTGCTGATTTGCCAAAGTAACGCTTTGCTGCAGATTCAACACCCAGGGAATTCTGTCCCAAGTTGATACTATTTAAATAACACTCAAGGATTCGCTCCTTTGAATAGATTTTTTCAATCTGGACAGCTAAGTATTGCTCCTGAATCTTTCTGTTCAATCTGTCTTTAAAAGAATTCTCCGCAGCCCAAACGGTAGCAAAATAACCATTTTTCAAAAGCTGCTGGGTGATAGTAGAAGCACCCTGTGAGAAATTACCACTGGTAATACCTGTGACAGCTGCTCTTACAATACCCTGTAAGTCGATACCGTTGTGCTCGTAAAATCTTGCATCCTCTATTGCTACAAAAGCATGAGGAAGATATTCTGGAAGATCGTCTATTTTAACTTCAGTACGATTCGAGCCGGCTCTCTTTAATGTGTCGATTTCGGCACCAGTAGAATCATATACTGTACTCTTATAACCCTCAGGGGCGATGTTGACGTCTGACGCATCAGGCAACTTGTTTATAAGGCTGCTTGCATAGAGGTAAGCAATTATGCCGCCTGCCACAAATACAGAAACGATGCAAATCAAAGACAAACGAATGACTGCAAGGCCTGCGCTATGGCGCTTTCGTTTCTTAGAACGACCAGATAATCTGGCAGCTTGCTTAGCCGCATGTTCTTTTCCGTAATTCATAATAACCTCCAATTTAGACTTCATTATAGCAAAATAATCTT
>JAEEGK010029889.1_pt1 | contig 10836 bp, 9 predicted proteins | sample 8958771 | NCBI WGS metagenome assembly JAEEGK01 (sample SAMN16246547, study PRJNA631951) | gut metagenome | biome: gut microbiome; feature: rumen; material: SC-attached | host: Bos | place: Iran: Karaj | collected 2018-10 | reverse complement strand
AGCAGGCAGAGGAGTTTTACAAGGCTAACATCAAAACTCTGGACAGCTATTGTAATTCGGTTGCTAAGGCCGGCGCATATCTTTACGGAATCACTCCGGATTTTACACAGGATGAAGAGACAATTACTCAGCTTGCTCAACAGGCGGCCCTTCCTTTTATTTTGCAGCACAGAGATAACCTTGCAATTAAGGCTCTTGTAAACACAAAGGATTATGAAGAAATTGCCTCTCAGCTTTTTGTTGAATCCATCTTAAAAAACTCTACAGTTGCCCAGCCAATTGATTTTGATAAATGCCTTGAAAATCAGAAGGCTGAAATAATTTCTGTGTGGAAGGAGGAAACAGCCAGAGTTGATGATTTGTTTAATCAGCTTAGAAACGCACTGAATGATTTTGAAGGCAATCGGGGAATTAAGTTTATAACCGCAGTAACTTCTTTTATTGATAAAGGTCTTCCAGAAGCTCCAGTGCTTACTGACCAAATTATTGAGACTTCCGATAAGGCAGCTCTTTCTGCTATGGCTGATTATATTAACGCTGTAAGTGCGCTTGCTTTTGTTTCTCAGGCAGGAACCAGAGAAAACAGTGCTGCCCTTAAAGAAATATTAAACCAGATGCGCGGAGAAACAGGTCTCTTGATTTCGGTTATAAACTTTGTTTCGGGTTACACTATTACAAAGGAACTGTTGCCCCTGCTCAAGGAGTTTCAGGATAAAATCAACAATATAAAAAGAAGCAGCGGAGTTCTTTCCTTTAAGGATATTGCTAATCTTGCTGTTTGCATTCTGCGCGACTATCCCGAAATCCGCCAGATTGAAAAAGAACGCTACAAGGCGATAATGATAGACGAGTTCCAGGACAACAATCAGCAGCAGCGCGATATGCTTTTTATGCTTGCCGAAAAACTTGACCGCCACGAAAAGGGAATCCCGGAGGTTTCGGATTTGTGTCCCGACAAGCTCTTTTTTGTTGGTGATGAAAAGCAGAGCATTTACCGTTTCCGCGGTGCAGATGTTTCTGTTTTCCGTGCCCTTTCAAAAGATTTTAAAGACGGCAATTTGAGTATGTCTACAAACTATCGCTCTCATCCGTCTCTTATCACAGCCTTCAACACAATTTTTGGCGGACCGCGTTCTGTCTTCTACACCGAAGCTGATGAAAACGAATCGGGGCCTCTGCCAGATTACGAAGCAGTTTACCACAATGTAACTATGCCTGAAGCGACGGCAGAAGAAGTAAGCAAAAATCAAAATCTTATAAAAACTCCTCACATTCATATTGCCCGCTATGATTCAGCACAGGAAGCCGAGTATTCTATGTTTACAGAAGAAGATGCAGAAGCTATATGGATTGCAAAAAAAATTGCCCAGCTTACAACAGATGGTGTAAACGGAAAAGTCTACAAGCCGGATGATATTGCAATTCTTATGAGAAGCTATGCCCTGCAGCCTTTGTACGAGCGAACCCTTTTGAATTACGGAATACCGTACAACACAGAAACTGTTACAGGCTTTTTTGCAGACGGTCCTGTAAACGACATCATCTCTTTTTTGAGCATCTGCATAAATGATAGTGATGCTATTTCTTATGCTCAGGTACTTCGGTCTCCCTTTGTAAATCTTTCTATGGAAGAAACAGATGTAATTATTCTTGAAGGAAAAAAGCCTTTTGAATGTACTGAGGACCAACTTACCGGGCTTCTTAATCCGGAAAGCTTAAAGCGTTATTTGCACACAAAAACCTTTTTTACAAAAATGCAGGAAGCTGTAAAATCCGAGCCGATTACAAAGCTTATAACTATGCTCTGGTACGATTCGGGCTACAGGTTTGAAACACTTTGGAACAACAAGGTGAATATGTACGGCAAGCTTTATGACCTTTTGTTTGAGCTGGCTCACAATGCAGAAGAAAGCAATTTGAATCTGTCTGCCTTTATTGATAGTGTACGCACTTACACCGACGAAAGAAGCAAGCTGGAAAATATGGATATTCCTTTGGAGCAAAGCTCTGGTGTTCATATTCTTACCATCCACAAAAGTAAGGGACTTGAATACAAGGTTGTTTTTATCTGCGCAACCCACAAAAAAGGAATGAACGATTCAAACACCTCTCCTGTTTTTTCAAGCCCTGAGTATGGAATCACCATCAACACTCCACCTTCTGAGTTTTTCCCGGGCTCCAAGTCAAATTATTTTTACGACAAAATGAAAGCCCTGAACACTCAGATGAAAAATGCCGAGCTCAGACGACTCACTTACGTTGCCCTAACCCGCGCCATAGATGAGCTCTATATCACAAACGGAAAATACAAGCTGAACCCAAATGCAGAGGATGCTTACTGTCCGGGCTCCGAAAAACAGCTCGATACAATTTATCATACGCTTGAGCCGTCAATAAATTATTTTGAAGGCGACACCTTTGAGGGCATTAAGTTTTACGACACAGAAGACATTCCACCTTATGCTATGGAAGATGAAAAAGAAGCTGCAAATGACCGCCCAAATAATGTCCGCGCAAAAGCAAGTTTTATTGATGCTGTAGAAAAATCTGAGGTTTACGAAAAGGCTGAAATTATTATTACGGAAGCCGTGACTAACAAATACGCTTCTCCAAGCCAGCTGCATAAGGCTGATGATGAATCACCTTTATTCGAAAGAAAAACTTCTTCTGCAACTGACGATACTCTTTCCCCGTTGGACACTTATATCGCCAAGCCCGGCACCCCATACCCGGAAATCAACGACATCGTTATCGCCTCAATCCCAAAGAAAAACGGTGAACCTGACCCACAGGCAGAACCTCGCTTTGGCTTTACTAACTTTGGTACAATCGCCCACGCTTATATGGAAGCTGTTGTTACCGGAGAGCAGGCAAGCTATTCCAATAGGGATATTGTGGGACTTGAAAACAATGCAAAAAGTCTGGCGACAATTATTGCAGTTTGCCAGGAAATGCAGCAAAAGTTCCGCGAATCAGAGCTTGGCAAAGCAGCAATAAAATCTGGCTGGCACAAGGCAGAGTATCCTTTCCGCAGCAGAGTTGGAAGCAAAATCATCAAGGGAATTATCGACCTTATTTTCCAGAACGAGGATGGAACTTATACCATTGTTGATTACAAAACAAACCAGGGCATTGTGCCGGAGCTTTACTACAATCAGCTGGCCTGTTACCGTCAAGCTGTGGCAGCAATGTTTAGAGTGCCTAACACTGAGATTAAGTGTATGCTCTATTACCTGCGCTTTGGACAAGCAGTGGACATTACCGAAGAGTGCGGCAAGGTTGATTTGGAAAAAGTGATAGATGAATTAGAGTAGATAAAAAAGCCTCTTTATTAACTTGACAGTGTCAACTTTGTATGTTAAATTGACACTGTCAACATTAAAGGAGGCAATATGCAAAAACAGGAATCTACTTATCATCATGAAGACTTAAAAGCAGAACTTCTTGAAGCGGGAATTAAGCTTGTATCAGAAGAAGGCTTTCAATCTTTTTCATTACGAAAGCTAGCGGTCGAATGTAATGTTTCTCATCAGGCGCCCTATAGTCATTTTGAAAACAAAGAAAAGTTTCTTGAAGAAATGAAAAAATATATAACCGAAAAGTTTTCAGCTGAACTTCAGAAAACAATTGCTACTTCTTCAAAAAAAGCAAATCCTCTGGAAGAGCTTGGAAAGACTTATTTTTCTTTCTTTGTTGATAATCCGAATTATTTCCACTTTTTGTTTGGACAGGCTAACATCAATCTTGATTTAACAAAAAACGCAGATTCAGAAAAAAACTATAAGCCATACGAAATCTTCAAGAATCTTGTAAATCAGATTTTAATTACCAACAAAATCAAAGCAGCAAAACGAAATGATATTGTTATCTCTCTATGGGCTTATATCCACGGCCTTACCTCTCTTGCCACAATGAAGAATGTAAACTACGACTGCGACTGGAAATCCAAACTTCACGATTTTATAACTATTTTTAATTGCAAAGAATTAAATGGAGGAAAATCAGAATGAACATAATTTATTTTAGTGGAAACGGAAACACAAAGCACTGCATGGAACTTTTATCATCAGCATTAGGAAGCGGAAAAATTGAATCAATTGAAAGCGAAAATGCAATCCAGCTGATAAAAGAGTCCGAAGATTTTATCTTGGCATATCCTGTACACTTCAGCAACATTCCCTTTATTGTAAAAGATTTTATTCAAAAAAATAGTTCGCTTTTTTCCGGCAAAAATATTTTTCTGATTGCAACAATGGGAGCCTTTAGTGGAGATGGTACCGGCTGTGGAGCAAGACTATTGAAAAAATGTGGCGCAAACATTCTTGGTGGTTTGCATCTGAGAATGCCCGATACGGTCGCTGATGTAAAATTGCTGAAAAAATCTTCTGAAGAAAATAAAGAAATAATTAAAAATACAGAAGAAAAAATATCGGCAATTTCTAAAATGCTTCAAAACAAAAAATATCCTCAGGAAGGACTTCATTTTTATAATCAGTTTGCAGGACTTTTTGGTCAGCGCCTCTGGTTTATGAATGCCGCAAAAAAACATCGTCACGATTTTAAGGTTGCTGCAGAAAAATGTTCCGACTGTGGCTTATGTCAAAAACAGTGCCCTACCCATTCAATCCAAATTGAAAACGGAGTAGCAAAGCTTACTGGTTCAAACTGCACAATCTGTTACAGGTGCGTTAATTCCTGCCCAAAGCAGGCAATAACTATTATTGGAAAAGAGATTTTTGGGCAGTATCTTTTTGGAAAGTATTAGGAGGAATTATGAAAAAAATAATTTTACTTTTCACACTTTTGCTGATTTCATCTTTCGCCTTTTCAAATGAAATAAAAATAAAAATCACAAATATAAAAGCGAACCAGGGAAAAATTGTAATGAGCATACACGGTTCCAGGGAGTCCTTTAAAAATCATATTCCAGATAAAACTCTTATCTTACAAGCTTCAAATGAAGAAATTGAAACAACAGTAAATCTTCCCGATGGAGACTTTGCCTTCTGTCTTTATCAGGATCTGAACAACGATGACACTCTTAATTCAAATCTAGTCGGAATACCAAAAGAACCCTTCGGCTTCAGTAATTACAATGGAAAATCAGCCCCAGGCAATTTTGAAAAACATAAAGTTACAATAAATCAAGATGGAGACCTTGTGATTAAACTGTTTATGATGTAAGGGGCAAACCATCACGGCACAGTTTTTGTTATGTCGCCTTTTACAATTTGTATCTTTTTTTACCAGATTTTTCCCCTATTCTTTTTTATCTCACTTCTGATTTTCTTTAGCTTTAGTTTTCGTTCTTTACTGGCAAGAGTCGGCTTTGTTTTAATTCGCTTTTTGGGAATCACCAGAGCTTGAACAATCCGTGCTTCTAACCGCGACAATGCAATTTCACGATTTCGTTCCTGGTAGCGTTCATCATCAACATCAATAAAAAGACAGTCTTCCTTGTTGATGATTGCAGAAAGCTTTGTCCTCAACCATGCAAGCTCAGTCTCAGTCAGACCATCCAAGGCAGAAACAGGCAGCACAAGATGAACCTTTGTATTCACCTTATTCACATTCTGGCCACCATTACCACCACTACGGGCAAAGGTCATTTGAAAATTATTGATTATAGATTCGTGCAGCTTTGTTCTGTTCATTACATCTATTGTAGTCTTTTTATTTATTGTTCTCTATAGCTTTCAGGCTTATTGTTTAATCAAACTTCACGACATCATAAATCTTGAAATTATTAAAATCTTGTAATTATCCCTTGTGAACATTTATTTACAATAATTATTGTATTATTATCAAAATTTATTTGTACTATACGATTTTCAAAAAAAGGAACTCCCGCTGATGAAAACTTTGACAACATCTTTCTGGCAGAACCATCAGCTTTTGAAAAAATATAATCATTATATACCGCAACCAAATTATTATATTTTGTACTGCTATAAGAAAAATCGGGAAGCTTCAGCTTTTTAAACCTGTTTGTTTTATTATAATCATTATTTAATAATGACAGCAAAAGTTCTTCTGTTGGATATTCCGATTTTTCATCATCATAATTGCTGCGTAATGCAACAGTCTGATTTCCTGTATCAATTATAAAATATTCTGTAGAATCATTAAGTTTTATCTCCATGAAATACAACGGAGGATAATTTTCAACCGAAACAGGAATTAATTTTTCTTCCATTCCATTAAGATTATTTGGCAAGAAAATAATTTTGTGATTGATAAAATCAAATGTTACGGTATTACTTTTTTGCATTAAAAAAGGCATTCCTAAAATACCATCATACAAAGCTGTTGTGTCGTTAGTTTCTATATTAAACTTTATATCACCTATTTTTTCATTATGAAGATTTATTATTGTATTTGGTTTCTTCCTTATTGTTTCATAGTCATAATATTGGATACGCTTTATTATTTTTTTAATACCGACCCTTGTTAGTAAATTATAATTTGTACCCGTATCAATCAAAAACTGAAAAACTTCTCCATTAATTATAATGTTTACAATAGGTCTTTCCCCTGAAAAAAAGAAAACATCATCTTCTAAAACATTTGTTTTTACTTGGTTCTGGACTTTTGAAGTTGCACAACTCAAAAAGATAAAAGAAAAAAATATTAGTTTTACCAAATTATTGTATAAGTTGTAAGTCATTTTATTTGTCACAAAAGCTCTCCCCAATTCCTTTGAGCACCCGCTTTAATTTTTTGTCTGAAGTTAAATACACAAGTGTACGCAATAAAGCGTAATCTGTTACCCAATAATCAGGATAAAAGCCCTTGTAATCTCCGTGCCAATGTGGGTTTTCTTGTGTAAACTTCATTTCTTTAAACGAGTCACTGCACAAATCAATTGAAATATCCGAATGAGGCAGCTTATAAACCAACTTTCCGCCAAAATCAAAACAACCGTTTGTATTACAACCAAGTAAAATTACATTATCAAACATGTAGGATTCTGTAATAAACAATTCAGCAGCAGAAGCTGTCCAATAATTCATAAGGATAATGAGCTTGCCTTTAAAATTACAGTCAAAATCATAGTAATCATGATTATCCTGTTCAAAATAAAAACCTTTGCTCTTTTTCAGTTTTTCCTCTTTCTTCTTATCATAATTGCCAGGATTAGTTTTCATTAATTCGAGGAAATTTTGATTTATATAATCTGAATAATACTGCTTATGTCCATTGTATAAAGAATCAAGCTTCTTTTGGAACTCGCGCTGCTTCCCATAATCCCGACCAGCAGCTAGTCTTTGCATAAAAGGATAAAAACTTCTTTCCATTCCACCCATATTTCCACGCAAATCAACAATAATGTTTTCAAATTCATTATCATCAAGCAACTTTAGATATTCATTCAGAGTATTGTGAAGTTCACGATATTTATTAGCATCATCCCAAGAAAAAGTAAAATTGTTAAAGCATATGTAATAAGTTTTATCTGTAGTTTTAACCCCTATCCCAGATTCCTCATGCCAAAGGCTTGGTAAACCATGAAGTTGTACTGTATAATCTTTTCCATCTACAGAAATTATTCCTTCTTCTATCCAATCTTCCGACAAGACCCCAAAACGATATAGGTCTCCTCCTTTCCCATGACGATTTACTAACTTAAACAGATTTTCAGTATCACCAGTATATTTCCCACCCTTTTTAAGTTTTGAAAACCAATCCGTCTGAATACAATAATATTCATCACCCCGTTTTTCAAAAACAACAAGTGAATAATTCCAAAGCCAATATTTTCTCCCATAAAAGTGATTTTGATTATACACAGCAAAATGATTATTCGGCACCTTCTGGACTTTTTCAAGAACGGTTCCATAACAGGTAACCAGTATATCGCTGTTTATTGGCTCATCAAGTTTGCATTGTTTCAAATAGCTTTGTTTGATTTCGCTAACAACAGCATCAATATCAAGCCCCAGTTCCTTTTCGTATTCATACTGAGCATTCGCCTGTGTGTAGATTTCCTTAAAATACTGAAGATTTTCGTCCAGCTCCTTTTCGGTTGAAGCAGCACTAAACGAAAAAAGAACAAACAATAGAATTGCAATAACTTTTGATTTCATAGAAAACATTTTTTATCCCTTGTATAAAATAATAGTATCACATTTATCAAGGTCATAAAAGGTAAGGAAGGTCATATTAAAGTCATATCTACCATTAAGTTTTTAGGCAAACATTTTAAACTTCTAGGATTCTAAACAAACTCTCCCCAGCTACGCTAACTTATGCCAGCCAGTCTTGTATTTGGTGAGCCATGTATTTTTTTGCTGAATGAACCTTAAGAAAAGCCCACTGCTTTGTTTTGCCGTAACGTTTACCAATGGTTGCTAAATCTTCTTTTGAGTGACCGTCCAGTCCATAGTAGCTCAGAAAAATTGAACGGTCTTCTACGGGAAGAGTTTTAACCTTTTTATAAAAGTCATCTTTAAGGCAGGAGTTGATTGCATTTTCTTCCGGAGAGATTGAAGCCTCATCCGCCTGCAGCTGCATAAACTGTTCCAGTGCCTCTGTACAGTTTTCTACAGGAACTTCCCTTTCCTGCTTTTCGCAGAGAGCCTTAAACTCTGCCCGAATCCACCAGGCCACACAGGTAATAACCCGAGTATTGCGGCTTGCCTGATAATGGTCTACACCCTTTACCAGACCTGTAATTGCAACCGCAACCCTGTCCTCATAATCAAGCTTAAAGCCCGAATAATGCCCCGCAGCCTGAATTGCAAACCTTATGTTAGAGCGGATTAACAACTCTCTGGCCTCAAGGTCGCCCTTGGACATTTTAACTGCGAGCTCATGTTCAGCCTCGCGGTCAAGTGGAGATAATGATACCGCATACAAAAATGAAGTTTTAAAAAGAGAATTATTTGCCATGTGTTGATTTCCCCTTTAGCTAATTTTGTTCCTAAGAACCCGCCTGCAAGTAGGTTATAAATCGGCGGTAAATACTTGCATACATTTATACCAAAAATGTTAAAAAAGTTTCCTGTTTTTATTATGAATCTATTATGAATCCAAAAGTTTTTTCATTCTGCTTCTGATTTTTTTTACCAGCTTACTGATATAACCTTTTGTGTAAGGCTCACCTGTTTTTGAATTTATAATCACAATATCCTTCTGTTTTTTTCCAGCCAGTAAACATTCTGCCGTCTGCCTTTCAAGCGGATTAAGCTGAATCAAAAGCCTGTCGCATTTTTCCCTGATTCTTTTTTCTTCCTCTTCCTGAATGATTCTGTCTATATCACTGCGCTGTCTGCCGTCATCAATTGGAGCTGTCATTGCCTTACGCCATTCAGTTGCAAGGTCTCTTACTGCATGCCGAAAATAATTATACAGATAAGTTGCAAAGCAGTAGGATTTTTTATTTGTGATTTTTTCGGGCTTAAAACTGTTTAGTGCTTGTGAAATATACTTTGATTTTATTCGCTCTTCAAAAAAATCTTCCCCAGGCAGCTCCAGAGAATAATTTTCAATTTCTTCATAATCCATTTTATTTTCCAGATTTTCAAGCCTCACTCCCTTTGATAAGTTTTTTAAAAGACTCTTATAGGACGACTTTATTGAATCCACATATTTTGTAGAAAAGAAATTAATTGTTTCCGCTTCCACTTCACTAAAAGCTTCAGAAGGAATGCTTCCCTTATACACAAGCAATCGTTCATAATCTTCTGAATATTTTTCTTCTGTCATAAAATAATTATAGCATAAAGTATTAAGATTAAAAGTGTATTTAAAGTGAGGCATATTCGCAAAAGCAATTTAAAGAATAAGAAGTGCTGTTGATTCTATAATTTACATTCGTAACCAGGAATATAACAGCTATTGTCTCGACTCTCACTTCTCACCTGTCATTCCGAACTTGTTTCGGAATCAACACTTATGCTAAAATATCCTTATGAACACAAACTCTCAAACTTACAAATCACTCATCTCTTCCGCAATCAAAATGCTGGATTACTCCTACGTGCCATACTCGCACTTTCATGTTGGTGCAGCACTTTTAACCGATGACGAAAAAATCTACACCGGCTGCAACATAGAAAATGCCGCTTACGGTCCCAGCAACTGTGCAGAAAGAACTGCTATTTTTAAAGCTGTTAGTGAAGGCAAACTCAGCTTTAAGGCTATTGCTGTTGTTGGCGGTCCTGAGGATGAAAATGGAAAAGCTATGATTAAGGATTTTTGTCCGCCCTGTGGAGTTTGCCGACAGGTTATGGCAGAGTTTTGTAAAAAAGATTTTGAAATAATTCTTGCAAAGAGCCCGGAAGAATATAAGGTTTTCACACTCGGAGAATTGCTGCCGGAAAGCTTTAGTTTATAACACCTTGTCATTGTCGGGCTCGACCCGACAATCTATTCTCGCTCGCACAACATCAGCAAGCCCTCCAACAAGGCTTCGTGTTCCTTTGGCGCAATTCGTGCATACAAAGATTCAGGCGTGTCGTCTGGCAAAACCGGCACCTTCTTCTGTAAAAGAATCTCGCCCCCATCACACACTTCATTTACAAGATGCACCGTACAGCCACTTTCCTTTTCGCCGGCTGCAAGTACAGCCTCGTGCACGTGATGTCCCCACATCCCCACACCACCATATTTTGGCAGCAGAGCCGGATGCAGGTTTATAATCTTATTTGAATATTCAGTAAGGATTTCTCCAGACAGCACAGTAAGGCAGCCGGCTTCAACAATAATTTCAGCTTTGTTTTCTCGGCAAACGGCAAGCATTGCATCGCTAACAGCCAGCCTTTTTTCATCACGACTGGCAGCCTGAGCAACTTCCTTTCCCATCACACTGTAGGGCGAAGTTACCGCAGAAGG
>JAEEGK010029887.1_pt1 | contig 10837 bp, 5 predicted proteins | sample 8958771 | NCBI WGS metagenome assembly JAEEGK01 (sample SAMN16246547, study PRJNA631951) | gut metagenome | biome: gut microbiome; feature: rumen; material: SC-attached | host: Bos | place: Iran: Karaj | collected 2018-10 | reverse complement strand
TGTACATGCAAATGCAGAAGCATCTTTGATGACTAAACCATCCGGACATACCTTTGCACCATTGGCAAAAACGCTGCCATCACAGACCTCACCTGCATCCAGTACACCGTTGCCACAAGGATCAACATTCTTTTTGGACACTTCTTCGCTGCAGCCCATTGTAAGCATAACCAATCCCAATACACAGGTGTATACACCGGTTTTCATATTCTGTTCTCCTTTATTTTATCCACATACGGTTATCGACATGATGATACTATTTATCGCCTGTTAAATCTCTTTCGAAACCGTAACACTGAGTACGACAAGCGTAAATATGAATAATCCTGTCTTGGCCGACACTGGCACTCACGCACATTCGAGATGCTGCTTCATCACAGCATTTGGCGTTGTCGAATTCCCCCACATAACTCTCTCTATAATCCTTCTCAGCCTCCAGGCAGCATTTATTATCAACACATTGTGCACCACCGCCACACTTATTACCACACTCACCACAATGATTGTTGGTCGTGATCGATGTTCCGCAACTAATGGAGGAGGGATCACACTTGCCATAACCTGCTTCGCAATCCACAGTATCTATCTCTTTTTCATCCTCCGTAATAGTTTTTTTACATCCAACGATATGCCTATCTGCAAAGCTACTCAATTGCCCGGTTCTGGAATCATAATCATAGTTATCCAAACAGACGCCCTCGCAAAACATCTGATTATAACCACATGATTTGCATGTGCCATTCTCACAGAATTCTCCCTCATTGCATCTACCATTCTCACCACCACAATTTGCTTCAGATTCGTCCACACACCGTACTTTATTGTCAATAGTTACCGCAACAGTGCCTTCAGAACAATCGCAATAGGGTGTTCCAACACTACTAATTTTACAAACAGAACCGGTTTCCTCACAATTTTGACCAGCTAGTTCACATTTGTCCATTATCTTTTGGCACAATTTTCCGGATAGTCCACTTTGGCAAAAGCATGCATTATACGTATTATCATCGTAATCTTCATATTTACGACATTGACTAAAAACATCTGGGTCCACATATGCGATTATTTTTCCTTTTATGTCGTATAGAACAAATGAACTAGTCGACTGCGACAGCTCCATGGAGTATTTACAAACCGGCATTTGTTCATATTGTATTAACCCATCTGTTTTTATTGGAATATTCAATACTTCACATACGGTTCCTGTTTTACACGCATACCCTTGATAATTCTCGTTCGTCGGATCGCTGGAATTGGCATAGCCCCTGGCTCCACACTGTTCATCCGTATTTTTTTCACAAGCATCACCAATGCTGTGATACCCTATATCACAAACACATTTGCCACCAATGCAAGTCGAATGTTCCATGCACTTGTTGTGATCTACACGTCCGGTCTCATCGGTGACGGAGCCACAATAATCATTATCGGTCTGAACATTCACGCACAAATCATCCCTGGTTTGACGAAAACCGTTGGCACATCCGCATTTGCCACTATTACAGCGCAAATTCTTCGATAAGTTACACTTCTCGCCGTTCAGATTGTCTACGTCATTCGCACCACAGTACTTGTTGTTGCGCATTGGATCGATGCAATGCCCCTCACGCAGCAACAAACCATCCGGACATGTACACTGGCCTTGTTTACATTGCTGTCTCTCATCTGTGTTGCATTTCACGAAATTGTTACACGATGTGCCGCATGTTTCGTTTGAATTCAGATCAATACAACGATCGTGACAGGCGGTGCCGGTTACACACTGACACGTTTGGTCAACACATTTGTGCGTTGACTTGCACTTTTCGCCTTCCGGTTTATCGGTAGTCGCACCGCAGGTCTCATCCGAGTTCGGATCAATGCAGACACCATTATTGCAAAAGCCGTTGCCGCATCGATTGTTGCATGCACCGCAATTCTGGTTATCGTTCAAAACAGGTATACACTTTGTGCCACCGACATCCGTATCACACAACAGCTGTCCCTGCGCACATCTGCTGCAAAGCACACCCGATTTATCTTCGTCCTCCCCTGGGGATTGCGGGTGAACGCAGTAATCATAGCCATCCGGACATCTGTTCAGCCGCGCATATTTGGCATTCTGACCGGCATCAAATTCCTGAATATGCGCCAGATTATCAGTTCCAAGCATGCCTTTTAGCGGCTCAGCTTCACTTCCGCACAACGCCCCTGTAACGACCTCGGGATCATTTAGGGAGCAACCAGCAAAAGCGGCTGCAATCAAACAACAAATGAGTAATGTGTTCTGTTTTTTCATTTTCTTACCTCTCAATTATTTTTTATCAGTCGACCAAGTTTCTGCCACTCAATCATTGCAGCCGATACCAAATCCTGCTCGGATATCGGCCGGTTTTCGGGCGCGGCAAGATGGGCTGCGTGCAGAATGGCATTTTTGATATGCCCGCCGCACAGCGTATAATCCCGCGCAAGCTTGTAATAATTTATATCCGGTTCAACCCGGGCCTCTGGCGCAATCAAAGTGCGCCACAGTTTCTGCCGTTCGACAACACCGGGTTCCTTAAATGTGATGCGATACTGGATGCGGCGTTCCAACGCCGCGTCCAGACTTTGCCCCAGATTCGTCGTCAAAATCGTAATGCCGTCGTATCGTTCAATCTCCTGCAAAATGATGTTGATCTCCATATTGGCATAGCGATCGGTGCTTTTGCTCGTTTGTTCCGTGCGTTTGCTCAAAAGGGCATCTGCTTCATCCAGCAGCAGTATCGATTGGTTCGTGCGCGCCGCAGCAAACAGTTTGACGATATTCTCCCCCGTTTCACCGACCCATTTGCTCACCAGATTCGACATATCCACGCGCTGAAGCGGCCGATGAAGTTCATTTGCAATCACCTCGGCTGCGAACGTCTTCCCGGTGCCCGGTGCACCATCAAACAGGATGCAAAGTCCCTTGCCGGTTGCCAGATGCCGCGCAAATCCCCATTCGTGCATGACCTTGCCATGACTTTTGGCTGCACGCAATATGGTCTCAAACACGCCCATTTGATCGGGCGGAAGTACAAAACGCGAAAGACGGGCTGCATCTGAATTTGTTTCCAAAGCCAGACCGTCAAATGAGCGTGACAGTACAGCACTGCATGCGTCGGAAAGCAGACGAGTGGCACTTTGCCCGGTATTCGCTCTTCGTGCAGACTGATATAGACTGCAGACATGTTCAATTTGAGCAGCACTTAACAGGTAATCACTTCCAAATTGCTCCAGCAAATCGGCTGAAAGATCGGGTATCATTTGACGAAAAATTGATTTTCTTCGACTTGGACCAGGATTGTCAAACTGTATCATTTGATGCATCAGACAGAGGAATCGCTCGTCACAGGATTCACGTTTTGTTGTTGTAAAAATCCAGACACCATGTCTGTTTGCAATTGCTCTGCATAACGAATCGACTCCGGAATTATTGCCCAATAGAAGATCGACATTTGGTAATAATACGATGGATTCCTTTTCCGGAATTTCATCAAATATTTGATGCCACAGAAGCGTTTTACAGTGCAAGAGTGAAGAAGCATTCAACTCACAGAGATTCACACCAAGCGAAGATGCAAGATAATGGGCAAAGTGCTTTTTTCCATTTCCAGGCAGACCATACAACATCAGATTATAGTGGCTCATAGATGCTGAACGTAAGCATGTGCTGCAATAATCCAGAAGTTTAAGATGTATATCTTCTGCTGCAAACAGTACATCATGTGGTGAAACAACGGAATAATACGGACTGTTTGAGAATAACAGATCAGCTGCTGGCTCCAGCCGTTGCAAATAATCTGATGTCAGGCAAACATCGTATTGTTCGCCATATTCATTATTTCTGAATCTGCATACAGAATGATTATTTAAAAACGAGCGGATGTCACTTTTTTGATAGTATGGTTCATAATCACAACAGTTATCAAGCATCTCAAACAGGTCTTCCAACAACTGCACATCCATGCCCGTATGATGACGATCTGCATAGATTCTAACGCACAGATCCTGAAGTTCACGGTGTGAATGATGCATATACAAAACAAGCACGACGTAAATTTCCAAAGGTGTCAGACCGTCCTGCTCCGCCACTGATATCAGTGGAACCGAAACGCCGGATGCATGCAGTCGTTCAGCCTTTTGCAACCACAATTCCAGCAACGCCTCCAACTGTTCATCTGTCTCAATAGCCGTAAACCGCTGTCGGCGCAGATATCGGCTTAACAACGCCCGAACAAGGATATTACCCACCTTCAACACATCCGAATTGGTACGATATTCAATCCGACTGAGTGATTTTACCGCATTGCATTCGCTAATAGTAATGTCATCAAGTGTTTTATTCTTCATGGTTCGATAACTGCGGAAAATATTGTTTTGAAGACTCAGAAACCTTTACCTGACTGGAGATCTTCCAATTCTTCGTTGAATCGTTCACCCATTTAAATGCGGATATATCCAGATGACGAATCCGTGTGAGATCCGGTATATCTGTTGCCCTGAGAACGAGATTGGATCCACCGAACCACTCGCTGAAATTGCGCCATTCGGTGTTGCCCCATTGGTCAATAGATTCGGTTAGGAATACAACCACTGGCTCTTTCGAAAGCGTTTCTTTCCGAACTGCTTTGCCATCCTTTAATTGAATACCATCAACGTTGCCACGAACAGCGATGGTGTGAAAACCTCGTGTCATTTCGGTACAACAAATAGTTTTTGAGTTCACAGACAAAAAGTGCCCTTTTCCATGACAATCGATTTCCATAGCGGTGAAACCAGTATTCCCCATATCTGGTTTAGGATTGATATCGTAGCACACGTCAACGTTATCGTACAAAACCCTTACCGTAAAAACAAATGGGTCCGAATCATATCTCGCAGGTGGATAATATGAGTTCTGATTTGAAGAGAAGAATTTAGGCTTGATATTTCTGGAAACGCATCGTCCCTCGACATTACAATATTCATTATCGTCACACTTTATCCCTTGACATAAGCACTGTCCTTTGACGCAAACCTCGTATCCTTCACATCGTATACCTGCACATAAACAAGTACCATCTTGACAATCGACATCGCCAAGAGCAACTGTGCCGCTTACACACATTTCCATTTCACAAGTCTCAAATTCTTTGCATAATGCCGTACCACATGTACACTTTTCATGATAGCATGAGTACTGTTTGGGACATAATTCCCCGTTACATAAACATCCACCGTCAACGTAGACAGGGTTATTACTACATTCGCCCTCTATACAACCAAGACCGCCAAACGGCATATCCAAATGTGTTTCATATTTATTATTACATCCACAAAACTTTCCATCGTATGCAGGTACTGACAATAAGTTACCACATGTAGAATCATCTGTTGTGACACATGAAAACCGCCCGCACGTATTATCAGAATCTTTGTAGGCAGTTTTTTGGATATCCTCGTCAAGATACTCGTTATTCCAACACGGTACAAATATCTTTTGTTCTGTGTTACAGAATCGATTTTTATGATCATAGCACTCACCATCCCGACAGGTTCCATACCCACAACCAGGATGTTCTCCACAAAAACACATTTTCAATTGCTGCCTACCATACAACCAATCACTTGACTCTGCTATTTGCACAAAAGAATATGGCATGATTACTTCTTTGCATACCTCGCCATTCCGGCAGCGCCACTGGCCGCATGCGCAGTTATCCGTCTCACATTTTTCCTCGCTCAAAACTGTCATATCACGAAACGGGTCAGGTGGTGTTTTGCGCGATTGGCCAGGATCCACTGTTATCGGTGATGTGTTGTCAACACATGCGATTTCGTCATGTCGAGCACATGCATTGATGCATAGCGCACAGCAAATGAATAGCATGTATAATTTAGGGTTCATATCTGTTCCTGAATCGGTTTCCGTATAGTGTTTTATGGAATGTCTGATGAATTGTCTATATATGAGGGGGCAATGTCCCCTACGGCGCTATTTGCAAGCAAATACGCGTCTACCCCCTTTGCGCCCCCCGCGATGCCCCGTTCTCCGTGCGAATCAGGTTATCTTTATCGGATTCGTTTTCAACTGAACCGGCTTTCTCTGAATCTTTACCAGTATATCTCTCGATAGGAAACTCTTCGTCTGCATCCAGCCAGTAAATGCCATTGACAAATGGAAGCCAATCGGCCTTTTGATGGTTATCACCAAAGACGATTTCCTGTTTTTCCCAGTCGATATAGCCACACCCATTCGGGGCTTTAGAAATATCATCCTTGATATTTGCAACTGTTGGCGGAAGTTTATCGTCTGGAATATTGAGAATAATGCTTTGTTCGCCAATTTTTGAATAATCAACCTCATTATCATAGCAAACCCCATCATAATACTTTGTACATGAATACTCTTCGCGTCCGTATGAATTTTCACGTACAGCAAACAATGTTGAACCACTAAATCTTCCTGTCCAGTCTTCAGCTCCATTCGTGGGATAAGGATAAAAGGCAAATGTCCGCTGCTCACCATCAAACAGAGGATAGTATGAGCTCTTTACAACTTCATAGTTCTTGAATAACGAATTATCGATAGGTTCTGAAAAAATAGGCACAAAAGAAGAACCATTCCAAAACTCTGGTTTTATACTGATGTGTTTGTGTATCTCAAAGGAATCATCTGCTTTTAAATCCAAAATATATGCAGCAATATGTGCTACGCATGGAATATCTTTACATTCAGGACCTTTATCTCTTTCTGAACGACCATGACATGTTAGTTCAAGATTATTCACAGAAAACCCATCATACAAATAGACAATATTCTTATAAAAAGCAACGATATGGCTGTCATCCTCGAATATTGAACTGGCACCAACGTATCCGTCTTCGCCAGGTAAAGGGAACAGAGGTCGCGGAATCTCTGGATATGCTTTTCTGATTTCCATATTAAAAATGCTGTCATCTTGAGCGTCGATAATTGCTTCAGGTCGTTTGAATATAGTTTCCTGTTTATCAGACCATAGACTGTTCGCAATAACACGTCGTCCAGTTGATAGCGTGCCAACATCCAATTTTTCATCGACATTTAGAAATCGATTTCTTGATAACTTAATGAAATTAGATTTTAAAAACTGCATTTTCGTTGCAGTATCAACGTTTGTAATATAAACCGAGTTGTATAAATCGTCATGATCTTCAACTAATTCTTTCAGATGGATATATAGCTTGCACGATTTGCCAATATCCTCAATACGCTCCTGTTCGTGATTTAAATCTGAGTTGTCATTATGCAGATTACGGGGCTTGCACGACAAAACAGACATAATCAACACAGTGATTGCTATGTATAACAACAGATGTGTCTTCATGTTGACGTCCTTCACTTAAACAGATAAACCTTTTCTATTCTACTGGTATTAGCAGATGTGCCAGATCGGATAATTCCTTTTCCGTACCAATCCTCATCTAAGTCGTGCCAAAGTAATCTACTATTATCAGACCAGTTTAACTCGTTTTTCGGTATGGCTGCCCATTTTGTATCATTAATTCCGACACCACTTCCACTTGCCCCCATGGTACAAGCCAATCTATGATTATCCTTATATGCCCGCTTATAATAGTCATTCATTCGTTTTTCTAGTTCTTTTCTAGATTCCAAAATCTTTGCCTCCGCGATTTGAATCTCCTCTTTTGTCATTTTTTTTCTTTCCTCGGGTGTTAAAGAGTTTATTGTCTTCTCAGTCACAACCGACTTGAACTGGTTAAAAGTTAAGTCCTGTGCATGAATAATCTTCACGATCACAGCAACATGTCTAAACTGATCCTCAGCATACGACTCTCCCTGATCCAGCTCCTCTTGCTTTGTATCTTTATTCTTTTTCATTTTCTTAAGATCCGCTCCTTGGAATTGGATGATAAAGTCTCCTTCCTTAACATCATTCCACGCAGGATCGCCCTTTCCGTGCAAGCGATTTCTGAACTTTTCGAGATAGTCAGTTCGTTTCTGTCCCTCAGAGACTTTGGTCAACTGCGCTTCGAGATTCTCGTTCTTTCTGGTTTCCTCATAATCATCAGGCAGATACCTGTCCTCAAGTGATGGATTCTCCTCTGTCTTTGGCCTGAAGATGGCGCCTTTAAATCCATTTGCAAAGAACTTCGATTCTTCCGAATCCTTGCCATGAGCGATCCTTACCATCAGCTCAGACACTTCATTGCATTGAATTCCATAGAGCTGCAGAGAATAGTAAGCACTCAGCAACTTCTTCTTCTCCGCTTCAAAAGCTTTGGCATCATTCGCTTTGAATGCTTTGAACAAGGCATCGCCGCGTAATGTTTTCTTCACATCACTTTCTCCGAGCATCGCCTGCATGAGCTCGGGGGAAACATCCGAGAAATCAGGTTCACTGGCAGCTGCATTCGGAGCGTGTACATCGCTGTCGGGGGCATTTGGATCCTCTGGTGCGATGTCGCTTGCGGAATTCTGAGCTTTCTGCTTTTGTTTTTCGTAGTTCTGTGCTTCTGTGACACGCTTGATAAGTTCTTTATTGTTGTTATAAATCCCCCCCTGAAATATCGGAAACGCAATGGATGGATCCTTTTGTAAACGTGCCCAGACGATCAGTTGTGCAATGGCAGTTGCTTTGTCTGCATTTTGGCCAAAGCGATTCACGACATTGGCGAATGCAGCTTCCGAATAGGGAATTAAACCGAGCGTTTTATAATTATTTTCGTACTCGTCTGTTGCTGTTGCACCATCAACACGTTCCAGCTCGTCATCTATGATATTCGATTCTGTCGGGTTCTCTTTACGGTGTAATGTGTCAGCAGAATTCGTTGGCGCATCATTCTGTGACTGATTGTTTGCATACATTGGAACATTGGCAGCGTTGCCGGAATCTGCAACGGCTTTCTGTGTATCTTTGCCATATTTTCCATCGATATTGTCGATGTTGATTTTACCCAGCCCAAGATTCTTTTGGGCATGTGCAATTGTCTGCGCCTTGTCTTCGTCTGTTGCAGGCACTGGCTTATACGCCGCCATGGCAATTTTTTGGATATCGGCATTAACCCTTGCGATTCTTCTTTTGTTATACTTCACTGCGGATGCTTCTTTTTCATCATTCAGTAGTTTGTCTTTTTGTACATCAGGAAGCAAATTCAGGTTTTGCAATACTTTTGTAACCAACGCCGGCGCTTGCATCGGGCCATGACGATATTCAGAAGAGTCTACAGACTTGGAATCAGCCTGCTCGTTTTCATTGTTTGTAGTTTCTGTCTGCGAATTCGGCGCACTTGAGACTGTATTTGCAGCTGTTTGCAATGATTTCGCATTTGACTGTTGTCCAACTTCATGTTCGACGATATACTCAATTAACAGATTCACACGCTGAACATTCGGCAATTGCCGTGAAACGTGGTCATCCTCTTTAAATGCAATATATACCATTGCCTGTTGTTCGGGCGACAAACCGACAAAGCTCGTACTCGACATTGAATTACCGATTCGAGAATTCAGCGTCAAATCCTGCATAGCAACATGATTATTTTCCTGAGCAGTACCTATTCTCTCATCTCTAACCGACTTGTATTCTTTCAGATTATCAATCCAATAGTTTTTAGCCCATTGTCTAAATAGATAAATCTGAACATCATCACGTTGAATTAGAGACTCCAACCACGAGAGCCATGTTTTATTATTTTTAAGTTCATCAAACACTTTTGATTTCGGTTTTTCGTCCTTGTCTCTTTTCAACTTAAGAAGTTCAGCTTTAGATAGAATATATGGTTTTTCGAGGCCACGATCATTAATTGTATACATCACTTCATAATTGACGTACAATTCACTTAATTTGCAAGGTGGAAGCCCGAATTCAACGTATAGCTCATGTATATTATGCACATCGAAATGCGGTATACCAATACCCCCCTTATCAAAATCAAAAGCCCCTTTTCCAATATTCACCGACTGAAATGGTGCTGCAGCAGCTTTCTTCCTGTGCTCCGCTTCATCCGAATACTGAAACGGATCTTGGGTTTGCAACGGTTTGGGGAGTGTTCCCGGCAAAATGCCATAATTTGCCACACCAATGAGCAAATTCACCAGGCCGTAATTACCCTTTAGCACAAACCGCTTGATCATATCGTAGGGGATATTGCGCGGATATACATCTTTACCGTTTTCGACTTTCTTGTTCGCTTTCAAATATGCAAGGAATTCTTTTACATCTGCGTCGAACCCATTTATTTGTTCGTTGAGCAATTCTGCAGTTTTATCACACTGTAAAGTTTGGCACAAAAACGTGCGTTCTTTGGCACGAAAGAACTTGACAGAATTGTAAAAATATGCATCAAGCGTCTGTCGCGTCGTCGCAAGTAAACGGATTCTGTACATGTAGCCTCCTGACGACATAAAGTCTTCCAACAAACTCAAGTAATCCATTGGTGATAGTATCATTTACAATACTGTCTGTCAATTGCGTTTGGCAAACGCATCAGGGCTACCGCAACTATTCAAAGGCCTGCTTCCAATCCATCTTGGTGATAATGTTGCACACTTTCAGCGTGCTGATAGTGTGGTATACCCAATTCCCGGGGTTACGTGCTAAGCCCCCCCACAGGCTGTGATATTGCACGCCTTCAACGTACTAACGGGTGAGCATCAGCAAACCCATTGTCCTCCCTAATGGGGAGGGCAGCCGCGTAAGCGGCAGGTGAGGCACAAAAAGCCATAGGGCTGAATAATTACACTATTCAGCCAGGTGCTGAGCCTTTTGTCCAAAGTCTTTACAACGCCAAGGCATCAGGCAACAGGCATCAGGCAACAAAAGTGAGAGTGACCGCTTTTCATCTTACAATG
>JAEEGK010029884.1_pt1 | contig 10838 bp, 7 predicted proteins | sample 8958771 | NCBI WGS metagenome assembly JAEEGK01 (sample SAMN16246547, study PRJNA631951) | gut metagenome | biome: gut microbiome; feature: rumen; material: SC-attached | host: Bos | place: Iran: Karaj | collected 2018-10 | reverse complement strand
CATCCTCAGCAATAAACTTCAACTACTTATTCAAATATATAATAATAGGAGATGCAGCGGTGGGAAAGTCAAATCTTCTTCTTCGTTACGCTCATGGTCAATTTAAGCAGGAATACCAATTAACAATAGGAGTAGAATTTGGTGCAAAAAACATTCAATTAAACGATAAAATATATCGTATTCAAATATGGGACACAGCAGGACAAGAAAATTTTCGTTCAATAACAAGAGCTTATTATAAAAATTCAGTATGTGCATTAGTAGTTTATGATATTTCAAATAAAGATTCATTTAATAATGTTTCATCTTGGGTTGAAGATTGTAGAAATCAATCACCAAAAACTATTTTTATGGTTCTTGTTGGTAATAAATGTGATTTAGATGATAAGAGACAAGTCACTAAAGAAGAAGGACAAGAATTAGCTGAAAAGTATGGTATGCTTTTTTTTGAAACGAGTGCTAAAACTGGAGAAAATGTTGATGATATTTTCTTTAATTCTGCTAAGGAAATTGCTAAAAAAATTGATGAAGGTTATTATGATTTAGAAAGTGATACTTGTGGAATTAAACAAGGATTTAATAAGAAAACGGAAATTAAGATTAATGATAATAATAATGAGAAAAAGAAAGATGGATGTTGTTAAATTTTTTGGTTTTTTTTATTGTTTTTTTTGATATTGTTTTTATTTTTTTTTAGATTAGTTTTAAATTTTTGAAGTTTTGTTTTTTTTTTCTTTTTTTTATATTTTTGTTTTGTTTTTTTTTAATTATTTTTAAATAAAAAATAGATAAAATATATATTCAAATTGTTTTTATAAAATATAATAATTATACAAATTTAAAAATTTATATTATCATCTTAATATATTTATTTAGTTAAATGTGAAAATAAACTAATCAAAATATGTTCTAAATAAATGATTTAAACTAATAAAAAACCCATATAAAAATTAAAACTTCATTTATTATATACATCAATAAAATAATTTGATATTAATTTACAAATTATTTGAATTATTTAATTTTGAAATTTACAATTTTTTCTTTCTTCTTGATTTATATTAATTTGATTTAAAACATCTTGAAAATATTTCTCATGTCCTTTATCAGAAATTTCTTTACTAATATGACATCTATTACATTCTTTTCTAAATTTAAAATTTAAATTTTTACAATAATAACAAGTCCAATCACCATCTCTTTCTTTAAATCCTTTAAATAATTTACCGTTTTTTTCTTTTTTAATCAAACATTTTTTTTTCTTTTTATTATTTTGTTTATTTTCCATTACGTCATGTTTTTCTTTATTTAAATTATTATTTTCTATATCAGATTTACCTGAAAAACTATCACTATTTGTAGAAATACTTTCAAAATCTATTTTTTTTTCTTCCTCAATTTCATTTTTATTAAAAAATCTTGATTTCTTTTTTCTGTTAAAAAAATATGTTTCACTATTTATATTTAATATATCTAATTGATTGGATAATGGATTTAATTCTTGAAAATTTGGATTTTGATTATTTATTAATGACGGAAAAAAAAAATTTTGAAATGGATGAAAATTATTTTGATTATTGAAAAAAGATTGCATTAAATTATATAAAATTAAAAAATTTCAAGTTAATTTAAATAGAAATTTTATTTATTATTTTATTATAATAAAAACATATTTTTTTTTATAATAATAATACTATTAATAAATTTTATTTTTTTTTATTTTAAATCAAAAAATTGTTCTAATATTAAAGATAATTTTCTAGTATAAAATTTAGTGTCTTTTGGGAAGAATTTTTTATATTTAATTAATAATTTTTGTTTGATTTGAGTATAAATATCAGGATCATAAATTTTTTTACAATTCTGAAGTAAATTATAAAATCTATTTAAATCTTCTTCTTCAAAATAATCTTCATGTTTTCTTTCAGTAATATAAAATAAAAATTTATATTTTAAAAAAGTTTGATCATATTTTAAATTTAATAATTTACGAAAACATTCTAAAAATTCTGAAAATTCAAATATATTTTTATTATAAATAATTTCACGAATACATTGTTCATAAAATTTTTTATCACTAATTCCAATTTCTAAAACAAAAGATTTAAATTGATTAATATACTTTAATCCTTTATATTCATTTAATTCTTTATTATCACAAGATTCTTTCATTTTTTTATAAATTGCATACATATATCTTAAATAATCAATATTCATTTCTTTTATAGTTTCAATAATTAATTTTTCCTTTAATTCATTTTTAAATTCATTATAAGCAATTTTAATTTCTTCTTCTTTTTTTTTATTATATTGAATTTTATCAATATTTGATTTTTTATTTAAAGAATTTTCATTATTAATAATATTATCATTCTCAACAAGAGGAATAGAATTAATATTATTATTATTATTATTTTTATTTAAATTATTCATTCCACTTTTTCCAATTGAAAAAGGATCATAATTATCTTTATCAATTGGTTGATTAAATAAAGACATATTCATTAAACTCATACTTTCATCTAAAAAATTCATATTATTATTATTAATATTATTAGAAATAATATTATCATCTTCATCATCTTCAATAAAATTAGTTAATTTTTTTTTATCTACATTTTCTTCATTATCAGAATCATTCATTATAAAATCATTTTCTTCTAAAATAAAATCTTTTTCAAATTCTTGATTTTCATCAATTATATTTATTGATTCTAATTTTAATTGTAAACTTCTTGCTAAACGAGAATAAGGAACAAAAACATCTAAAATTGTATCATTTACTTCATTATCAATATCTTCATCTTCATTTTCTTCTTCATTATTATCATTATTTTTATTTAATTCTTCTAATCGTTTTTTTTCTTCTTCATTTTTTTGAATAAATTTTATTAATGATACTATATTTAATGTTAATTGATCATTTAATTTATCTTTTGTTGTTTTTCCTTCTTTAAAATTAGTAATTTTATTTTGAATATTTTCTGTTAATCTTCTATAAATTGTTTTTTTATTTTTCATTTTTTTTGGCTTTAAAAAATAAATAAATTAATAAAAGAAAAAAAAAACATAAAATAAAAAAAAATAATATAATTCTTTAATAATAATTAATACAAATTCTTAATGTAAAAATTAATAATAAAAATAATTCTAATAATATCTAATTTTTTTTAAATATTGAAATTACCATAACTTCTTTTTCTTTTTCTTCTCCAATAGTAAATTTCTCACTTTTATGTAATTTATATTCATCTCCAGGTTTTTTATCAATTGGATTAAAAGGAGCTTTAATAACTTTTTCAATATTTTCTTTATAATTTTCAGAAACTTTTTTCAAATTTTTAACATCTCCTTCAAATTCATAACAAATATAAATTACATCAGAAAGTTTAATTCCAGTTTCTTTTCTAAATTTTTGAATTCTATTAATAATTTCTCTTGATAAATAACTTTCTATTATTTTTTCATTTGTAGTTGTATCAATTCTAATTCCACATTCAGAATTTGATAAACTTATTATTACTTTATCTTTTAAATATTCTGGTAAGAATTTTTTTTCTATTAAAACTTGTTCAAATACAATTGTATTATCTTCTAATTTAATTTCATTATTTTTTATTAATTCTCTTATTTGTTCTTCTGTTAATTTATTTATTTTTTCTGCTAATTTCTTTGCTGCGTTTTTAGCATCTTCTTCTTCTTTTTTTAATACTGGATCATCTAATTTTCCTTCAGTTAAAATAGTATCTTTTATTTCTTTTGTTTTTTGATATAAAATTTGATAATTTGGTTTTATTCCTAATTTAATATATTTTGATTCTTCATCACAATATTCTATTTCATTTGTATTTAATTCATCAATTATATAATTTTCAACTACTTTTAAATTATCAAGGAAATTTTTATCATAGTTAATTATTGTTAATTTTGCTATTGGTTTCTTTAATGATATTTTCTTTGATTCTCTTAATTTTCTTCCTAATTCAATTACACTTATCATATTTTGCATTATTTTCTCTATTTTATTATCTAATAATTTTTCATCATATTCTGGTATACGAAGGAAATGAATTGAACCTTCTAATAAAGGAGAACCTTCAGGTAAACCATTTTTTAAATTTTGATAAATTGATTCAGTTATAAATGGAATAAATGGAGATAATAATAAACAAAGATTTAATAAAGTATTAAATAGAATATTAAGTGAATTAACACAATCATCATCTCCAAAATCACCTTTTATTCTTCCTCTATTTAATCTAATATACCAATTAGTTAATTTATCTAAGAAAGATAATAATTCTCCTGTTACTGTATATAATCTATAAGCTTCCATTTCTTGATTAAAGAATTTGATTAATCTTTGTTCATATGCAACTATCCATTTATCTGTTATGTTTAAATTTGATTGAAATAAAATATTTGGATTATATACGAAATTTTTATTAGAGGCATTTTCATATCTTTGAATATTTTGAATTAGGAATTTATATGAATTAAATAATGGTAAAAATACATCTTTTAATTTTTGTTTTAAACCTTTTGTTGAAAATCTCAAACTTTGTCCTTTAACTAATGGAGAATCCATTAAATATAATCTAACAGCATCAGCACCATAATTATTAAATAATATTTTTGGATCTTCATAATTTTTTTTAGATTTACTTAATTTTTCACCATTTTCAGCAAGAACTAAACCATTAACAATTAAATTCTTAAATGGACTTTTATGGAATAAAATAGTAGAAATAACAGTTAAAGTATAAAACCATCCTCTAGTTTGATCTATACCTTCAGCAATAAAATCTCTAGGGAAACTTTTCATAAATTCTTCATCTTTAATATCAAAAGGATAATGATCTTCAGCAAAAGGACTAGAACCAGATTCAAACCAACAATCAAACACTTCTTCAATTCTATGTAAAGCACCTTTACCTTGTTTAGAAGGGATAGTAATTTTATCAATATAATCTCTATGAAGATCAGTAATACCTTTAACACCACTTAATTCTTCTAATTCTTTAATAGAACCAACACAAACTTTTTCTTCAAAGTCATCAGATACCCAAATTGGAATTGGATTACCCCAAACACGACTACGACTAACACACCAATCTTTAGCATTAGCAAGCCAATTTCCAAATCTTTTTTCTTGAACATATTTAGGAACCCAATAAGTAGTATTATTAATTTTAACTAATTCTTCTCTTAAATCTTCAACTTTAATAAACCAAGATGGTATTGCTCTATACATTAAAGGTGTATTTGTTCTCCAACAAAATGGGTAACTATGGTTTATTTTTTGATGATATATCATTCTACCTTCTTTTTTTAAATGTTCTATTATTTTACTATCAGCATCTTTAAAGAAAACTCCAGCAGCAAATGAAAATTCTTTTGTAAAACAACCATCATCATCAACTGGACAAAGTGGATGATCAGGATCACATAAATTATATTGACAACCAATTTGGTAATCGTCTTCACCAAAACCTGGAGCGTTATGTACAATACCAGTACCATCACTTGCTGTTACATAATCAGCACAATATACTTTGAAACAACCTCTTTTTTTATTATCTTCATAAAAATCTTTAAAAAGTGGTTCATAATCATAATTTAAATCAACTAATTCTTTACCAGTCATTTTTTTAACTATTTCATATTCTCCATCTTTAACACTTAACATTTTCATAACTTCCTTTAATCTTGGTTCAGCAAGTATAAATTGTGTATTTTCTTCTCCTTTGAAAGTTAATTTAATTTGAACATAAATCATATTAGGATTAACAGTAAGAAAAACATTAGAAGGTAAAGTCCATGGTGTAGTTGTCCAAGCTAAAAACTTTAATTTATCTTGACCAATAATAGGGAAAGTAATAATAACAGAAGGATCTTCAACCATTTGATAATTTTGACCAGCTTCAAAATTTGAAAGTGCAGTATTACAAGCCCATGAAAAAGGCATAATTTTACATTTTCTATAAACTCTTCCTTTATCATAAATTTGTTTAAAAATCCACCATCCAGTTTCCATATAAGAAGTATAACAAGTTCTATAATCATTTTCAAAATCAATCCATCTTCCATATCTTTCAGTATAATATTTCCATTCATCAGCATATTTCATAATAATTTTTCTACATTCATTATTGTATTTCTCAATACCAATTTTTAATAAATCATTTTTTGATTTAATTCCTAATTCTTCATTTATTTGTACTTCAATTGGTAAACCGTGTGTATCCCAACCAAATTTTCTTTTACAATAATGTCCTCTTTGTGTCCAATATCTTGTTACGACATCTTTTAATGTTCCTGCTGTTAAATGACCGTAATGAGGCATTCCTGTTGCAAATGGTGGTCCGTCTAAAAATGTGTATGGAGGACAATCTTTTGTCTTTTCTAATTGAGTCTCAAATGCTTTTATTTTACGCCATAATTCTAATATTTTCTCTTCCATTTTTGGGAAATTTGGTTCTTCGACATTCTCGAATTTACTTTTTACTTTTGATTCCATTTTTAAAAATGATATTAAATTATTTTTGGATATAAATATTGTTTTTTAGGGAATTAATTATTTATTTTTTATCTATTTTTTTAAACGGAATTTACCTTTTTTTAAGTTGTTTTTTTTTATTTTTGATAAAATTTTATTCAAAAGAAAATTGAAATTTTTTTTTATTTGGAAAAAATATTAAATTGAAAGATGATAATTTTGGGTTTTTTAACTATAAAATTTACATAAAAATCATTAAAAAAAGAAGAAAATGAAAAAAACTCTAATTAAATCTAATTAAGTAATTTAAATTTATAAAAAAAAAAAAATCTATTTTATTGTTATATTAAAAACTATCTATTTTTTAATTATTCATATTTTTGGATATGAAATTTTATTAATTAATTACTTAAATTAATTAAGAAAATTTGAAAAAATATCCAAATATTGAAATAAACTAAAAAATTAATATTAAAATTATAATTAAAATATTAATTATAATATGAGTATTTTATATCATTTTTAAAAAAAATATTTATAAATAGATTAATATAAAGAAATAAATATCTAAAATAAAAAATAACTTATAAAAATGGATTCTTATCTTAAAATTGTATTAGCAGATGAAAATTGTTTCACAGCAATAGCAAAAGCAGTATTCAATAAAGCAGATGAAGATAAAAGTAAATTTATAGATCCACAAGAATTTAGAAAATTAATGCTTGGAATAACAGAAGAATATAATTTACCAACTCCTTCTGAAAAAACAATAAAAGAAACAATGGCAAAAGTTGATTTAGATAAAAATGGAACAATTGAATTTGATGAATTTAAAGAATTTTTAAGAAAAATTTTTGAAGAAGTAATTGTTGAAGCTCAACAAGAAAATTAATAAAATATTTAATATTTAATTTTTTATTTATTTATTTGTTTAATAATTTAATCAAAATTATTATTAAAATTATTTATTAATTTCTGTTAAAAATTTAAACGATTAATTATTTTAATATAATTTATTATGGGAATACCACAATGTTATTCACTTGAAAATATTAAAACTTCATTTAATGAAATTTATAATATATTACATAATGATAATTCTTCTTTTGTAAAAGAATTTTTATTAGATTGTCAAAATGTTAAAAATCATTTATTAAATTGTTCAAAAGATAATTTATGTAATGTTTCAAAAAAATATAAAAATATTAGTAACTATCAAACTAATGAAAATAAAAAAGAAATATTTTTAAAATGGTTTGAAATTATTCATTCTACAATAATGAAACATTCTAATTTAATTTCAATTAAACAAAAAATTGAAATAAAATTAAGAAAATTATATAAAAAAGACAAAAAAAATATAATAGAATTATCCAAACAAAATATTCCAAAAAGTTTAAGAAGTATAATATGGATAATTTTAAGTAATAAAATACCATATGAAAGAAAAAATAAAAATTATAATAATTTATTAAATAATCAAATTGATATTTTATCAGAAGATCAAATTAATAAAGATATAAATAGAACATTTAAACAACCAAAATCAAATGAAATAATATTAAAATTAAAAAATTTATTACATTCCTTCACAGTAATATCAAGTAATGTTGGTTATTGTCAAGGAATGAATTTTATTGCTGGATTATTATTAGTAATTACAAATTATGATGAAGTTGATTCTTTTTATTTATTTTGTTATATTTTAGAAAATGTTAGAGGATATTTTATGAAAGATTTTCCACTTTTTAATTATCATTTATATATTTTTGAATATTATTTTAAACATTTTTTTCCTAAATTAGAAAAGCATTTTCAAGAATTAGAATTACCTTTAGAATTATTAGTTGGAAAATGGATTCAAACTCTTTTTATTGTTAATTTACCTTTAGATGAATGTTGCAGAATTTTAGATTATTTATTTATTTATGGATTTGATTTTATTATTCCTATTTGTTTTAGTATACTTTATTATTTGGAAAATAATTTATTAAAATTAAAAGATTCTTCTGATGTTATTAATTTTATAAAAGAATCACTTTCACCAAAAGATATTGAATGTATAAATGATAATATTGAAAAGAGAATAATTCCAATTGATAAAATAATTAAAAAAGCGAAACAATATAAGAAAATGATGAATAAAAATGAAATAAATAAATTAAAAATTGAATTTGAAAATCAAAAACATATAAATATAAATAATTTATTTAGTGAATCTTATTTGAATAAAATAAATAATAATCAAAGTAAATCATTTTCTATATTTAGAAGAAAATTTGAACCAATAACTATTAATAAAATAAATAATTTATGTATTTCTGCAAATTTAAAAACTGAAGTTTGTTCTAAAAATGGATTTGAAATTGATGAATTATCTGATAGTTGTGATGAATGTTTTGAAGATAATAATAGAAAAGAACTTTCAAATAGAATTATAAAAACAAACTTTAATATTGATAGTTAATTTTTATATAGTCGATTAATAAATAAATGGATAATATCAAGATATGTAAATAATATTAACATGTCTATATTAATAGAATTTTGTATCTACTTTTATAAATGGTTAAATTTTTCCTATTGTTTAAAATATTTTATCTTTTGCTCTTTATATTATCTAAATTTATTTAATATAAATAATAATTAATACTAAATAATTTAATTCTTTTAATTATTTGTGCTTTAATATAAATGAAGAATGTTCCTAATGAAATAAGGAAAGATTCAATAAATTATTATACTAATAAATTACAAACAACATATAATAATTTAAAAAAAGCAATTTATGCATCATTTATAGCAATTTTATTAGATACATTAGCAATATTTTTTCTTCCAAGTATTTTTTCATGCACATTTAATATTATTTCAATAATTATTATAATAATATCTTCAATATTATGCTTGTATTCTTTTAGGCATAATTTTATGCATGTTTCATTTAATATTTATGTTCAATCTAAAAAAGTTTTAATCTTAGAAAGTATTATTTTAGGTTTTTTTTATGTTGATATGTTTTATGTTCTATTATTCCGTATTTTACTTGATTTTGAAAAATTACTTTATTTATTTGAAAAATCAGTATTTGAAATAATTATATTTATTTGTTTATTTATTTTTTATCTTTCTATTAATTTATCTTTCCCTATTTTTATAATATTTAAATTAACTGAAATAAGAAGAAGAATAAAAGATTTAGGTGCAGCACAAGGAGAACATTATGATCAATTACCAAATACTGAATTAACAGTCAAAGTAGAAAATAGTAAATCAATAGAAATAAAATAAAAATGAAATAAAAAAATAATAAAAAAAAATATAATAAAATATTATATATTATCATATATATTAATATAATAAAAAAAAGGTTCAATTTATTTAAATAAACTAAAAAATTTATTTCACTTATTTAAATCCCAATAAAAAAAATTAAATTAAAAAAAAAAAAATAATAAAAATTAAAAAAAAATTTAAATATTACAAAATAATAAAAAAAACAATCAAAAAATTTAATTCCCACAACATTTTTTTTTCTTATTACTTTGATTAGGTTTAGCTAAATTAATATCTTCCCCAGAACTAAATTCTCCCATACCATCATCTTCAATTTCTGAATGACATTTATCATAAACTTCTTTAATCATCATTTCAAAAGCAGTATCTAAATTTTGTCCATTCATAGCAGAAGTTTCAAGAAAAGCAACATTAAAGCTTTTAGCTTTTTCTTCACCTTGTTCTTTAGTAATAACTCTTTGATTTTCTAAATCAGCTTTATTACCAATTAATAAAATAGTAATTTTTTTATCACCACTTTGTTTTAAATCAGCAATCCATTTATCAACTGAATCAAAAGTTTCTTTTCTTGTTATATCATATACTACAAATGCTCCTTTTGATCCTTTATAATATGCATTTGTTATTGATTTATATCTTTCTTGTCCTGCTGTATCCCATATTTGAGCTTTTATATTTACTTTGTCTACTACAAATTTTTTTGAACCGAATTCTACTCCTACTGTTGCTTTTGAATCCTCGTGGAATTCGTTTTTTAAATATTTTGACATTATGTTTGTTTTACCTACGAAAGAATCTCCTATTAATACTAGTTTAAATATCATGTCGTAGTTGTCATCACTTGCCATTTTTTTTTAATTAATGGAATATATGGTTTTTTTTTTTTTTTAAGGTTTTTTTTTTATTAAAATGAATTTTTTTTTTTTTTTTTTTTTTATTTTTATTTTATTTTTTTTTTTATTTTTTTTTATTTTATTTATTATATTAAAATCAAAGAAAATAATTACGGTGACGAAAGAGACATCGAACGCTGGAACGTCCA
>JAEEGK010029882.1_pt1 | contig 10839 bp, 12 predicted proteins | sample 8958771 | NCBI WGS metagenome assembly JAEEGK01 (sample SAMN16246547, study PRJNA631951) | gut metagenome | biome: gut microbiome; feature: rumen; material: SC-attached | host: Bos | place: Iran: Karaj | collected 2018-10 | reverse complement strand
TGTTATATTTTTATACCACTAAACGATTAGTAGAGTCTGGGTAGGCAATTGGAGCCTATTTTCATTCGGCTATTGTTAGTTTTTGAAGTTGTGGTGGTATTTAACAAGTGACCTCTTGGTTTCTTGGCACCGTCACGACTATCAGTTGGAAATACTCCTTTTAATGAGTGTTGATTCACTCTTGGGGTATTTCCATTTTTTTGTGAAATAAAAAAGAAAGGCTTATACCTTTCTTGATTGAATTTCAGCTATTTTTTCAAATACTTCTGCAGCATTTGATTCATTAATCTCTGTATATCCTAGTTCTTTTAGAGCTTGGATCTTAACAGTATTTAATTGTTGAGTACGAGATAGTTTCTCTTCATTTTTAGCTTCAATTTCTTGTACAAATCTCTTATGTGATTCTAGTAGTTTAGAACGAGAAGCTCCCCCATTGTTATACAATGTTAATGCTGAATATAAAATACCTTCGAAGATAAATTGTTTGTCTTCTTGGAATTTATATTCTTCTGGATTGGTAAATCCAGTTGTTTTACTCATGTAACCAAAGATATATTTAATTTCTGGAACATTATCAAGTGATTGTAGTAAATGATATAAGTAAAGAATTGCATAATAATTTTCTTCTTTTTTATTATCTTGTAGCTTTTCTTTTAGTAAGTAAGTAATATCACTTAATAATACTTGAGCTTCTTTATTTAATCCTTTAAGATCAAGACCATTTTCCATTTCTGAAGTACTCTTGATACTTTGAGAGAATCTTGATTCTACACTCATTAAATAATCTGTTGTTACTTCTATATCATCTATTTCACTAGCATCAGAAACATCTAAAAGCTTAAATAGTAATATTTTCTTTTCTTTAGGCCATTTATTTACATCTTCTAGTTCTAAATAGTTATATACCATTTGTCTAGATACTCCCAAATATTTGGCTAGTCTTACTTTTGATATTCCTAGTTCTTGAAATAGTTCATTTAATTTACGCATTCTTACCAATTCCTTTTCTAATTTATTTTACATATTAATTATATTTCTATTTACAAATTATGTCAATAGAATGGCAAGAAAAAAACTAGGTTTTAGCTAGTTTCTTCTAATACTTTTGTGCTTACCCAATAGTATTTTCCATTAACTTTTTCAAATGTTGAAATATAATCTTGTTTACCTACTTCTTCTGTATCAAAACCTTTATAGAATATATTATCTTTTGTTAGATAATAGTTTTCTATTATTTCAATTTTGTTTTTATATTTGTAAGCTTTTATAAATGTTGTTGTTGGAATATTTTTTTGAGTTTCTATATCATGAGAAATACATTTATAATCGTTATTTATGAAATAACAAATATTATCTTCTGATGTATAAAAATTTGTATATTCTTTTATATTTTTATTAAATATTTCTAGTACTGTCTTTCTTAGTATTTCTTTTGTGATATAAGTATTAATTCTATAATGAGTTGCATTGTATCTAGTTCCACCACATTGAATTATGTTTTTATCAAGACCAACTGTTCTTGCATCTTCACAAGTTAGATATTTGGTGTAGTTTGCTAGATCATTATTGTTTACTATATATTTGTAAGCTATATATAGCATTGTTTCTGAATCTAAATTTTCTGTAGTTATTTCTTCATTGTAGTTGTACATACTTTGATATATTTTAAAAGTATATAGATCTCCTTTGTTTAAATAACTTCTTAGTAGTTTGATATCATTATCTTCAGTACTAATTTCTTTTTTATTAGCATCTGGTGCTACTATTTTCTTTTCATTAATTGGTTTTTCGACATATTTATGTGAGTCATCATATTTGAATATGTATATTAATGATGCTAAAACTAGGGCGAAGAATAATAATCCAACGTAGTTATTTTGTTTTATTATATATTTTAATTTTTCACTTTTTTTCATATTACTTCTCTATTTCTTGAAGCAGGGATGGCTCTTTCTAGTCCCCATTTTCTTATTTTATCTATTTTTTCAGGATTTGTCTTAGATAAAGATACTACTTTAGATAGTTCGTTTTTCATTAGTGTTTCACTTAATTGTAATTCTTTATTAGCAATTAGTTTGTATGCAATATTTCTTATCGTAGCTTCAATATCTGATGATGCAAATCCTTCAGTAATGCTTACTAGTTCGTTTAGTAACTCTTCCCCTACTTCAACTTTTAAATATTTTTTGGAATATAGATTTAATAATTCTTTTCTTTCATATTTAGTTGGTAGATCAACGAAGAATATTTCGTCGAAACGACCTTTTCTTACTAATTCTGCAGGTAGTGAATCAATGTTATTGGCTGATGCAATTACAAATACTGGTTTTTTATTTTCTTGTAACCAGAATAGAAATTGACCAATCATTTTTGATGTTACTGATGAGTTTGTATCATTTAAACCTTTTTCTATTTCATCAATCCATAATACGCATGGAGATACGTATTCTGCAGTATCTAGAGCTTCTTTTAACTGTTGTTCTGATTGCCCAACATATTTTCCTTGAATAGTTGCTAAATCAAGTCTATATAGTGGGATATCAAAGATTTGAGCAGTGGCTTTAGAACATAAGCTTTTACCACAACCCGGAACTCCAGTTAGTAAGATTCCTTTAGGAACTGAGATACCTCTTTTTTGCAGTTCTTGTTTTCTAGTTGGATCCATTAATACTTTCTTTTCATGTAACCATTCTTTAATATTATCTAGACCTGCTATTTGGAAATTTTCATCTATTTCGATGGCTTCAAGACCTGCTATTTCATTAAATAATCTCTGTTTTGAATATTTTAATTCTTTTAAATCTTCTTTTTTTATGCTTCCTTTTATTATTAAAGATGCAATTATATTTTTAGCTTCCATTTCACTTAAACCTTGTAAGTAGGTTGATGCATTTTTATAATCTGTTTCATCCCACTCTACTTCAATTTGATTTTGATATGGTTTAATTGTTTTAGTTATTATTTCTAATAATTCTTCTTCTGTTGGATAATTAAGTTTAATAGTTATTCCTAATCTTTGAACATTTGTCCATACTGGATCTGAAGTTATTATAATTATTACTCCAGATTTTTGTTCCGCTTCTAATATTGCATCTACTAGATATCTTGATACTACAGTAGATTCTTCTAAATCTGATACATCACTTAAAATGAAATTATAGTTTTCTTTTTGTTTTAATTCGCTAGTTAAGAAATCTAGAGCACCCATTATAGTTTTTTCATCACTGATTTCTGTGTTTGTGTTTAAATCAGTAATTCCTTTAGACATCTGATAGATGTTAAAACTTGTATTGTTATCTTGTGATATTTCTTTTATTAATCTAATTGCTCTATTTTTTTCTACTGTATCTATAATTATTACTGGTATTCTTGCATTTAGATATCTTCTTAAGTAATCTTTTGTTTCGTTATAATTCATTTTAATCAACTCCATTTTATTTTATTGTTTTTAATAGTTAATTCTAACATTCCAGTAGGATCTTCTTTTCTAGATTCTTTTATCAATATATTATATGTGTCTTCAGTTCCTTTAATTATTTCTTTTTTTAAATCTTCTTTTTTATCATATGGAATTTGTTTTAGATTAATTAGTTCTAATATAAACTTTATATTTTTTTTAAAGTTTATTAAGTATAAATCTAAATAGTTTTTATCATCAAACATTAATTCTAAATCACTAATTATTTTATTTATACTTATTTTAAATTTTTCTTTAATAGTAAGAATAATTTTAGGATATAACATGTTGTTTATGTTATTATTAATATCTTCATTTTTAAATCTTTCAAGTATTTTATTGTTGTTTTCTTTTTTCAGTATTTCTAAATTATCTAACCATTCTTCGTATGGCATTTCTAACCTCTTTTTATTTCTATTGGAGGTTCGATACTCCAAGAAGGTAGAGATTGTACTATTTCTTTTTCTTTATTAGTTGTAGTATTATTTGTTTCTTCTTTTTTTTCTTCTTTGATTTCTGGTAATTCTTCTTCGTTAATTGGTTTTAATTGTGATTCTTTCATACATCTTCACCTATCTTTATATTTCTTTCTTTATTTGAATTGATATAATCTTCTGGTTTTATATTATTTAGAAATACCAATAGTTTTTGTTTTTCATTTAGGTCTTCTTTTGTCATTTTATTAATGTCTACGACTTCAGCTAGAACTGTTTCTAATTTTTCGTTTATTGTTTCTTTTAATGATCTCTTAGCAATTATTCTATTCATTGTTTTTCTATGTAATCTTATTAGTAATAATAGATTGCCGATTAGCACCATTCCTATGAGAATACCGCTTAATACTCTATTAATGAGTGTTATAAAGATACCTACTATACCTAAAACATTTAAGATGATTAATACTATAATTAATCCTTTATCGTCTTCTTGGAATTCTTTATCTACGAATGCATCTAACTCCCTGTTGATATTTTCTTTTTCAGTTCCAGTTTTAGTTGTTGTTTCAAAATTATTTATCTTTAGTGATATCGCATTTTTGTTTAGTTCTTTTTCTATTTCATCATATGCTTTTAATATATATGAACTTACTAGTGCTATTGCTAGTTTTTGTGTTTCATTTGATATTTTATAATTATTTTTGTAAATGATTATATGTGATAATAATGAAATTAAATCTTCTTTTGAACTATAGATGTCTTCTTGTTTTTTAAATAATTGTTCTGCTTCTTCTGTATTACCATTACACTCTATTATTAATTGGTTTTTCATGTTGTCTTTTTGGTATTGTTGTTCTTTTGTCTCATATTCATATATTAAATTATCTAATATCTCATCTATATTTTTGTTTGATGTGCCATTGTATGTTATATCTTCAAGATGATTTAAAACATTTTTGTAACTTGATGTTATAGATAGATTTCTTTTTATTATATTGGCATCTTTTGATGCTGTTTCTAGGTATGGAAGCGTTATTGTTTTTTCTTCATGGGAATCAATGAAGTCTTTCCATATATCTATTTGTTTATCTTGAATTTGTTTTTCATTATTTAACCTATTAAACCATTCGGCTAGTTTGTTTAGTACTATTTGTTTTCCTTCGTTTCCTAAAACACCAGTAGATACTAAATCTAATACTGTTATAAAGTCTTTATCTAATGCAGTTGCGTTTTGGCTTGATAAATATTTGTTTAACCAATTAGTTGCTGGTGATGTTCTTCCTAATTTTAGATTAACTAAACAGAAGAATAAAGATGTTTTTTCTTCGTCTTTTTTTAAAGCGTTATGTAATTCTTTTTCTGTATCTTCTTTATCGTCCAATATCCATGATGTTAGTGCTGCTAAAGCGTTAGCTAACCAGTAGTTAGGATTATTTAAGATAAGTTCTTGTTTTAGTTTTATTAAACTATTTATTCTTATTGATGAATTTTCGACGGCATCAAGTAAGCTCTCGGTTGTTCTTCTTACTTGATCAAAATAACCATATTTTTTTTCTATTTGATTGGTGTTATACATTATAGATTGTCTAGCGTTGGTAATTATGGTTGTTTCTCTAATTTCTTTTACTAAATTTTTTACTTCAGTATTTAAATTTGCTACTTTATTTTCTACTGTTGAAACTTTTTCGTTAACGTCTGTAACATTGCTTATTACGCCAGTTAATTCATCAGCTACAGCGCCTAAGTTTTTTTCAATAGTATCTAAATTAGCTGCAGAAATAGCTAGTGCGTCCATATAATCCACCTCTATTTTATATTATATCATATAATTGGACATTAATTGACCATTATTTATATCTTTTTATTTACTAACTTTTAAAAGTATGATAAATTAATAAATGATTTGAGGTGTGATTAATGGCAAAGAAAAAGATTAAAGATGTAGAATTAGATGAAGAACTAAAACTTGAAGATGAATTAGAAGAAGATAAAAAGAAAAAGAAAGTAAAAAAGGTACAAAAAGAAACAAAAAAAGAAGAAATAGTTAAACCTAAAAGAAGAAAATCTAAATATGAAAGAAGAAAGATTATATTTAAGATTGCTGGATGGATTATGGCTTTCATTATGTTAGTTGGTTCTTTAGCTGGAATATTTGGAATGTTGGTTTATTATAATAGATAAAAATAAAAAAGTATTGATAATCAATACTTTTTATTTTTTTTCTTTTAATAAATCTCTTATTTCTTCTAATAATTTAGTTTCATCTGATTTTACAATTTCTGGTGTTTCTTCCTCTTCTTCTTTTTTACCTAAAGTCATTATTTTATTTACTGCTTTAAGAATGAAGAATAATACTAGAGCCATTATTAAGAAATTAATAATTGCAGTAATAAATGCTCCGTAGTTAATAGCTTGGCCACCATATATTTTTATCTTACCAGCTACTTCTGCTCCTCCTAGTCCATCTATTAAAGGTTGGATAACGTTTGTAGTTAAAGATGTTACAATGTTACCAAAAGCAGCACCTATGATAACACCGACAGCCATATCCATTACGTTTCCACGTAGAACGAATTCTTTGAATTCTCCCATTAAGCCTTTGCCTTTGCTTTTTAATTTTTCTTTGTCAATTTTTTTTGCCATATAATTTATTCCTTTCTGTTTTATTTTACATATTCTGGATCGTTTCTTTTTAATTCTGCGAAATTTTCATCAATGTTTTGATAAGCGTCGTAGAAAGCATAGCGAATCTCAGTTTTCATATCATTATTATCTATTATTCCACTAAAATTGTCTAGTATTTTTTTCATATCTCTGATGTATCTTTCATTTAGCATATAATCGACTACTTCCATTAATACATTATAGTTGCTGAATAAATAATTATAGGCGTTATAAATATCGTTGATTGCTAGATATGATACTTGTTCAATCATTTCATATGCGCTTATTTCTAAGCGATCGATTCTTTTTCTATTGATTAATAATTCTTCTTCTGTGATGGTAAAATCTTTTCCTCTTAATCCAAAAGATTGCATGCAATATTTTACTAATATATGTGCTAGGTCATCTATTTGGAAAATCATTGCTTTTTTTCTAGCTTCATTTTTACTTGAAATATATAAGTATTTGTTTTCTTCTGGATCTGCACCTTCGAAGACGCTGTCATCGTTAAAAAGAACATATTTTATTGCTTTTATTGCATTTTCTGTTCCTTGAGAGTCTTTTGTTGCGTAGAAAATATCATCAAAATCTTTTATACGACAAGTTTTTACGTCTCTCATAATTGTCACCTCTTTTTTTAAGACAAAAAAGTAGCATTGGGTGCTACTTTATTCTTGTATATCTAATTTCTTTTCTAAGTCTTCTAGATAATCTTCAAACATCTGTTTAGCACCAGGTACTATATCAAATGTTGATTTAATAAATTGCCAGTTTTTAAGTAGGTTGAAGATGTCTGTATCCTCTTCTACTCTTTCTACGAATTCTTCACCATCTTCTACTATTTTTTCAAAGAATTTGATATCTTCGTAAACTACTTCATCTAAGTCAGTAGCTCCAACTGCAAAATAGTATTCTTTTCCGTCGAAGACATTTTTATCAATTAGATGATATTCAGAACCATCGTCTAGAGTTATTATATTTCCTACTTCAACCATTTTTATAGGCTCCTTCCCTTTTTATTCACACTATTCATATAATCAGTCATTATACTTTCATTTAATCCTGATAGTTCTTGTAATCTTATTAAAATATCTGCCATATCTGTTTTGTGTTGTTCTATTGCTTCTTTATTTGCTTCAGGATCTTCATTTAATGCTGCAAGTTCCTCTCTTTTAACTTGATAAGCTGATGCATAATTATTTATTTGTACTAAGTTTTCTTCTATTGTCATTCTTATTGCTTCTAACTCATCTAAGTCTAGGTCTAATTCTTCTTCTTCAGTTTCTTCTGTTGAAGGAGTTTCTTCGATTTCTGTTGGCGTTGGTTCTGTTTTTGGCTTTTTTCTTTTAAATTTTGTTCCATACCTTACCATATCTATAGCTTTTACGAATCCAGCCGCTACAGCTGCAGCTGTAAATCCAGTTATTACTCCACCACCTAAAAGAAGTGTAGAAATGGCAGCTCCTGATGCTCCAGCTATTAGATATTTTGATATACCTAAATTTACTAATCTTCCCTTTAGTAAGTTTTGAATGAAATTTTTACCAGTTCCAAGAACTGTTGAAACCCTTGCGCCTTTTACTTTGTGTCTTCCTGCAGTTGCTTCTGTATGATTACCATTTGTGCGTTGTTGTTCTTTTACATATGATTGATAATAACCTGATTGATTAGTATCTTCCAATTTGGAAATACCTGGTTCAGTTTTTTTATCTTTATTATCAAGTTCTCTTTTGTAATTTACTCTTTCATGAGGATATGGCTTTCTCCATTTATTTCCGTCATCAGCTTCTTTTTCAATACCGTGTTTTTTGTATTCTTCTTCTAGACGTTTTTCGTATTCTTCATTTGTTTCATTACCTTTTTTAGGAAGTGGTGCTTCCATATCAATATCTGGTAATTTTGCTTGATCACCTTTGAAATATGGATTTAATCTATAAAAGTCTTGTGGGAATTCAATATCTAAAACTTCTGTTATTTTAGTACTGATTATTTTTTCAACTAATGAAGATGCTTCAAGTGTTGGTAAAAATAATCTGAATTTTGAAGAGGTTCCGCCGACTTTGATACTTCCTCCAATTAGGTCGTATACTTGAGATAGCTCGCATTCACCAAAATCTAGAACAGTTTTAACGTATTTAATTGCATTATATGCTGTTTGATCTTTTGAACTAACATATATATCTTCTATTGGACCTTCTTCTTCGTTGTCTAAAGTTATCTTTTCTAATCCGGATTTGTCTGGTGCTTTTGCATTTTGTCTTCCTTCTTCAATTATACTATTTAAAGATTCGTTTAATTTTTTTATTAAATCTCTATTTAATTCACTTCCACTGTATTTATCTGCCATTATAATTCCTCCTAAATACAAATATATATCATATCTTTATAATTATATCACATTTTATTGCTTTTTAGTATTATTTTCTATTGTTTTAAGCCAGTTATAATCTTTACTTGATAGTAATTTGGCAAATACTTTTGCTGCTTCTTTTTCGAATGCTAGTTTTTGATTTTTTAATTTAATTATACATTCATTGCCTTCTACTTTGAAATAATCTACATCGCTAGTTTTTACTGCCATATATACTACTTCAAAATATACTACATTTAAAAATATATGAAAATATCCGTTTGCTACCCAAGTTATGTAACAAATTCCTTCTTTATTATAAATTTTGTCATATAAGTCGTTTACTCTTAGAACTACTTTTAATTCATTGAATTGTTCTTTTGCTTCTGAATTATTACTAAGATATACCATATAATCGTCTGTTGTTTTAGGATAATTGTTGATTTCTGTTGTTATATTATATGAAGCATAGTTGATATATAATATTAATAGTATATTTATAATTTTTAATAAAAATGTAAATTTATTAATAAAAGTTATTAGCAAAATTGATGTAACTAAGAGAATTAAACTTATTATTATCTTGCTTAGATAATTTGAAGTTATTATTTGTGATTTTCTTTGCTTATGTTCTATATCTGATTTGATTCTTTTGACATTTATTTCGTAATCATTTATATAATCTTGTGGATCGAAAAATTTTATATTTTCAAACCATTTGTTCTTTATTAATTCATCAAATGCTACTTTTGCTGATGCTTTGAAATACATGTCTGTATCTTCCGTATTTAGTATTATGGTATTTGATTTTTGATTTAATCTATAATATCTGACTCTAGACACTTTTATAGTGATGACTTCTGGCTTTATTTTATGAGATGTATTTAACAAATATATTTTGTCAAAACCTTGGCTTGGCCAAATAAAGTATTTCTCTCCGTTATCGGCTTCTATTACTTTAGTTTTTTCATTTATATTATATTTTTTTTCTAATTCTACTAGTTCAGCATTATATTTTCCTTCGGGTCCAAATAATATTTTGTTTAACATTGATTCATATGTATCAATATTTAGATAACCATTTCTATTTAGTATTTTTAAATAATGATTGGTTTCATATCCTAATGTTTTTAAAACCATATGAATAATTATATTAGTTATTAAAATAGAAACAATTGTATATATATATCCTTTTATTGTGAAATTATTGATAATTAATATGATTAGTGATATTAATACAGGTATTAGTAATAGTGTTATTGATATTTCGAATGGAATGTATTTTTTTGTTGAAAATTTACTATCTTTTATATATTCATCTCTGTATTCTTTTATTTTCTCTTCATATTTTTTTATAAATTTTTTTGTATTCACATTAACCACCTATTATATGTTTATTATATAACTATATTTATAATTAATAAAGAAAAAAGTAGCTAATGCTACTTTTCTTTTTTTTCTTCAATTACTTCAGTTTTGCATAATAAGTCTTGTAATCCTTTTTCATCACTTCTAAAAATCATAAATGCAAGTAATAGGAAGTATACAAATAATGATACTTTTGATAAGTAAAGATTTACGTTTATCCATGTTTCTTCTCTTAAAGTAATGGTAATTATAACACTTATTAATTGAAATATTAGGTTTGTTACTATTACTTCTCTAAGAATATATAACGATGGATTTAGTGGTTTATCTGTTGAGCTAACAACTCTTATTTTAAAGAGTTTTTTGGCCAAAGTTTGACCATTCCATATATAGCCTAGTATTCCAAAATATAAAAAGGTTATTGCACACATAATTATATATAATGGATTTAGTAATTTTGATATCTCATATGATATATGATTTGCTTCTTCAACGGTTAAATCGGTTGACCCTCCATCTGTATACATTGAAAGAATACCATTATCTTCTATATAATTTGTATA
>JAEEGK010029881.1_pt1 | contig 10839 bp, 9 predicted proteins | sample 8958771 | NCBI WGS metagenome assembly JAEEGK01 (sample SAMN16246547, study PRJNA631951) | gut metagenome | biome: gut microbiome; feature: rumen; material: SC-attached | host: Bos | place: Iran: Karaj | collected 2018-10 | reverse complement strand
AGTCGTAGGCAGATTCGTAGAGCGTACCAGCGTGAGCGTTTAGCACGTTGTTGAGGTCGGGATGCTCGTAATATTTTTTTTGATAATACGGCAATGTGGCGTACCAACTGTCGTATTCCTTGCGCTCATCGCTGCCAAGCATTTCGCGGGAGATGCCAGCAATTTTGGCAAGATGCAGAAGGTCAAGGGTTTGACTTCCATTGTCGGCGGTTCGCCAAAGAAGGTTCAAGGCATGCTGCAAGACGGGAAGTTGGTCGAAACCCGAGTTCAAATTGTTGATTAACACCTCAGTAAGCCTCGTGGAGACTGTTCCTCCGGCAAGGATGGCGGGCTGTTCGATTACTTGGCGGATTTCAGTACGTTTCAACTGAGGCACAAAAAATTGACTATACGCGATAAATTCGGGCAAGTCCTTGAATACGGTGCATTGCGAGATATAGTCGCTACGCATCGTAAATATCACGTATATAGGCAGTTGCTCCGTTATCGAAAGGCGGACAGTTTCAAGAAGGATATTGACGCAGGTATAAGCCTCTTTGCTCGGCGTTCCGTTATTGAAGTTTTCGTTCATAGTGAATACTTCCTCGAATTGGTCGGCAATGATGAGGAGGTTTTTGCCCCGATTTTTGGCGTCTGGCGAACCGTCTTTGACATAATACGGCGACTCTTTATACAATTTGACAAGAGCCGAAAAGCCACAGCGCATACGTCTGTAAGCGTCGTCGTAGGAAATTTGCATTTCGTCGGCGGCACTTTGGCAGAGGCTCGCGAGCGGATTGCGCTGCGGCTTGAAGTCAAAAACAAGCCAGCTATTGAACTCCGCCTTGGAAAAACCTGCGCGAATATACGGCAAGACACCGGCATATACCATCGACGACTTTCCGTCGCCCGACGCTCCCGTAATAAAAGCCATCTTGTTCAGTTCCAACAATTTGACAATCTGACGGATATGCAAATCGCGCCCCTTGAAGAAGATGCTCTCTTCCTCAGTAAATGGCCTTAGGCCCGGATATGGACAGATGCCGGTTTTCATTTTTTCAATTGCTTGTCTAAGAATACTTTAATATCCAATGGTATGCGCAGTTGCTCGTTGACAGAGGACTGCATAATGTCCTTGAGCACAGCGAGATCCTCGATTTTAGCATGGTTGCTGTTGCCCACGATGAGAATTGGGGTCTGCGAACTGTTGCCTCCCGAATCCTTCCAAATCTGACGAGCAAACGACACCGCCCAATCGCCCGCAAAATTATAATAGACGACGCCAATTTTGCTGTCGGCAAGTTGCTCGGTAATGTAGGTATTGTAATCCACGTCGCTCGACATACTGATGCCAAGTTTCTGGACTTGCTGGAAATCTTTGAGCATGCTGTAGACGCCGATTGCAGTGTCGTTGTCGAGTTCGTTGTAAAGAAAAAAAATGTCGGTAGGCTCGTGGTGGCGGCTCTCCGACTGCTTGATGTTCATGATGTTGCGGATGTCCTCCACAAACACTATTGGCGACTGTTTGTCGGTATAGAAGGTATTTTCTATGATTTCGCGGCGGATGTTGTTGATGTACGAGCTTGCGTTGCTGTCGTCGCCCGACGGATTCCAGACGAGCATTTTGAAACTGTCGTTGCACAGGTTTTTGGCGGCGCGGAATTGCACACCTGCTGGCGTATTGTAGCCGTCGCCGTCGTGCGTATAAATATCTGACTTCCCGAGCACGTGTATGCTGCAGTCGGCAGACTGCAACGCCAAATCAATTTTATCAGCAGGCAGACCTTTCCCGTCGATAGACTTGATGCCAGCGTTTTCGAGTACGAATGTCAATTCTTGACGAGTATCGTCCATATCTGGTGACACAGCGGCAAGAAACACCGTAAACATCTTGTTGTAAAGATTGATAAACATAATCTAACGTGTTACGTATTGGAATCCGCAATAATAATGTGCAAATGTTATGCTAATTATTTAAAAAAATGCAAAAAAACTTGTCAATTTTTTCCATTGACGTGTCTTATGTTGAATCCAACTGTCATTGCCATTATGCTTCGCCTATCATTTTTATCTCCAGGTCGATGCCTATGGACGATGCAAGGTCTTCGGCGTTTTCGAGGCTCGATTCGTCGCCGTCTTCGTAATACCATGTCGCAGAGACTTTTGCGCCGCTTTCCTCGCTTATCTTTTTGAGTTTTTTGAGGATGTCTGCAAATTTGCGCAGGGATGCCGAATTGTAGTATTCGAGGTTGAATACCATTTTGGTCTCTGGGTTGGGCTGCAGGCTGTAATCGTCGAACCATTCGAGCACAGGCCCGTACACAGCTTCCGAATCTTCCGGCAGTGAGCGTCCCTCTATCAAAAATACGCCTTCTTCCTTGTCGAATACCATTCTCGGATAAAAATCCGACTTTGCTCTATAAATCTTTCTAAGGTTATCCATAATTGATAATATATGATAATTACAGTTTTGCTGTCATTGATAATAATTGTACCGTGCCTTCGCCGTCCACGGTACAGTCGATGCCGCCGATGCTGTCGCGTGCCACGTCGATGAGACCAAGCCCTGATGATATAGTTGCGTCGTCGTGTCCTTCGCGAAGCACACGTTTATAATAATCGTCGAGCTGTTCGCGTGTCATCGCATTGAGCTTGCCGACGTATTCCAATAGCCGTTGCGCTGCGGATGGCTCGATGCCGTTGGACGCGCTCACCACGAATGATGTGCCGTCGTAGCCCATGGAAAACAGTCCCTCCCTCCTGCCGTCGTCTGTCTGTGCGGCGTGGCGGGCGATGTTTTGGAGCATTTCTACAAGTATGTGGTACACGCTTCGCTGTGTGCGCAGGCTCTCCTCGCTGATGTTGTTTTCAGCCATTGAGAGTATCGGGTTGATGGCCGACTGACGGAAGTCGCCCTTCAATGCGATGAACCTGCCATTTTGCTCCATGAGCCTCTTGATATTTTTGGTGGCTGATATTGGCAACGCGGGCGAATCGTCTTCGGGGTTGTCCTTGAGCCTGAGCTGGAAGTAGAAGAACGACCTTTCGTCGTCGAGCTCCACGAAGTCGAAGTCGAGCTTTTCCTTGGTCTTGCGCACCATCTCCATGAATCCGAGGCCTGCGCCGCCCTGCTTGGAAATCTTCTTGTTTTGGAGCGTCATCATGAAAAGCTTCTTCAAATCCTCGGGCGAGAGCGAATTTACACGCTCCAACTTCTCACGCATCGGGGCGATGTTGACGTTTTCCACGTAGTTGCCGGTAGTGATATAGTAGCTGCCCTTGTATTTGCGCACGATGAACACTTCGCCAGAGGTAATCTCGGCGGCGCGTCCGGCAAGCCCGTAGCGGAGGATGTTTTGGAAGCTCTCGATCATCAGGAACGACAGCTTGTTTTTCTTGCCCTCCGACTCCACGGTCTGCGAAATATGCCCTTTGAGTATCTCTGTTGCGAATCCGAGCACAGAATTGTCGAACTTGCCGAGATACACGAAACTCAGGTCGTCGGCCCCAAGTTCGCTGTATAATATGCTGTTGGTGGTATCTGACATAGCAAATTTTACTCTAAATCAAAAAATTGATTAAAATTCGGCATAAAATTAAAAAATTCATTACTTTTGCGGAAATTATTATGAAGTTTTTTTTTCGTAAAAATGAAAATTATAACAAGAATAGTACTTTTGCTATGCTGCATCGCCTTTTTGACGGCGGGCTCTGCATCCGCTACTCACAACAGGGCGGGCGAAATTGTATATAAACATATCTCCGGATACCGTTATCAGATCATCGTCTACACGTATTGTTACACGCTTACGGAGGCAGACCGCGACAAACTCGAGGTGGATTGCGGCGACGGCACCGGCAAAATCACCGTCACCCGCAAGACCGAGACCTATCTTGACGAGGTGAATGCGTTGTCGTTCTCTTATTTGAAGAAAAACGTGTATTACGGCGAACATACATTCTCTGGCCCTGGCACATACGTATTATATATGGAGGACCCAAACCGCAACGAGGGCGTCACCAACATCCCTAACTCCGTGAACGTGGTGTTTGCTATCAAGACCGTGTTGAAGATTGACGGCACTACTGGCAACAACAATTCGCCGGAGTTGCTCAACGCTCCGATGGACAAGGCGGCGCTCCACAAGACTTTTGTACACAATCCCGGTGCATACGACCCCGACGGCGACAGCCTTTCGTACCGCATCGCCACTTGTCTGCAACAGGACGGTCAGGAGATTGTGGGCTATACGCTGCCCCCGGTGAGCGATTCAATATATGTGAACCCCATCACGGGCGATTTTGTGTGGGAGCGTCCCTCGCAGGTGGGTACATACAATGTTGCAATGTGGATAGAGGAATGGCGCAATGGTATCAAGATTGGTCAGGTATTGCGTGACATTCAGGTGGATGTAATTGATACCGACAATCATACCCCCGTTATCGACAATACTGGCAACCACTGCGTCATCGCGGGTGACCTTGTGGAATTTAATGTGACGGCTTCCGACCCCGACAACGACAAGATGAAGATGACAGCATCTGGCTTGCCTCTTATTCTGGCTGAGTCGCCGGCGACATTCATTGATGTTAAATCATGGACACATACGCCTGTAGGACGTTTTTCGTGGCAGACCACTCAAGACCACGTGCGCCGTATGCCATACGAACTACTTATTAAGGTGTACGACGACGATTGGAAAGTGCCGCTCACAGCTTACAGCACCATCAACATCAGGGTGATTGCTCCGCATCCAAATATCACCTCGCTCACGCCCAACAATACCGAAATCAAGCTTGAGTGGGACAACGGCGGCAACGAAAAAGCTACTGGTTACAGGATTTACCGCAAGGACAAGATTTTTGACGAGTACGAACCCGGCATCTGCGAAACTGGAATCCGCGAGGGGACGGGCTACAAGCTCATCGCCGAAATCCACGACGGCAATCAGCTTGTGTATGTTGATAATGACGGCGGCAAGGGTCTGCCCAGCGGTTTTGTATACACTTACCGCATCACAGCCGTATTTGAGGACGGTGCGGAGAGTCAGCCGTCGCCGCCTGAGCATCGTATTCTCGTAAGGGGACTCATTGCAATGACCAATGTCTCCGTACAGAGCACTGATGAAAACAATGGCGACGTCTATGTGGCATGGACTACGCCAATTGAGCCTATTGACCCCGACTTGATGGTGCCGCCGTTCCAATACAAGATACAGGCTGCCGACATCAAGGAAGATGGCGTCAACCATTTTGCCGACACATACGAATTGGAGGACACCACTTACATTAATAAGGGCATCGACACCAAAAATCACAGCTCCGAATACCTTGTGACGTTCTTCTACACTGACCCGAAGACCAACACCCTCCGCGACAACGGTGCTTCCGACAAGGCGTCGTCGGTATTCATCACCCTCAAGCCGTCAGACCGCCGCGTCACCATCACCCACGAGGCCAACACTCCGTGGAAAAACGATTTCTTTGAGATTTACCGCAAAGACCCGGGCAGTGACGAATTTGTGAAAGTTGGCGAGACCGACAAGGAGACCTACACCGATTACAACCTCGTCAACGGTCAGGAGTACGGTTACAAACTCAAGACCATCGGTTATTATTCTGCCCCCGGACTTCCAAGCCGCATCGAAAACTGGTCGCAGGAGGCTTACGCAACGCCCATTGACACCATTGCGCCATGCGTGGAGCTTACCACAATATCCAAATGTGACGAGGGTTACAATTATCTCACGTGGCATCCCGACACGGTGTGCGGTCTCGGCATCGAAAGATATTGCATCCTATTTTCGGAGACCTTGGAAGGCACGCTCACCAAGATAGACGAGACCACGCCCGATGTCATCGAATACAAGCATTATCCCGTCAATGGACTTGCAGGTTGCTACGCCGTGGCTGCCCGCGACTCCGCCGGCAACGAAGGCCTGCCCTCCAACAAGATTTGCGTCGATATGTGCGACTATTACCGTCTGCCCAACGTATTCACGCCCAATGGCGACGGCAAAAACGACCTTTACCATCCGCTGCCGTACCAGTTCATCGACCACATCGAGATGACCATCACCAACCGCTGGGGCAAGGTCGTATACGAGACCACCGACCCCGACATCAACTGGGACGGCACCGACAAGAACAACGGCTCGGCTGTGCCTGACGGTGTGTATTATTACAAGTGCATAGTGTACGAGCGACGGCTCTCAGGATTGGAAGACCGCGAACTAAGCGGATACATCACAGTATTCACCAAGAAGTCAAAAGCAAACTAAAATGAAGACGTACAGACATATTATTATAATAGTGACGGCAATGTTGGCATCGCTCTCCGTTGCGGCGCAGAGCAGCGACCTCGAGAGCGACCTCCAATACGCCGAATACCTTGTCAACAATGGCAAGAGCGCGCTCGCATACCCCGCGCTCAATAAGATTATATCGCAGTCGCCGTCCACGCATTACGCATATTATCTCCGCGCCCTCAATTATTACAACGACGGCAACGCCAAGTCGGCACTCTACGACATCGACCAGGCTCTCAAACGCCGTCCGCTCGACTCCGACTACCTCGCTCTCAAGGGTGACATCCTCACATTGAACGGCAAGCACGGCAAGGCGGCTGAAAATTATGCCAAGGCAGTGCGCGACGAAGACGCGCCGCCGCAACGCATCTACGCCACGGCGTCGGCATATCTCCGCGACAAGGATTACGCCAACGCCATCAAATATGCCGAACGCCTTCTCGACCTCACGCCCGACAGCGATTCTGCCAAGATGCTCGCCGCAGAGATTTTTATTGATGATAATAATACCACCGATGCGCTCCGAATCATCAACACAGTGATGGCGCACAATGCACAGTTTTATAGGTTGAGGGGCATTGCATATTGCAAATCGCAGATGAATAATTACGCAATCAGCGACCTCAACTCCGCCCTCGACATTGATCCGTCGATGTCGGACATTTACGTATGGCGCGGACTCGCCAAATACCAGGCGGGCGACCGCAAAGGTGCGCACGCTGATTGGGAAGTCGCAGTGTCCAAACGTCAATATGAAGCCTCCAACCTGCTCCAAAAATACAGATAGCGCAATATGGCAGAAAAAAAGACTATACTCCGCAAGGCCAAGGCTCTGATATACAAGCTGAAGCGCAAACGTTTCAACCAAAACACCCTCACGTATCTTGTCATGGTGGTGATTGCCCTTACATTTTGGTTTGTCAACCAGATTGGCAGCAACATCACCACCGAAATGGATTTCAAGGTGGAATATTACGGACTGCCAAACAACAGCATGCTTGTGCCGGGTGTCACTACCGACGTGCTCAAAATCACACTCTCGGCGCGGGGTGCGGATTTGCTCACTCACAGGGGCGAATACTCGCCAATTAGGATAGACCTCTCAAAACTCGACATAAGGACTTTCCCTGAATCAGACTCCTCGCTCAAATTCGTCACCGACGACGACATCCGCGCACAGGTAGAGACGCAGATGCCCGCCGGTTACAAGTTTTTGTCGCTCAGCCCAGACACTATCAAGCTCGACTTTGGTATCCTCCGCAATGTCAAAGTGCCAGTGATACTCGACCAGGACATTACTTTTGAACAACAATACAGGCTTGCTGGCACGCCCACGTTGCAGCCCGACAGCATCACGATAGGCGGCCCAGCCATCATCGTGGATACCATCACAGCCATCCACACCGAGACCCTCACCCTCAATCGGCTTAGCGAATCCACAGTGCAGAAAGTGAGGCTTGCGATTCCCGAAGGTGTCAATTGTCCGCTTACGTCCACCGATGCCACCATCAACGTCGAAAAATTCACCGAACATTCCATCGAGGTTCCTATACGTACCGTTAATGTGCCGGATACCGTGACTCTCAGGATTTTTTCGCAGAAGGCGATCATCAGGTTCAATATCGGCTGGAACAATTACAACAAGGTGTCCCAGGATATGTTTGCCGCCGAAATTGATTATAAAGATCTTCTCGGCATCTCGCGTCCGCAATTCCTGACTGTCAGGATAGCTAAAAAGCCTGACAACATGGGGGTTACCAACATATCAATCTCTCCCGAAACGGTGGAATACCTCATCGAAAAAAACGTTACTAAGCAATGAAGACAATAGGGCTTACAGGCGGCATTGGCAGCGGCAAAACCACTGTGTCGCAGATTTTTGAACAATGCGGTGTGCCGGTGTTCCGCTGCGACGACGTGGCACGCGACATCCAAAACACCGACCCACGCGCCATCCAAGGCATGAAGGAGATGTTTGGCGACGACATCTACACCGCCGACGGAATTCTCGACCGCCGCCACGTGGCGTCCATCGTATTCGCCGACCCGGAAATCCTCGCCCGGCTCAATTCCTTGATTCATCCGCTTGTCCGTGAAGCCTTAGCACAATTTGCCGCCGACAATGCCGAATGTCCGCTTGTCCTCATAGAAAGCGCGATTCTGATACAAAGCGGCTTCTACCGTCAGGCTGATTTCTGTGTGCACGTCACCGCACCGCTCGAAACCCGCATCGCCCGCGTAATGCAGCGCGACCACGCTTCTTGCGAACAAGTGCTTGCCCGTATCAACAATCAAATGCCCGACAGCGAAATCGCGAAATATTGCAAGTACCAAATCCCCAACGAAGATTTGACGGCGGTGAGGCTGCAAGTGGAATCGATAGTCACCAACGAAAAAATTATTTAAAAATAAATTAACAAAAACGAAACATTTTTGAAACTTTTTCGTTATATGTGATAAAACAAGGGCTACTTTTCTTAAAAAATGACACTTCTAAACAATAGGCTGAGACTCAGGACCGGAGAGTAATTTTTGGTTCTGAGTTTTTTCGTTGCAAAAAAACTTGGTGATTTCCTGATAATTTGTTATTATTGCACCTTGAAATTATAACATCAACACACAATTGTGATATGAGAAAATTATTGCCATATATATTGCTGATTGTATCCGTGTGCATTGCCGCCTGCGAGGACGATGGCATCAACGGCATCGGCAACAGCGAAATCAATAAGGACAGCGACTATTGGAACGTTCCATACGATACGAGCGGAGTCGCGGGCGGACATTCATACGTGGATATTGGTGTGAGCGTGCTGTGGGCTACTTGCAACATCGACGCCACGCACCCCCTGATGCCCGGCTCTTATTTCGCATGGGGCGAGACGACGCCTAAGGAATCCTACACGTGGGACAATTACACGTATTGCAAGGGCAAAAATTTGCTCACCAAATACAATTTTAAGCGAGAGTCAGGCAACGACGAGATGGTGGATTCGCTATACACCTTGGAGGCGGCTGACGATGCCGCCGTCCAAAATTGGGGCGGTGGCTGGCGTATGCCCACCGTGAAGGAAATAGATGAGATTCGCAACCAATGCGAGTGGGAGTGGGTGAATGACGAGAGTGCAAATTATTATAAGGTGACCGGTCCAAACGGCAAGTCGATAATGTTGCCGGCATGCGGATACATCAACGACCGCAAGCGTGTAATGTATATGGAAAACGGCTGCGTCTGGTCGTCGAGCATATCCACCAGCGTGCCCACACACGGCTACGAACTTACACAATATGCCACGGGATTCTGGATTGGCAGTGCAGACCGTTTTTACGGAGAGCCAATACGCCCCGTGATTGATGCCAAAAGTATTGTCAAACCTTCTAAACCCTGATAGACTTACACAATTAATCCAAAATGTGGATACTGCCGGTAATTTTTTCCGCCATATTCTTGGGCGTATATGACGTTTGCAAAAAACAGTCGCTCAAAGAAAACGCCGTCCTTGTTGTAATGCTCATTTCGTCTGGCGCGTCGCTGTTGCTGATGACGCCAATGCTCCTCGATTCTGCCTTTGGGCTTGGAATCTTAGAAGGTACGCAGTTTGCGGTGGGCGGCACTTGTCTCAAAAATCAACTCTACATCATCCTCAAAGCCTTCATCGTACAGGCGTCGTGGCTATGCAACTTTTATGCGATGAAGCATCTGCCAATCTCCATCGTTGGACCCGTGAGGTCGAGTGCGCCCGCATGGACTCTGCTTGGCGCGGTGCTTGTACTCGGCGAAAGGCTCAACGCCTACCAGTGGCTCGGCGCGTCTATAATACTCGTCTGCCTATTTCTGTATGCCAATTGCGGCAGGAAGGAGGGCATCTCGTTCAAGCATAATATTTTCGTTTATCTCCTGATTGGTGGCACGTTGATTGGCTCGGTGTCGGCTTTGTACGACAAATACTTGCTGCGCACCGTGATGCTCGATAGGATGGAGATGCAGGCGTGGTTTTCGCTGTATCAGTTTGTATTGGCGTTGTGCATGATGCTGATATTCTGGTATCCCAGCCGCAAAAAGACCACACCTTTTAAATATAAGGCAACTATACCGTTGATAGGCATTTTTCTCACCATCGCCGACTTCCTGTATTTCTATGGACTCAGTTGCGACGGCGCGATGATAGGCATTGTGTCATTGATACGTAGGAGCAATGTCATAATATCGTTCCTTGCGGGCGCGTTGCTTTTCCACGAACAACACATCAAGCAAAAGGCGTACATATTATGTGGTATTTTGGTGGGCGTGGCGATATTATGCTTGTGCAAATAGTTAATTGAATCATTAACTAAAAACGAGTCCTCACCCCATCACCACATCCAATACCATCATCATTGCAAAACCTATTGCAAAACCAATAGTCGCCACGTTGGAATGTTCGCCCTGCGAGGCTTCGGGGATGAGTTCTTCTATTACAACATAGAGCATTGCACCGGCGGCAAAGGGCAATAGATAAGGCATTGTGGCTGTGGCTGCCGATGCCAACAAAAGCACCAACGCGCCGCCGAT
>JAEEGK010029880.1_pt1 | contig 10839 bp, 9 predicted proteins | sample 8958771 | NCBI WGS metagenome assembly JAEEGK01 (sample SAMN16246547, study PRJNA631951) | gut metagenome | biome: gut microbiome; feature: rumen; material: SC-attached | host: Bos | place: Iran: Karaj | collected 2018-10 | reverse complement strand
TTCTCTTTCTGACTCTTCATGGGACAAATCTTTAGGCTCTGTAGGTTCATTTGAAGAAATTAAACTTGGCGAAAATGAATATTTTGTTTTAAGCGATAACAGAACTTCTTCCCTTGATTCAAGACTTTGGGGTTCTATAAAAGGTTCTGACATTATCGGAAAAGCAGAATTTCAGTATTTTCCATTTAATTCGTTCAGATTTCTTTAAAACGCTCTATTCTGCATGGCACGTTCTGTTTCACTTTATATCCATATTCCGGTTTGCAAAAGCAAATGCGCATACTGCGATTTTTTCAGCCAGCCCTGCAGTAAAAATACTGACGGTAAAATAATTCCAGATTCTTATATTACCGCCCTCTGCATAGAAGCTGAGTTCTACGCAAAAAAATACGATATTACTTCGTGGAAAACAGTTTATATAGGAGGCGGAACTCCAAGTCTTTTAACACCGGAACAGTTATTATCTTTAATGCAAGGACTTCAAAAAGCCGCTCCTTTTGCAAAAAACGCAGAAGTTACTATAGAAATGAATCCTGACGACATAACAGAAGAATTACTTTCTGCTGCAAAAGACGGCGGAATTAACAGGCTTTCTGTCGGAATCCAGTCACTTTCTGATGAAGTCCTTAAAGCATGCGGCCGCCGCTGTACACGTAAAACATCCTTACAAGCACTTAATCTTATTCACAAAAACTGGAAGGGAAGGTTTTCCTGCGATTTAATTTCTGCCCTTCCCTTGGACAGCAGAAACCAGCTTATACAAAGCATTCAGGAAGTTATTTCCTTTAATCCAGACCACATTTCACTTTATTCACTTACACTTGAAGAAGAAACTCCTCTTGGAAAAGATGTATTTAACGGTAAAATACCATACGACTATGAAAAAGCCGATGAATACTGGATAGCAGGCAGAGACTATCTTGAACAAAACGGATATAAGCAGTACGAAGTATCTAATTTTGCAAAGCCTGGTTTTGAAAGCGAACATAACAAAACTTACTGGCATCTTGAAGACTATATAGGCCTTGGGGCAGGTGCTGCAGGAACGGTTTATTCTGATTGTTCCGCACCACAAGAAGCTAGCAGCGGCATCCGCTGGAATAACAGCCATGATATTAATTCATATATAGATTTCTGGAATAGTCAAAAATTTTTGGAAACCGACATGTATAACATTCCTGCAGAAATTGAAACACTCAATTTTAAAACTCAGGAATTTGAATACTTAATGATGGGCTTCCGCCTTCTGGAAGGGATTAATGAGAGCAAATACCGGCTTCGCTTTGGAAAAAACTTAAAAAGCCGGCTTGGTGCAGATAAAGATTCAGGCCTTTTTAACCAGTGGCAGAAAAAAGGACTAGCACATTCCTATACAAAAAACGGCGATATATATTACGGACTTACCAAAAAAGGCATTCTGCTTTTAAATCAGTTTTTAGAAGATCTGATTTTGTAGATAATTTTCTTTACGAATACACAACAAGCGATATAGACACAAACTTTGTAATAATACAAAATCAAAATTAACTATGGGAAACATAAACTTTAACGAATTAAAAGCGACATTAGAAAAACTTGGTTACACGGTCTCTCTTTTTGAAAATAAAGAAAAGGCTGCTGATTATCTTAATGCTCAGATTGACGGAACTTCTGTCGGCTTTGGCGGTTCAGTCACTCTAAAAGAAATGAACCTGTATGAACGGCTTGCTTCTCATAATAAAGTTTTCTGGCACAATTACCCGATTCCAGAAGGAATGACTGCAGCAGATGTAATAAAAGGCGCTTCACAGGCTGAACTTTACATTGCCAGCGTAAACGGTCTTGCGATGACCGGAGAGCTTATCAACATTGACGGCCGCTGCAACCGTATTTCAGAAACTCTTTACGGTCACAAAAAAGTTTATTTTGTTTTAGGAAAGAATAAAATTGTACCTGATTATGATTCTGCTCTTTTCCGTGCACGAAATATTGCCGCTCCCAAAAATGCACAGAGATTAAAACTAAAAACTCCCTGTGCACTAAAGGGTGATAAATGTTACAACTGTAAAAGCCCGGACAGAATCTGTAATGCACTTACGGTTTTCTGGTCAAAACCTTATGGCAGTGAATACGAAATCCTTCTTATAGATGAAAATCTTGGATATTAAAGAATTTCATCGTATATTACTTTTAAATGAACGGGAGGCGATAAAATGCCTCCCGCCTTTTTTTACACTACGCTAATTACCATAAGGAACAGGCCGCTTCCTTGAAAACCATCCGTTTATATCTTATATTATACGCGATGAGTGAAGACAAAAAGATGATTGCCGTAAATAAAAAGGCAAGATTTAATTACAGTATTGAAGAATCCATTGAATGCGGCGTTGCACTTGAAGGAACAGAAGTAAAATCTGTTAAAGCAGGAAACATTTCATTTCCTGATGCATTTGCCGAAATTATAGATAACGAAGTCTGGGTTAAAGGACTGCATATTTCAGAATATTCGTATTCTTCTGTTTTTAACCACAACCCGGACAGACCTAAAAAACTTCTCCTGCACAAGGAAGAAATCAAAAGGCTGTTACGAAAGACTGAAGAAAAAGGTTTTACTCTTGTACCGCTTGATTTCTACCTTAAAAACGGCCGTCTAAAAATCAATCTTGGTCTTTGTAAAGGTAAAAAGATGTTTGATAAACGTGCCGATATAAAAGACAGGGACATTAAACGGGATTTACAAAGGGAGTTCAGGCAGAACCAGAAATGAAAAAGCGTTTATTTGCTTTCATTTTTATAATTTCTCTTGCAAATATTGCAACGCGGTATGCTGCAGCACAGAATGCAGCTCAGGTTTCTGCTGCACAAAATGCTTCCGGTCAAAAACTGAACGTAAATTTTTACGGAGTTTATTCAAATTCCGGTGATAAAAGTATGCTGGAAATGACAAGAAACCTGTATTTTGCCCAGCTTAAAGAAATGGAAAACGTTACTGTTGCAGATAAAAGTTCCGCTGCATTTTTTTCAACAGAAAATGGTGAACTGCAGATAATGCTGCCGGAAACGCCTTCTGAAAATTCAACAGTTTCCTTTTTTGTTGAAATAGAAACTTCCGGTAACGGAAAATGGCAGAGCATTCTGCATGCAAATTCAGAAAATTCTGAAAAGAAAATAAAGCTGAAAAAAGATTATACTTCTTACTATAAAATTTTAACTGAGGCAAAAACTGCAATTTCAGAAACTCTTGCACTGTATACGTCTCAGACAGAATACTCAGAACTGGCAAAACCTGCTTCCGGAACTTCTGCAGCTTCTTCTGCATCCGCTTCCGCTGCGGCCATAGAACAGAATCAAACCGCCGCTAAAACAGCACATACAACAACAGAAGCCATAGCCGGCACCTGGCACGGCGAAGATTTTATAGACAAGATAGTTATTCTGCGCGGCGGTCGTGGATTTATCATCTACAAAAACGGCGCAACAATGAATATAAATATTTCAATCACTTCAGATTCCAGGGAAGGTTCTACAATTAACATTACTCAGGCAGGCAAACCAAACGCCTCGTTTTTCCCGGAACTTTCAAGAAAAACCGCATTGGAAAATGCTCCTAATGCAGAACCTCTTGAATGGCAGCTTACCTTAACTGATTCAAACACAATGCAGGGAAGTAAAAAGACTCTTATAGAAGATGAAAATTCTCCAAGCGGAGCAAGTCAGGGAACCGCTTCCGTCACCTGGGTAAGAAAATAAACTGTTAAATCTTTAAAGCGAAATTTTTACAGCGCCCTGTCTTATTACCGTAACTTTTCCGTCTAAAACACTTACAATAGTCGATGGCAAAGCATTTGCTGTATCACCGGAATCAACGATTAAACTGCATTCGTCTTCAAATTCGTTTACAATTTCTTTTATTGAAGAAAGAACAGGACAGCCGCTTCTGTTAACGCTTGTCGAATAAACAGGAGAGCCGCATAGACTTATTACCTGTCTAAGCCATTCATCACCGGGACAGCGGAAAGCCGTTGTTGCTTCACTGTTTTTATTCTTTACGATTATTGTAAGCGCACCCGGCCATTTGCAAAGTAAATCAGAAGGAATCTGTGTATCAGTATATTTATAAACATCATCAGGAGCTGCAAGCAGCTGAATTAAAGGTTTTGTTTCTGCCCTGCCCTTTATCTGTCTGATTACGGCATCAGTTTTATAAGAAAAACCATTGGTTTCTGTATCAACTATACCGGAAAATCCATAAACTGTATCCGTAGGAATAATTACAACTTTTCCGGCTTTTAAAAGAGCAGCTGTACGTTCAGCTGAATCTTTTTCAGACTTGCGGCAAATCATAAATAGGAATTCCTTTTACAACTTCAACTTTTACGGTATCTGGATTTTCCATGCCGTGACTTACATCCCATAACAGGAAAATCATGAAGGCAAGAAAAAATACAACAAGAGCACAGGCTTTACAAACCCATTCAGAAATATAAAAAACAGGCTGTCTTTTTAAGACTGTACCTGGATTGTACAAAGTAACCGGAGCAGCCTGTAATCCTGTAATTTTTACCAGCTTTTCATTCTCGCCTACGTAGCCAAGGCGTTTGGCATAAGAAGCTATTACATCTTTATCTTTTTGCAGCGCGATGCATTCGAGAGAAAGTTCATCATTAATTTTCTGGATTTCAGCTGTATGCATACTCAATATCTGTTTCTGCTCATTCAGCTGGGTTTCCGACCACAAGCCGTCTTTGCCGCCAACCAGAGAAAGAATTACATACGTTAAAATACCTAAAAAAGAAGCAACAAGAAAAGAGAAACGTTTCATTATGTGTTGATTATCGACATAAAGTTAGAAATTCTAGATTATTTTTTTATTGTTTTTTTTAGAATATGGTATACTGAAAGAAAGTCAGAAAACATACCGCAAAAGTGTCAGCACACAGACACTGTAACTGGCATTGTTACTGAAACCATAGCGGGAAAAATGGAGCAGCAAAATTTAATTTAACTTAATTTACTTTAAAGTTTCTGTAAAAAAATGCCGAAAAATTAAAAGTGATAATAGTGAATAATTTTGCAATTATTAATCATAAATCTAAATAAAGAAGGGGATTTTTATGATAGATTCTGAAAACACTGGCGCTCTTGATAATTATGGGGTATGGGTAAAAAAGAGTCCTAAAGAGATTTCTCAGGAAGAAAACAACCTTGAAGAAAATAAAACTGATTCATTCGATATAACCTCTGATCTTCCGGATTTTTCAAATATAGAAAATTCTGCAGAAAGCTCTGAAGGCGATTTTGATTCAGGAGAAACTTCTTTAACAAGTGAAGAACTTTTAAATATAACAGGCAACATAGATTCATCTGCAATAGAAAATGCTCCGGAAAACTCTGAAGACGAAGGCTTTATAGATGTTCCGGAAATGACTTCTACAGAATCAAGCTTACCTGAAATGGATGTTCCGGAAATGAATGCTGACACGGAATTATCTGAATCAGCTGCACCGGAAATCGATATTCCAGAAACTGGTGCACCAGAAATCGACATGCCGCTCACAGAAACAGACACATCTGCTTCCGATTTCGATATGCCGGTTATGGAAGAACCTGTTATGGAAAACTCAGAAATCAGCGAATCCCCGGTTGAAAACGAAACAGCTTTTGACGTACAGGAATCCCCTGCTCCTGCAGACGATACAATTGCTGTAGATAATGGCATAACAGACGAAGCAGCACAGGATGAAACATCTCCAATTGATTCAATGGATGATATTTCAGACATACTGAAACAGAATACACCGACAGATCCAGAAGCTCCTCTTGTAATGTCTTTTGATGACACAGAAGATATTACAGACGAACCTCAGATGAATGAAGAAATATCAGATAATCTTGATATTCCGGCAGAAAACGAAGAACCAGCAGCCGATTTTGGCGGTGTTGAAGAAGAAATTATTTCTGAAGAAGAAAATTCAATAGAAAATGAACCTGCTCAGACAGAAATTACACAGGATATTCCTGAAAGCAATTCTTTTGAAGACAATTCAATACCTGATACATTTGAAGAAGAAACTTCTATGTTTACCGATGAAAATGAACAGGAAAACAACGCTGCACCAGAATCAGTTCCAATGACAGAGACAGTTGCAATGCCTGAGCCGGAAGTACAATCTGAACCTGCCGGAATTGCAGAAAAAGCACAGAACGATATTATTTCTCAGAGCAATGCAATTCTCCTGCAGATTCAAAAAGAATTGTCTTCTTTACAGTCAGAAATCACATCACTTAAAAATGATTTTAACAAGTTCAAGGAAGGACAGAATGCAGCCGCAGAAATTCCACCGCAGGAAGAGGCTACAGGATTCTTCTCTGATGATGACAATGACGATACAATTTCTCTTTCTGGCGATGAACTTTCAAACATTATGACAAATGCAGATTCTACAGAAGAAATTACTTCTGAAGGCGAAACATTTGCAGAAGATGATTCTGAACCAACTGAAGAAAGTGCCGCTACAGATGAATCTCTTACAGAAGAATCTGTTACAGACTCTATTGCAGATGACAACTTCTACAGCGAAAGTGAAAAATCTGACAGCGACTTTGACATTAACTTTAACGACGAAAAACTTGAAGAACCAAATCTTGATGAAATCCAGCTGAACGAGGATGAATCGGAAGAAGAAACTGATATTCCTTCTGAAATGTTCGTTCCAAAAGTTGAAGATGTTCTTGTAGAATCTTCAGATTCAGACAACATGGTAAACATGCAGGAAGAAACTCCAATCAGTGAAACAGATGATTTTGCTGCTGAAGAAATTGCAGAAGAGACTGTTGAAACACCTGCAATTGAAGAAACTCCTGTTATGGAAGAAACGCCTGCAGAACCAGAATCCGAAGAACTTACTCTTGAAGAACAGAGTGCTCCTGCCGGAGACTCCCCTTTCATGGACGAAGTTCCTGCCGAAGAAGATTCAATGTTCGGAGACTTATCTTCTGCAATGGGCGATGAATCAGATTCATTTGCAGAAACACCTGCTGATACACCGGCTGCCGAAACAGAAAACACAGCAGACGCAGGACTAGAATCTGACACAGAATCTGATGTTGTACCATCGGCAGGTCTTGACGATGCAACTATTGATGATTTCTACCCGCAGGGTAATGAAACAGAACCTGAACTTACTCAGGACAATCTTGATTATCTTGCTACAGATGAAAATAAAGATGTAGGAAATGAAGCACCTGCTGCTTCAGCTTCTGACTTACCAGGCGATTTAACAAAGGATATTAAAGCAGTTCTTTCTTACATGGATCAGCTGCTTGAAAATCTTCCTGATGAAAAAATCGCTGAATTCGCTCAATCTGAACAGTTCATTACATATAAAAAATTATTTACTGAACTGGGATTAGCATAATAATGGGTTTGTTAAACAAAATTGAAAACGCTGCATACAATTCCAAGACATTTTACAACTGGGCCTTTACAAACGGAATTGAACATGCAGCTGTTTTTCAATGCATTTCAAACAAATACGTAATAACTCATGCAAAAGGAATTGATGCACAGACTGTTCTGTCATCAATTTCTTCTTTTGATTTCTTTAACGGAACAATTCTTCCTTTTAAAAAATGGCTTTGTACTTCTGCACAGACAAAAGCAATTGAGCCATATTACCAGCTTCTTTCTGGAAATTATAAAGACACAGTACAAAAAATATGCTTTTTACCGCTTACTGATTCAGAAAAAACACCTGTACTTATGCTTCTTTCTTTGGAAAATGAAGAATTAAAACTTCCGGACGATAACAGCGAAAACAAAGAAAAAATTCTTTCTTATATTGAAAAAACTCAGGATAAAACTGTCGAAATACCTGCACAAAAGATTAACAGCCTTCTGCCAAATCAGGCAAATCTTTTTATAATTTCTTTAAAACTTGCTTTTCAGCAAATATATAAAAACACTATCATAAATGAAGAATTAAAATCGATTACAGAAAAAACTCTTTACAACGAATTTTTTAATCAATTATACAGTTGTCTTTCTGAACACAATTTATGCCAGAGAGGAAGCGATTTTGAAATAAAAGCCGCAGTTTTTTCAAATGCAGAATTAGAACTGAACCTTTTTCAGGCATTTATTTCAGAACTATTTATGCCTTTAACAGGTGAAACTTACGCTGAAAAAATCGTGACCATAAGCGCCGGAAAATCTGAAAACTCTGAATCAATTCAAAAATTCCTTACACAAAGTTAAAAGCAGGGACGTCTAAGAACACCTTAAGGATATCGATTGATGGAAGTCAGTTTTTATACAGCAAAAAATGGAAGTGAAACCTGCTCAGTTCTAACTGAAAATTCCAGGATAAACCTTCATTCCTCTTATAATCCGGAAAAAGAAGCAGAACGGTTTGCAGAATCCGTAACAACTCCGTTTAATTTTAAATATATTCTTGTAACGGAACCTGCCCTATCCTATTGTGCAGATTATTTACGCAAAAAATTTCCGGACACAAAATTGCTTGCCGTTCGTTACACAAAGGATTTTTCTAAAACAGATAAACTTTGGGATAAGGTTTTTTATTTTTCCAAAAACAAATCGCTTGAAAACGAAATTTTTAATTACTTAGGCGAAGATGAAATTTTAACCTGCCTTTTTTTGCAATGGCAGGCAAGTTCAAGCGCATTTGTTGAAGAAAATCAAACTGCATGGAATGAAATTAAGGCTGCTGTTTCAAAAGCCTCGGCAGTTTTAAATACAAAAACCTACTTTGCAAAACGATGGCTAAATAATTCCATAAACTTTTTTTCACGGATAAAAAAAACATGTACAATAAAACATGTAAACAGCCCTGTTCTTGTAGCAGCTTCCGGAAGAAGCCTTCAAAACTCAATTCGTTTTATAAAAAAATATAGAAATGATTTTTTATTGATTGCAGTTTCTTCTGCCATAAAACCATTACTTGCAAACGGTGTTATCCCTGATATTTGTATTTCAACTGATGGCGGTTACTGGGCAAAAAAACATCTGGAAATTCTTCTAAAACCGGAATATAAAGATATTCCTCTGGCATTAACAGGCGAAGCTGCGTGTCCTTCAAAGATTCTTGAAACAAGAAAAATTTTGCCACTCACATACAGCGATTTTCTTGAAAATGCTTTTTTTGTTGAATTAAAAATTCAATCCGAGAAAGTGTATCGAAACGGAAGCGTAAGCGGAACAGCAGCCCTTTTTGCCTTAAGCCTTACAGATTCCTCTGTATATTTTTGCGGACTTGACATGGCAGAAAATAAGGGCTTTCAGCATACTATGCCAAATGCTCTGGAAGAGATTGACAGCCTGAATGATTTCAGACTTTCTACAAAGCATACAAGATTAAAAAGCCGTGAACTTCATTCTGATTCCATGGAAATATACAGAAACTGGTTTTCAACTTTGGAAGAAAGTCTTTCCAATCGTATTTTTAGAATTGCAGATAATTTTAAATATACTAACAGGCTTGGGAAAATTAAGGATTTAACCTGGAGCGAGTATCAAAAGAATAAAGAAAAAGACTCAGAAAATAAGGCAGAAAATATTTCTACAGGATTTTTATTTCAGCAAAGTCCGGAAAGTGTCGAAAATAGGAAAAAGACAGTCTGGAATGTGTTAAAGAAAATCAGCACAACTGATGAATGGCTTAAAAACGCTTTTCCGAATGACTATCTTACTTTTACCAGAGCTTTAAAAAATAAAGAGACTTTATGGAAAATTCTGCTTAAAAAGAATGATGACTTTTTAGGCGAAATAAAAGCAAGAGTTTTTTCAGACTAAAATTCTTCAGAGTAAAAATGAATAAATTATACAAAGATATTATACAGGCAAAAAACTCTTCTCTTATTCCATTATTTACAGACGGAAAGCCGATGCATTCAAAATATAATCCCGAACAGGAAGGCTCTGTTTTTGCCTCTACCCTTCCGGAAGACACAAAAGCCGTTGTGGTTCTTGGACTTGGCGGCGGATATCACATACAGGCAATTGCAGAGCGTTTTTCTGATGCAAAAATTCTTATCTTTGAAAATTCAAACGACGATATTGAATTATTAAGCAGGATTCCGTGCGTAAAAAAACTTTTAAATAATGAAAATATAATTATTTCTGCACAGTCGGGCGAAGATGCAGTTTTTAAAATCTTAGCGGATTTTTATGTGCCGGCTCTGTATGGAAATTTAAATATTTTATCCCAAAGAGTATGGGCAGAAGAAAATAAAGAAAAATGCCAGAGCCTTACAGAACAGTTAAAGAAATCGATAAAACTGATTTCACAGGATTATTCCGTACAAAGCCATTTTGGGAAAATCTGGCAGCACAACATAATTTCAAACCTGATTTTTTATGATAAAAAAATAAATTGCAGCAACGACTTAAAAACAAACAGCAGGTTCTGCACAAAACTGAAATTTCCTGTTGAAAAAACAGCCGCTATAATTGCAGCAGGACCAACTCTTGATAAATCCGTTATTGAATTAAAAAATAAACGTAATTCGTTTTATATAATTGCAACCGATACAACCTACGGCACTCTTTTAAAGCATGGAATAAATCCTGATGCAGTTGTTTCAATTGACGGGCAGAATGTTTCCCATACACATTTTATGCATTCAAGAAAAGATTCTATATCCGCCAAACCCCTGTTTGTATTTGACCTTTGCGCAAACACGAGTGCCGTAAGAAGCGTTTATTCAAAAGGCGGTAAAATATTATTCGTAAAAAATGCACACCCGCTTTCTGCACTGGCCGGAGATTTTTTACAGCTTGATTCCGGTGCCGGCACTGTTACGATTGCAGCATGCGATTTTGCATTAAAAGCAGGATTT
>JAEEGK010029879.1_pt1 | contig 10839 bp, 6 predicted proteins | sample 8958771 | NCBI WGS metagenome assembly JAEEGK01 (sample SAMN16246547, study PRJNA631951) | gut metagenome | biome: gut microbiome; feature: rumen; material: SC-attached | host: Bos | place: Iran: Karaj | collected 2018-10 | reverse complement strand
TATCGTCGAGTGGCACAAGGCCTGGCTTTACAAATTGGAAGAATACAATCTGGTTACCCTTTTCGGCGCTGGCTTCGGCCCATGACTTATCGTAAAGCAGTATGAGCTCGCAGCGGCGCTTGGTGCCGTTGATAGTAAAATAGGCATAGTTGTCGAGGTGCTCAACATCGGGGTTGATACCCATGCGCTGTGTGATGGCATCGGGGAACGTGATGTCGTGATCCATCACCGTAAAGCCTATCAGGGCATACATCTTCTGACGGAATGCTGGTGAGTTGCGTGTTACGCAGTGGAACAACTCGTGGGCCACCAACTCGGTAAAACGCATCAGCGCAATCTTATTTATTTCGGCTGTTCTTTCGGCGTTAGGCAGGCACATGCCCAAATACGTCTCGTTCAGGAATATGATGTTCTTGATGGTATATCCTGCCGAACCACCTTCTTCGGCCTGGGTGGTTTTGGCGAATACAATCTCGGAGGGTACGGGCAGTTGGCATCCGATGCTGTTCAGGCTGTCGGTAATCATACCTACGATGGAAGCCATAAATTCACGTTCGGCATCGGTCCAGTCGCGTGTCTGCTGCCAGGCCATCGTCTGCAGTTCGGCGAGTGTACTACCCTCTTTTCTTACTCGCCAGTCGATATCCATCTGGTTCATCTTGGCGTAGTACTCGGTGTTGCCCTGCATCAGTTTACGTGTCTCGTCGGCCGAGGCTAAGCGGTAGTTAATGGTGGTACCCTCAGCAAACACATGGGTGCTGTAGATACTAAGGATGGCGACTAACGCCGTTTGAAAAATCTTATTCATATTTATTATGGTTATAAAATTAATTTGCGTGCAAAAATAGTAAAAAAAGTTGGAATGATGTAATGTTATTACGATTTTTTGTATCTTTGCAGGCAAAAATTAGATTAGTAGTATTAACAAGACATAAGTTATGAAAAAGGTATTATTTGCAGCGGCTATCATGATGGCTGCAGGGGCTAAGGCCCAACAGGTTAACTACACCATCAGTGGTGTGAGTAAGGATAATGGCGCCAAGGTGGTAGTGATTGACGCTCAGGCGCGTAAGATGGAGAACGCTACGGTTGAGAACGGCAAGTTCAGCATTAGCGGTTCGGCCGAGAAGAATGCGTTGCTGATAATCAGAAACAGCAGCGTTAGCTGGATGATGCCCATTATCAACGATGGTACACCTATCACTGTGAACCTGAACGATACGACCGTAACTGGATCGGCCCAGAACGAGCGACTGGTGCGCTACGATATCGACATGAATGCGGCCTACGGCAAACTGGGTGTAAAGGCTGGCCTGGAGAAGATTTATACCGACGAGGTGAACACCATGATTCCTGTGGCTTTTGTGGAGCAGTATCTGGAGGAATTCGGACTGGAGAAGCTGCAGAAGACGATGGCTACCAAGCCTGTTTGGGCTAATCACCCCGCCGTGCAGAGTGCTATCAAGGAGTATGAGTTTGAGCAGGCCGACAGAGCCAAGAAGGCTGCCTACATTGGTAAGCAGTTTACCGACCTGGAGGAGCCCGATACCGACGGCAACATGCACAAGCTGAGCGAGTATGTGGGTAAAGGCAAATGGGTGCTGGTAGATTTCTGGGCTTCGTGGTGCGCACCTTGTCGCGCTGAGATGCCTAACGTGGTAAAGGCTTACGAGAAGTATCACGATAAGGGATTTGATATCGTAGGACTCTCGTTCGACAACAGAAAGGAGCCTTGGGTAAAGGCTATCACCGACCTGAAGATGCCTTGGACACATCTGTCGGACCTGAAGGGTTGGAAGACTGTGGCTTCGGGACTGTACGAGGTGAACAGTATTCCTGATAACCTGCTGATCGACCCACAGGGTAAGATTGTGGCTCGCGGCTTGCGTGCACAGGGACTGCAGGACAAACTGAAGGAGATTTTCGGCGAATAAAAACCAACGGCATGCTACATCTGCAGAAAGAACACGACATCATTGCCTTCTCGACTGAGCGAGGCTTTGTGGATATGGACGAACCTTACCAGGGGTTTAACATTACCTGGTATACCGACGACGATGCGCAGCACGTAGCCGATTGCCGACGCGACATGTGCCAGATGCTGGAGATAGACGACCAGCATCTGGTGCTGCCACGCCAGGTACACGACACCAAGGTGGCTGAGGTAACAGCCGGGAACCTGGGCGACCGCTTTGAGGGTATCGACGCCCTGATTACTACCCTGCCCCGTACCTGCATAGGCGTATCAACAGCCGACTGTGTGCCTATACTTATGTATGATGCACGCACGCGCGCGATAGCAGCTGCCCACGCGGGCTGGCGAGGCACTGTGGCACGTATCGGCCGCAAAACCATCGAGGCCATGCAGCAGCGATACGGCACCAAACCTGAAGACCTGAAGATAGTGATAGGCCCCAGCATCGGTCCTGATGCCTTTGAGGTGGGCGACGAGGTGTACGAGGCCTTTGCGCAGGCGGATTTCGACATGAACCGCATAGCCTTTAAGCGTAACGGCAAGTGGCACATCGACCTTTGGCAGGCCAACGCGCTGGATATGCAGCTGACGGGCGTAGATGAAAAACACATTGAAACAGCCGCCGTTTGTACCTACGAGCACTACGACCAATTTTTCTCGGCCAGGCGCCTGGGTATAAAAAGTGGAAGAATTTATACGGGAATTATGATAAAATGAAAGTAAATGGCTAAAAATTCTTTCAGAAATTTGGCCATTTGCTTAAAAACACTTACCTTTGCAGCGCCAGTGGATGAAGCCCTGCTTGTTTAAGGGTACCGCTAAAGGCAAGATAAATTGCATAGGAATATGAAAGTATTGAAATTCGGCGGAACGTCCGTAGGTTCCGTAAAAAGCATTCTTAGCTTGAAAAAAATCGTTGAGACAGAGGCTCGGACGCAACCTGTCGTAGTAGTAGTTAGTGCGCTGGGCGGTATCACCGATAAGTTGATTGCCACATCGCAGATGGCCCTGAAGGGTGACGACAAGTGGCGCGAGGAATTCGACGCTATGGTGACACGACATCACCAAATGATCGACACCATCATTACCGATGACAAAAAGCGCGTAGATTTATTCAACAAAGTGGATCAGCTGTTCGACCAGTTGAAGAGCATTTATTATGGCGTATATCTGATTCACGATCTCTCGAAAAAGACCGAAGATGCGATTGTAAGTTACGGCGAGCGTTTATCGTCGAACATCGTGGCCACACTCATTAAGGGTGGCAAGCGCATGAACAGTCGCGACTTTATCCGTACAGAAAAAAAGAACGGCAAGCACCGTCTGGTGGCCGATTTGACCAACCAGCTGGTTCGCGAGGCGTTTAAAGATATGCCCGAGGTGGCTGTGGTGCCTGGCTTTATCAGTAGAGATAAGGACACCAGCGAGACCACTAACCTGGGACGCGGCGGTAGCGATTACACAGCCGCCATCATTGCTGCAGCACTGGATGCCGAGGTGCTGGAGATATGGACCGACGTGGATGGCTTTATGACGGCCGACCCACGTGTGATTAAGACTGCCTACACCATTAACGAACTGAGCTACATCGAGGCGATGGAGCTGTGTAACTTTGGTGCCAAGGTAATCTATCCCCCAACCATCTACCCCGTTTGCGTAAAAAACATTCCCATTAAGGTTAAGAATACATTCAACCCCGAACACCCGGGCACGCTGATTAAGGATCATATTGAGAACGACCAGAAGCCTATTAAGGGTATCAGCAGCATTAAGGGTACCACGCTGATTACGGTTACCGGACTGTCGATGGTGGGTGTGATTGGTGTGAACCGACGCATTTTTACCACGCTGGCCAACAAGGGTATCAGTGTGTTCATGGTATCGCAGGCATCATCAGAGAACTCAACCTCAATCGGTGTGCGCGACGAGGATGCAAACGATGCTGTAGAGGTGCTGAACGACGAGTTTGCCAAGGAGATTGAAACGGGTGCCATGTTCCCCATGCACGCCGAAAGCGGACTGGCCACCATCGCTATCGTAGGCGAGAACATGAAGCACACACCAGGTATTGCTGGAAAGCTGTTTGGCACATTGGGCCGCAGCGGTATCAGCGTGATTGCCTGTGCACAGGGTGCTTCGGAGACCAACATTTCGTTTGTTGTGGATGGCAAGTTCCTGCGTAAGTCGCTGAACGTGCTGCACGACTCGTTCTTCCTCTCTGAGTACAAGGTGCTTAACCTGTTTATCTGCGGTGTGGGTACCGTGGGTGGCAAGCTGATTGAGCAGATTCGCAGTCAGTACGAAACGCTGATGCAGCGTAACGGACTGAAGTTGAACGTGGTGGGTATCGCCTCGTCGAAGGCTGGTATCTACGACCGCGATGGCATCGACCTGGAGAACTACCGCGAACTGCTGAAGGCCCCCGAGGCGCAGGGTAAGAACCTACGCGACGAGGTGATTGGCATGAACATTTTTAACAGCGTGTTTGTGGATTGTACCGCCAGCAAGGATATTGCAGCGCTGTACCAATCGTTCCTGGAGCATAACATCAGCGTGATTGCAGCCAATAAACTGGCGGCTTCGAGCGATTACGCTAACTATATGAAGCTGAAGAAGACGGCTCGCGACCGTGGCGTGTGGTTCCGTTACGAGACCAACGTGGGCGCTGGTCTGCCTATCATCGGCACCATCAACGACCTGCGTAACTCGGGTGATAAGATCCTGAAAATCGAGGCTGTACTGAGTGGTACGCTGAACTTTATATTTAACGAGATAGCTGCCGACGTGCCTTTCTCGGAGACAGTACGACGCGCCAAGGAGCAGGGCTACAGCGAGCCCGACCCACGTATCGACCTGAGTGGTACCGACGTGGTTCGTAAGCTGGTGATCCTGACCCGCGAGGCTGGCTACAAGGTGGAACAGACCGACGTAGAGAAGCACCTGTTTGTGCCTAACGAGTACTTTGAGGGCAGCGTGGATGACTTCTGGAAGAAGTTGCCTGCACTGGATGCCGACTTTGAGGCTCGTAGAAAGAAGTTGGAGGCCGAGGGTAAGCGTTGGCGTTTTGTGGCTACGATGGAGAATGGCGTAACGAATGTGGCGCTGCGTGAGGTGGATATCAACCATCCGTTCTATCGCCTGGAGGGCAGTAATAACATCGTACTGCTAACCACCGAGCGCTACAAGGAGTACCCGATGCTGATACAAGGATACGGCGCTGGCGCCAGCGTAACAGCAGCCGGAGTGTTCGCCAACATCATGAGCATCGCAAATATTTAATTTAGGCACGAATTACACGAATAACACGAATTTAAGATATGAAACACATTATTATACTTGGAGATGGAATGGCTGACCTGCCGGTTGAAAGATTGGGCGGGAAGACATTACTACAATATGCGGCGAAGCCGATGATGGACCAACTGGCAAAGGAGGGACGCTGCGGGCGACTGATTACGGTGCCCGAGGGATTTCCTCCTGGCAGCGAGGTGGCAAATACAGCGATTCTGGGTTACGACCTGAATAAGGTGTACGAGGGTCGCGGACCACTGGAGGCAGCCTCGATAGGCTACGAGATGGCCGACGACGATCTGGCACTTCGCTGTAACATTATCAACCTGCAGGACGGTAAGATTATTACGCATAACGGTGGTAATCTGGAAACAGAGGATGCCCGCCTGCTGATTGACTATCTGAACGAAACCCTGGCCAAGCCCATCAATGAAAGGGAGGGCTGCGAGCGCGTAAAGTTTATTACGGGCATACAGTATCGCCACCTGCTGGTAATCAAGGGCGGCAACAAGCATATTACTTGCGCCCCACCCCATGATCATCCTAACGAAGAGTGGCGCCCACTGCTGGTAAAGGCTGATATACCCGAGGCACAGGAGACTGCCGAACTGCTGAACGAGCTGATTCTGAAATCGCAGGAGCTGCTGCCTAAGCACCCTTATAATCAGGCTAAGGCCGCTAAGGGCGAGCGACAGGCTAACAGCATCTGGCCTTGGAGCGGTGGTTATCGTCCGTCGATGGAAACGCTGATGCAGCAGTACCCTGAGATTAAATCGGGTACGGTGATTTCGGCTGTGGATTTGATTCGCGGCATTGGTCACTACGCTGGCTTGAAGATTGTGGAAGTGGAAGGTGCTACTGGTTTGGCCGATACCAATTACGAGGGTAAGGCACAGGCTGCTATCGATGCGCTGGAGCACGACGACTTTGTGTTTGTACACGTTGAAGCCAGCGACGAAGCCGGACATGATGGCGACCTGGAACTGAAGTTGAAAACCATCGAGTATCTGGACCAGCGACTCATCAAGCCCATCTACGAGCACATCCTTAAGATGAACGAGCCCGTATGCCTGGCAGTACTACCCGACCATCTGACACCCGTTGAGATGCGCATACACGTGGGTCAGCCCGTGCCATTCCTGATTTGGCACAAAGGCATCGTCCCCGACGAGGTACAGCAATACGATGAAGTAAGCTGCGTATCAGGCGGTTACGGCCTGTTGAAACTCGAAGAGTTCATGCAAGCACTGATGGCCGAAAAATAATTATCAATTATCAATTGTCAATTATCAATTAATATGAAATATTACAGTACCAACGGCAAGGCTCCTATTGCCGACCTGCACAAAGCAGTAGTTAAGGGACTGGCTGAGGATCGCGGACTGTATATGCCCGAGCGTATCAACAAGTTGCCCCAGGAGTTTTTCGACAACATCGAGAAAATGAGTTTTCAGGAGATTGCCTACACCGTAGCCAGCGCTTTCTTTGGCGAGGATGTAGATCCTGATGCCCTGCATGATATTGTGTACGACACCCTGGCATTCGACTGCCCAGTGGTGAACGTTAAGGATAATATCTATACTCTGGAACTGTTCCACGGTCCAACCCTCGCCTTTAAGGATGTGGGTGCCCGTTTTATGGCGCGCTTGCTGCAGTACTTCATCAAGCAAGAGTCAGGTCATAAGCAGGTGAACGTACTCGTTGCTACCAGTGGCGATACCGGTTCGGCTGTGGCCAACGGATTCTTGGGTGTTGAGGGTATCCACGTGTACGTGCTGTATCCCAAGGGCAAGGTAAGTCCTATCCAGGAGTGCCAGTTTACCACACTGGGTAAGAACATCACCGCTATCGAGGTGGATGGTGTGTTCGACGATTGTCAGGCTTTGGTGAAGAATGCCTTTATGGATGCTGAGCTGAACGAGCACATGAAGCTGACCTCGGCCAACTCAATCAACGTGGCCCGTTTTCTGCCCCAGGCGTTCTACTACTTTAATGCCTACGCCCGCATGAAGGAACAGGGTAAGGCTGACAATCTAGTGATGTGTGTGCCATCAGGAAACTTCGGAAATATCTGTGCAGCGCTGTTCGGCCATGAGATGGGACTGCCCATCAAGCGATTCATCGCAGCCAACAATGCCAACGATATCTTCTACAAGTATCTGCAGACTGGCAAATACGAGCCCAAACCATCGAAGCAGACTCTGGCTAATGCGATGGACGTAGGCGATCCTTCGAACTTTGCCCGTATCTACGACCTGTACGATAAGAGTCACGAGAAGATTAGCGCGCTGATTAGCGGTGCTACCTATAGCGACGAGCAGATTCGCGAAACCATGCGCGAGTGCTACAAGGCTTCGGGTTATATCCTGGATCCTCACGGTGCTTGCGGCTATCAGGCTTTGGCCGACGGACTGCAGGCAGGCGAGTTTGGTGTGTTCTGCGAAACAGCCCACCCTGCTAAGTTTAAGGAGAAGGTGGATGAGATTCTGGGCATCGACGTAGAAATACCTGAGCGCTTGGCTGCCTTTATGCGTGGCGAAAAGCAAAGCGTAGCCATGAGTAAGGACTTTGCAGATTTCAAAGATTATCTCATGCATCAATAATTTAGCAACGGACAACAGGACTAACAGGTTGGATTTATCCTAAGAAAAAAATCCTAAAGTCGTGTAGTCCGTTGCAAAAAAAATTATAACGAATCGAGGCGGTCGGAGTATAATGCTCTGGCCGCTTCGTCTGTTTCGTCATCGGTCATATCAACCAGTGGATGCATGTTAATCTCGTCGAGGTTGATACCAATACGATCCAGATTCTGGTTGGTGAACGTCAGTTGTGCACCAAACAAACAGATGGTCCACGATATCTGCAGCCACAACATAAACAATGGCAGGGCGGCAAACGATCCGTAGATGGCGTTGTAACCCGTCACCCAAATCTGCGAGTGGATGTAGAACAACTGCAGCAGCTGCATGGCCACACCCGACAGGATGCCTGGCACAATGGCGCTCTTAATCTTTACGTCGGTATTGGGCATATATACGTAAAGACCTACGAACAGCAGCGAGAGCAGCAGATAAGGTGAGAAATCGAGCAGATAGCGTACAGCGCGACCCAAGATAACCACACCATCGGTATGCTGCGCGATAGTGGCCATGAAGATGGAAAGACCCATCGACACCACAATGATGATGGGGAATACAAAGAACATGGCCATATAGTTGGTAAGCGATCGCATAATGGGGCGCGCATTGCTTACCTGCCATATCTCGTTAAACGTTTCCTCAACATTGTTTACCAGCATCAGTACCGTGTAGAGCATAAACAGCAAGCCCACACCCAGGAAGATACCACTCTGCGTGTGGATGAGGTAACTGTTGACAAAGTCGGTCAGGATATCGGCCACCTGCGGCTGCGACGATAAGGCATCGCGAAACCATATCTCGATATACTTATTATAACCAAAGCCGCGGGCAATGGCAAAGATAACCGCCAGGATGGGTACGATGGCCAGCAAGGTGCTGTAAGTAAGAGCCGACGCCTGCGTCATCACTCGTTTCGTAGTAAAGAAACGAATGGTGAGAACAAGTGTACGGTATATCTTTTTGAGTGTCATAATTATCAAAAAAAAGCACTGCCCCTATAAGCCGGGTTCTGTACCATGCAGGCATGGCGTTTGTCATTTATCTAGTCCATGAGTCACCCCATGGCTCAAGCGTTCTACCCTCCATCGTGACTTGCGTCGTTGGGCAGGCAACCCTCAGACGATGGTATACATGAACTTGCAGCCTCCAGTCGACACAGCCCAACGATCACCCGCTGGCTGGTGGTCTCTTACACCACCTTCTCACCCTTACCTCAAAAAACTGAGGCGGTCGTTCTCTTCTGCCGGCACCTACTGTCACCAATAGCTTCTACTTTCAGAAGTGGAGCGCCTTATGCTGCCCGGACTTTCCTCTCGCGCGACCTTTCAGAAGCGCCAGCGACAAACCGTTGCAGTGCGTTTTCTGCGTGCAAAGTTAGCAATAAAATTCATAAATCACGAATAATATCCACAAAATTATACTCATAATTAAAAATAAGCAACTAAAAACATAATAAATACTTAAATTTGTCAGTAATTTAAGATTTTAAGTGTTAATCGCAAATGCTCGTTAAGCTTTTATGCCTAATTGTTAAATTGGGACAAATCTTTGCGTCAAATTGTCAGTATTTAAAATAATGCACTTATTTTTGCACCATCAAAACGTGAAAGGAAACCTGAATGTAGAATTTAAAACATTAAAAAAATGAATGAGAATATGAAAAAGATCGTAAATGCAGCAACTCCCGCCGTATGCGCTGTTGCTTTGACTCTTTCAGTAGTAGCATTCGCTAACTCTAACGCAGCTACTGCTCCAGCTCCTATCGTTACATCGGCTCCAGCAGCACCAGCTGGTCAGCCAGTAGACCTTACCTATGCAGCCGAGAAAGCGCTGCCATCGGTAGTTTACATCAAGTCTGTACAGAACTCAAAGGTACAGACCGTAGAATATAGCGATCCTTTTGAGGAGTTCTTCTCTAACCCATTTGGTGGATTCTTTGGTCAGGGACAAGGTAACAACGGCCGTCGCCAGCGTCAGGTGCAGACACCTAAGCGCGCTGCTGCCGGTTCGGGTGTGATCATCTCGGCCGATGGTTATATCGTAACCAACAACCACGTGGTGGATGGTGCCGACGAGTTGACCGTTAGCTTGAACGAGGGTTCGAAGGAGTATTCGGCTCGCGTGATTGGTGCCGACAAGACCACCGACCTGGCGCTGATTAAGATCGACGGTAAGAATCTGCCTGCTATCGCTATCGCTAACAGCGACGATGTAAAGGTAGGCGAATGGGTTCTGGCCGTAGGTAACCCACTCGGACTTAACAACACTGTAACTGCAGGTATCATCTCGGCCAAGGCCCGTACACTGGGTGCCAACGGCGTAGAGAGCTTTATACAGACCGATGCTGCCATCAACCAGGGTAACTCTGGTGGTGCGCTGGTAAATACCCGTGGCGAACTGGTTGGTATCAACGCCATGCTGGCCTCGCCTACTGGTTCTAACATCGGTTACGGATTTGCCATCCCAACAGCTATCATGAACAAGGTGGTTGACGACCTGAAGCAGTATGGTAACGTACAGCGCGCCATGATTGGTATTCAGGGTAGCGACGTGAAGAGCTACGTTGACAACCAGAAGGATAACGGCAAGGAGATCGACCTGGGTACTATGGAAGGTATCTATGTGGCTAAGGTGGTAGAAGACGGTGCTGCCGAGGCTGCCGGACTGAAGGAAGGCGACGTGATTACATCTATCGACGGCAAGAAGGTAACATCGTTCGGCGAGCTGCAGGGTGTGCTGGCCAAGAAGCGCCCAGGCGACAAGGTGGCTATCACCTATCTGCGCGCCAAGAAGAGTCACAACGCTACTCTGACACTGAAGAACGAGCAGGGCAACACCAAGGTGGTGAAGAATGCTGATACCGACGTGCTGGGTGCCGACTTCCGACCCATTACCGATGCCCAGAAGAAGCAGTTGGAGATTAACTACGGTCTG
>JAEEGK010029877.1_pt1 | contig 10840 bp, 11 predicted proteins | sample 8958771 | NCBI WGS metagenome assembly JAEEGK01 (sample SAMN16246547, study PRJNA631951) | gut metagenome | biome: gut microbiome; feature: rumen; material: SC-attached | host: Bos | place: Iran: Karaj | collected 2018-10 | reverse complement strand
TTCTAAAGATTATTGATATTTCGAAATAAGATTAATGATTATTTCCAACTTATTTTTATGGAGAGCCGAAATAAAAGAAACGCTCCAACAAGCCCGCAATCAAGCATATAGCGCAGTAAATTTGGCTATGGTTCAAGCTTACTGGCAGATTGGGCGTATTATCGTTGAGCACGAACAGAACGGCAGCTTGCGGGCCGATTATGGAAAAAATGTGCTTCAGGACATTTCTGAAAAGCTGCAACAAGAGTTTGGCAACGGATTTTCGGTAAGGAATCTCCAACAGATGAAAAAGTTCTACGCCATGTTTCCAAATACGAACGCACTGCGTTCGCAATTGACGTGGACGCACTATCGACTCCTTTTGCGTGTTGATGATGAAACCGCTCGAAACTGGTACATGGAGGAATGTGTCCGCTCAGCCTGGTCGAGTCGTCAGCTTGAGCGTCAGATTTCCACGTTGTATTATGAGCGTCTTCTTGCAAGCCGAGAAAAGGCTCCTGTTATTGCGGAAGCACATGATTTGATGGGGGCACTTGCCGTCGAGAACTTTATTAAAGATCCGTATGTGTTGGACTTTCTTGATTTGAAGAATTATCCAGCACTTCGTGAGTCTGACTTGGAACAGGCTCTAATTGATAAATTACAGGAGTTTCTGTTGGAACTTGGTCGTGGTTTTTGCTTTGTTGCTCGCCAGAAGCTTATGCGTTTTGAAGACGAAGACTTCTATCTCGACCTTGTCTTCTATCACAGCATTCTGAAATGCCATGTACTTATTGATTTGAAAATTGGGAAACTGACTCACGGCGATGTGGGGCAGATGGACAGTTATATCAGAATGTTCGACGCTCTCTATAAAAACAGCGATGACAATCCAACAATTGGAATTATCCTCTGTTCCCAGAAGAATGAAGCAATCGTCAAATATTCTGTTTTGAGCGAAGCTAAGCAGGTGTTTGCATCTAAATATCAGTTAACTCTGCCGACAGCAGAAGAACTGCAACGAGAGATTGAGGAAGAACGTAGAAAGATCGAAGATCGGGATTAGTTACCTTTGACTGTTTGGTGAACTGTCGGACTCAATAATTACCTATATGTTATTTATAGGTTTGACTCATAATTTCATAAATGATAACGTGCCTGAGTTGGTTCTGATATGTAAACAGTGAGTTGCGTGATGAATAATGACGAAAAGATTAATGACGATGAAAAAATGAATTTGGTAGAGTCGGCTATTAATTCCTTTTACCGCAAAATAGCCAATGTTGACCATCACCGGTATAAGTCGTGGGAGTATTGCTATAAAAATTTTATTGAGGCAAGAAGTAAAAAGTTAAATTCTTCGGATATAGACACCTTAACTTTGCATTTAGCTTTTTACCTGGCAAGTTGGGGGATGTATAGAGGATCTTCTTTTTTACTTCAGAGGGATTATAAAATTCATACCCCTGTTGTAGAAGAACTGCTGAAAGACAAATATGATGGTTTTGCCAATATAAACTGGAATGAATCCTCAGATGAAGACACAAAATTTGATCTTCTCGACTCTCTTTCAGAAGAGATTAACGGTTATTATGCAGAAGTTAGGAAAAGTGTCTCTCCAGATTTGAAAAATAAAGATGATATTTCAAATGTTTTGTTAACTAAAATTCTCATGGGGACACTTGGTTGTGCCCCTGCCTACGATAGGTTCTTCATACAAGGCATTAAATCACTGGGTGTTTCAACAGGAAACTTTAATCGTAACTCTCTTGATAAATTAATCAATTTTTACCGTAAAAATAGTGATAGATTAGAGGAAATTCGTAAGTCTTTACGTGTAGACAAGAGTAACCTAATTTATCCTCAAATGAAACTTATCGATATGGGATTTTGGCAAACCGGGTATGTTATAGATTTATGGAAAATAGAATATAAAAAAAATAATAAAGATAGCAAATTGCCCTCTCTAACATTTGATGACATCAAAAATCTTCTGGAGTAAGAGAACACCAAGACTGAGCAGATATCACTATTGGAATCTCGGGGCAATCCGTCGTGTGAGTATGGATCAATTCTATGCTCTAGTTACGGGGCAAAATGATGCCTTTTATCAAATGTGCATGGTATTGCCAACAGTTATTTAAAATGTTGTGAATTCATCAAATACTACTAATATTCCATATGATACTGTATTCGATGAATTAAAGGAAAAAGCAAGACAGCAGAAATTGGACGATAGTGATTTATCAATGGCTATTGCTGTTTATATGCTTGGTTTTTGCAGCTATATGGGGTTTGCTCTTTAAAACTATTTGATTAGCCAGAAATAAAATATGGAAAAAATGTACAATTTTTTTATAAGTTCTACTTATACAGACTTAATGGATGAAAGACAGGAAGTAATCAATGGTGTATTGGAAACTCGTAATTTTCCAATAGCTATGGAACTGTTTTCTGCCAGTAATTTTAATCAGTGGGAGTATATACAAAAAGAAATTGATAACGTAGATTATTATATTTTGATTGTAGGAGGCAAATATGGAACGATCCCGAAAAATGAGCAAATTAGTTACACTGAAAAGGAATTTGATTATGTATGCCAAAAAGGCATACCTATAATATCTTTCGTTATTGAAGACGTAAATAAATTACCACGCGAAAAAACAGAATCAGAGAGTAAACTCAATGAATTACTTGAAAAATTCACGGAAAAGGTAAAATCAGGAAGAATAGTAAAATTTTATAAAAATAAAGAAGATCTAAAAAGTAAAGTAGTTGTAGCCATCCCGCAAATAATAAAAGACTTTAAAAGACCTGGATGGGTTAGAGGGGAGCTTTCAACTAAGAATACTCAAACAGCAGTAAAAAAAAATATTGATGACGCTTGGTTAGATATTTCTGGTTACATCTCATCTGAAAATAAAATAAGTAAATACACTGCTCCTTGCGATGGTACTGTCGAAATAACTATAGAAAAAAATTATGAAATGACTTTGATTAATGAAACAAAAAAATGTCCTGGTCGAGCTGTTGAATTAACCAACGGTAATAAAATTTTGAAATTGTCTTGTAGTAAGAATGATGAAATCAAATTAGAACATAACCCAAATTTGAATTTCAAGCTTATATCCGCTAAATTTTATGCGCGATGAACAAAAAATGTTATAAAACGTATTACATACATGGATTTTGCTATTTCCTCTTCGATTTAACCGCGATACTTGCAAAAAGAAGAGATATAAAGGAGTGATAAGATCTAAGTGGTTCTGGCTAGTCAAAAGACGAGTGATTCTAGAGGAGAAAATGAGGAAAATCTAAAGCTCCACTTCTACACTTTTAAGTAGTACACAACCCTAATTTAACTTCCCTGAGAAGTAGTAGAGTGGTAGTCTATGTAGTGGTGTACTAAAAGATTAGTCGCAATATATTGTGGTGCGGCTGATTTAAAAAATCCGTCTAGAAGAGCTGCCGTGGCACACAAAAAGCACCCGAATTGTCATTATTGATTGTCCAGAATTGCCGGAGATTGCCCATGTCTGCAAGGTTTGCCGGCCCTCAACCTATGCAGAACTGCCTTTCGCAATATTAACAGAAATGACGAAAATATCCAAAATACTGCCTTTTGTGTACACGAAAAGTAGTCAAATCGTAGTCAAAATCCGGAGGCTGACTACCCGGATATTTTTAATACGCTCGAAGGCAATTATGTGTAAAATGCTATGACGGCATCTTCATGGGCTGTAAAAGATAGTGGCTTCAGTGAGGCCACTATCTTTCGTTTTAAGCATTCTCCATCGTACCAGAAGATAATTCGGGTTCTATAGAACTATGAAAGAGGTTCGGCAAAGTGGCAGTTTAAACCTTGTATTATTTTTCGGTATCTACAACGACTCCTATACTTTTACTTCCCAATATCCATCCTTATAGGAGCCATGGCGTACAATAAGCCCAAGTTCTTTGATTTTTTTGATATTGTATTCAATACTTCTGCTTGATAGGCACAACTGTTTAGCGAGTGATTCTGCTGTTAGATTTGGATTTTCTTTTAGCAACTCCACAATTTTTTTCTGCGTGTTGTTCAGCTTTTCAAGCAGTTCTGTTTGCTTACGAGTTACCACTTCTTTGGATGGATTTTGAATTAATTCCGAAGTTTCTTCGAAGTTATTCCGAAGCTTCTCCGAAGTTATTCCGAAGTTATTCCGAAGTTTCCCCGAAGTTTTATTGCCATACTGTTGTTCATTATTCGTCGTGGTCTTTCGGAAAAGATTCACACGAAATGAATTGGGCGTTTCGATAAACTCTGGTGCAGGAAGTTCAAAATCTTCAGCAAGAGACCGTATTCTTCTAAGGCCTGTTCCCCAGGCTTCTATAAGCCCCATCTGACAAAACACATTTGCAATGGCACGATTTCTGAGTCTTGAATGACCATTCATCGCATCTTCAAAAGTTAAACCGTTATATAAACCTCCAGGAGAAGTAACCTCCAGACGATCATCAAAAACAGCAACCTGTACACATGCATCTTCATTAAAATTACGGTGACAGTGCGCATTTACAATCATTTCTCTGATTGCCTCAACAGGCAATTCGTATGATTCAACTCGTTGAATTCCTCTTATTTCAGCCCTGAGTCTGATGTTCCTCAGTACAAAATTTATTGCTTCATCTATCTGCTGGTAAAGAGGACCTGAATATTCCCGTTTATCTAAAAAAACAACTCTGTCAGTACCTTTGAAGACGGCACATTGAGTTTTTGACAACTGGAAATAATCTGATGTCAGAAGAGCGAAAGCATTAGAGCCTACACAGGCATCGTTGTTTTTGGAAATAAGCTTCCAGTTTTCAAGATTTGTTTCTGTAACAAGCGGTAAATTATCCTAAATAACCTCTTCTGCTCTGCAATTCATTTCTACGAAGATTCATATCATTACAGAGTTTTTCAACGGCTTCCGAGGTCACCTTAAATCCAATACATGGAAGTTCATCCCAGGAAATCTTAGAACCTTCTAGCTCCAATTCTTTAATTTTTTCGGGAGTTGCAGGTCTAGTGGTTCCACCAACTCTTATATATGTACCGGCCTCCTTACCTTTTGACTTTAAGTAATATGGTCTTTGTGCGCCTGGTGATACTGTAACAACAATAAGGTTTTTATAATTGACAGTATATGGTTCAATTTCAGGAACAATAGCAGGTTCACAGGAATGATAAATCGATGCCGCTATACTATCCATCATCTGAAAAAGAATTGAATTATCAATGCCGACAATTTCATTTGTTCCATCGGCTATACCAAAAACAATTTTTCCGCCCTGAGTATTGGCAAAAGCAACAACTGTTTTCGTATATTTATCTGAGTTACTTGGAAGCATTTCTTTGTACTCAATATTCTTAGACTCACCGTGAATGAGATCTTCTATATTCATATTTAAAAAACCTGTTTAATCTAATCAGTTCCTTTTTTTAAGTACTTTTTTTCTTACAACTTTAGAAATCAATCTTACTTATTTTTCGTGTTTTCCTGTGCACAATTAACTTCTGGAAGTTTAGTGATTTTATCTGGAGTACATTTCTCTGAAATACGAGAATCCACAATTTTCCTGATAGCATCCATTTCTGACTTAATTGCTTCATACTCTTTTCTGAACTCTTCATCTTTCATCTGCTCGTTGAGCATATCGTCGAATGTTATCATGATTACCACCTACCATTATCAAGTTATCGGTGTACAACATTACTTTAACGCTGAAACATTAATGTTTTTGATACAGGGCTAGATATTTTTCTAGTTTTATTTTACCTTCTTCATACGCATTTATTTGAGAATAAATTCTAGGATTCTTTTGAATACATTTCCTTGATTTTCTTAAAGCTTTTGCCAAAGCAATACAAGTCTTGTCGTCGTTGATTACAAACCTCTTTGTAACAGATGATATAGCCATGTGTACTTCTCCGGTTAGAGTTCTTCTTTCAATTCTGGATGTTGCAGATAAAATATTCCTTTCTGTGTCTCTATCTCAGCTCTCAACTGTTCTTCTGTAGGCAGACAAAGTCTGTACTTTGCTGCAAAAAGCTGCTCGTTGCCATGCAGTACGGAATAACGGGCTATATCTTCATCCGTCTCTGAACACAGCACAATACCCAATGTCGGATTATGGTTCTCACTTCGTTTCAATTCATCATACATTCTAACGTACATATCCATCTGTCCCACATCCTGGTGGGTAATCTTCCCGATTTTCAGATCAATCAGAACGAAGCATTGCAGAATATAGTTGTAGAATACAAGGTCAATATAGTAATCCTGCTTTTCCGTGTGAATGTGCTGTTGTCTTGCTACAAATGCATATCCTTTTCCCAATTCCATCAAAAATCGTTGCAGATTTCCTATGATAGCCTGCTCCAAATCCGATTCAAGATAACTGGTATCTTCCTGCATTCCAAGGAACTCGGCAATTACCGGATTGCGAATAAACTCAAGTTTTCCTTGGTACTCGGAGGTAAGCTGTTTCATTTCATTCTCAACAGCCTTGCTGTTATGAGACAATAACATCCTGTCATAATACTGAGTACTAATATTCCGCTGTAAAGTACGCACAGACCAAGTCTGCTCATAAGCTTCCTTTTCATACAAGGCTCCCGCATTCGGATCCAGCACTTGTAGTAGAATCGCATAATGAGACCATGATAAAACCTGACTTTGTAGCTTATATCCAGTTACATCTACTGAAGATAGTTGCGACACTGTCGCAACTATCTTTGGAAACACTTTGTAGAATTTGATATACCGATACAGACTTGTCTTATCAAAACCTTTTCCGTACTGTTCGGTTAGCGCTTCAGCAAGCTCAGCGACTATTTTTTCTCCGTATCTCTCGGCGTGAGTGCCTGATAATTCTTCTTCTGCTATACGTTTACCAAGTAGCCAGTTTCGAATGACAAGTATTCTGTCAACCGTCTGGTATGCACTCTTACGGGAAGATTCGATTATTGAACTTAGATCATTATAAAATTCTCTAGATATTATTCCGTCCATCACTGACCTTTTCTCTCGTATCTGCGCAAAACTCACAGATGCACTGTAATCAAATTCTATCTGTTTAATTTCCGTAAATTTATGTCAGCATATTAGCAAAATACTAGACGATGTTGCAAGTTGGACTATGTATAGCAATAGAGTATTTGAATTCCATCTAAAAAGCCCATGCCGTAATGGTCATGAGCCTGTTTAAAAATTGCGGTTATAGTTCCGTCAGGTTCTCAGTCATTGTATCAGAGAGAACATTCCATATTTACAGCTCTTTTACTTAAGGTTTGTTCTGAAGAAGTTATCAATTTCATCAAATGGTATTTTGTTCATCTGATCATACAGATCCACATGAGTGGCTCCCTTTACCACGATAAGTTTTTTAGGTTCGGAAGCTTTCTTGTACACGTCTTCAGAAAAATGATGAATTTTTGAATATAGTCCATATAAGATATAAAATTATTGGGTATAATAAAAATACGTATAGATAAATTATCGTTTTTTTTAACGGAGGCGGATATGTACAGAAATTCAGTTTTAAATTCTTCATCAGGCACCGATGCGGTATCTCATCATGAAGTAAGAATCTACGGCTTCAGGGCTTTTAAGTCCTGCGAAAAACATGGCGAAGGACTGGAAATAGTCTGGAGACGCGGAAAAATCAAGGAAAGTGCAAGACTCGTCAAACTGGCTGACAGTTTTGATGAAGGCATGCAGCGGTTCAGAGATAATCCGCCGGCAATCTTCAGTGATTATGAACAATGCAGACAGGATGATTCTGATAAAACGGATTCAAATTTTGGGAATATGTTTATTTCAATGGCTGCGGAAGCTGCCGAATCAACCGATCCGTTACTGTGGGGGGCGGATATTATTCCTTTTCACGGAATGTCTGCAGCTGACACCCTGTACTTTGTTCTTTGTGCCTGCTGCCGTCATCTGATGATCGACGGTGAGTGGTATGATTCCGAAAATACCGGAAAAATCATTGCTCCTGAAGATGCGGATTCTGCCATAAATGAAAAATCTCTGGGGATTTCTTCCGTTGAAATTAAAGACGGATCCATACGCATACATTATTACGGAAATATGGGATTCGGCGGATACAGTCTGTTTAAAATCCGCGATGAAATGTGGTGGTACAATGATGAACAATCTGAATACGATCTTCCGAATGATGAAAAGGCTGATGATAATTACTGCAGTAACCGTTCTTCTGAATGGAATGCAGGTGGCATTCCTGCGGATAACACGAACCTTCCGCAGAACACATCTCAAAAATGCCATGCCTATTGGGACAGTGATTCCGAAGACACGGATTCTCCTAAAAATCCCAGATTCCTCAAGCTTCTGATCCGCTGTTTCTGCATGAATTTCATTAAATATTCAGGAATTTCCGGAAACTGACTTTTTGTTGAAAGCCTGAAAAACTGCTGATAATTTTTTTAATTAACCCTTTCCTGATAACCGTCTAATCATTCCGTTAGACGGTTTTCAGGATGTTTTTTGAGCAAAACAGAGGTGAATGTGTAAGTTTCTGATAGCGAGGAGACAAAAAATAGTCCATGCCTACTTTGTGTGGTAACTTAAATACTAGAATACTTTTGCCCCTTCTTCAATATTTACATTCCCAACAATTCCCGTGAAGAACCGTCTTTTTTACGTTTTACGGTGATTGTGATGACGGTATGTTCCTCATTCAGATTACGGAATGGCATTAATTTTTTTAAATTAAATTGTCTCAGTTAGGTCATGTACGGTCTGATTTGTTATAATGCTCACACAATTCTCCTTGTTTGGTTTTTATTTGAGGAAAAACAATGGCTGAAATTAAACTTGCACTGTTAGGCTATGATACTGATGTAGGTGAGGCTCTCATTGAGTCAATGGAAGATGAAGGTATTGAACTTGCTGATTACATTCCTCTGTCATATACGGCGGAAGACTATGATGCCATCAGCTACCGAGGTAAGAATTATCAGATCCGCAGGGTTGATGATTTCGAACCTGAAACCGCAACGGTTCTGCTGATCGCCGGTAACTACAGTGAAGCCGACAGGCTGGTAGCCCAGGCCAGAAAAAACGGTTTGGTGGTTGTCGATGCCGGTGAAGTTAACGTCAATGACGGCAGACTGTTCGTGGACGGTCTGGCAGATGCCGATACCGACTTCGTATATGATGCTGATTACATCGTGCCAATGAGTTCCGAAGCTACCATGCTTTCACTTATTCTCAAGCCTGTTTCCGAAAGAGCTGACATCAGTTCGGTCAGTGCCGTAATGATGGAATCTGTTTCAGGAGTAGGTGACAGCGGTACCGCCGAGCTTGCACGTGAGTCAATTTCCCTGTTCAACATGAGAGATATCGCTCCCCGCATTTTCCCGAGCCAGATGGCCTTCAATGTTCATACAGCCGTAGGTGACATCAATTATGACGATACTACCACTCATGAGAACAACGTGATTGCCGAACTGAAGCAGGTGCTTGGAGAAACCGCGGATGTCATTAATCTGACCTCCATGGTTGTTCCCGTATTCTACGGACACACACTGAGCCTCAACATTTCCTTCAGGGAAGACATCTCTCTGGATGAATTCAAGGAGCTCATCGCGGCTGCTCCGGGAGTTGAAATTGTGGATGATGAGGAAATCACTCCGGTGAAGTTCGGTAAGAAGGAAGATAAACTTTATATCTCCCGTATCAGAGCTTTAAAGGGGCAGAATTCATCATTTACTCTGGTTGCTGTTATGGATAATTTCTTAAGAGGCGTGGTATTGAACTGCCTGGGAATTATCAGAAAACTCAGTTTAAAATAAGGTTTTTTATGAAACTGTTAAAATCTCTTATCGGTATGGCGGTTGCTGCCGCATGTGTTAATGCACAGGCTGTAACCTACAAGGTTCCTGCGGACGGCAGTCGTCTGGTCGGTGAAGTTCTGGTTACCAGGGTTCCCGGAAACAACACCTCTCTTGAAGCCATTGCGGCACAGTATCAGCAGGGCTTCAGCAATATGCTTGAAGCCAATCCAAAAGTGGATCCTTATTCACCAAAGCCGGGCAGCACCATTATTATTCCTCAGCAGCTTATTCTGCCAGACACCGTGCACGAAGGCATTGTGGTAAACACGGCTGAAATGAGACTGTATTACTATCATGACGGCGTGGTTGACGTGCTTCCGGTAGGTATCGGTCAGCTTGGCAAGGATACTCCTGTTGACTGGATTACCAAGGTTGAACGCAAGAAGGCCGGACCTACCTGGACTCCGACTGCTCAGACCAGAGCCGAATATGCAGCCATGGGTGAACCTCTGCCTGCTGTTGTTCCTGCCGGCAAGGACAATCCTATGGGACTTTACGCTCTTTACGTGGGACGCCTGTATGCCATTCACGGTACCAATGCCGATTTCGGTATCGGTCTGCGTGTAAGCCACGGATGTATCCGTCTGCGTGATCCTGATATTGAATATCTGTTCAACAATGTTCCGGTTAATACCAGAGTTCAGTTCATCAATGAACCGGTAAAGGTAACCGAGGAACCTAACGGCGGTATCTACATTGAAGTTCATCAGCCGCTGTCCACTAATGAATCTGATCTGAATTCAACAGGTTATTCTCCTATTCACGTAAAACCGGCCATCGCCGCTTTTCTGAATAATCACAAGGTAAACAAGAGTCTTCTGGACGAGTATTTCAATACCCGTAACGGTATGCCTCAGCTGCTGAATCCGATTGAATTCTAAAGAAAAACCTAAACTTTGTTGCAATTCATATGTTTAGGCGTCATAAGACCGAATTTCAAATAACATGAGGTTCGGTCTTATTATTTCTCTATTTCAC
>JAEEGK010029876.1_pt1 | contig 10840 bp, 12 predicted proteins | sample 8958771 | NCBI WGS metagenome assembly JAEEGK01 (sample SAMN16246547, study PRJNA631951) | gut metagenome | biome: gut microbiome; feature: rumen; material: SC-attached | host: Bos | place: Iran: Karaj | collected 2018-10 | reverse complement strand
CCGCAGTTGACATCCGTGCCGACTACGTGGCCAAGCACGGCGCCCCCAGCGCTGCAGCCCCGAAGATCTTCTTCCGCTACTACTTCGTCAATGGTGACACCGGCGAGAAGTCCGGCACCATGCTGGCTGAGTGCAAGTGGACTGCATCTGCAGCCGCCAACGAAGATCCCGGTGACGGTGATTAGCCATGGCCTGTCCTCGTGACTGAAACCTGAACCTACCCCGGTTATCCATTGCGATAGCCGGGGTATTTTCTTATACCAATCTGGGAGGAGCCCGGGCCGGGCCACGCGGTGCAAGTCTTGGGCTCAGAGTAGGCTCATAGGGGGCTCAAAAGGAGCAGCACCTATAGTTGTCACCTCGCCTCGTACGTTCACAGCGGCGTCAGCCGCTGCCCTCTGTCGTATATTTTTTTGCCTTTCTTCTCCTTCCGTGCGGGTGATGTCGTTTCCTTTGGCACTTTGGCTGAAGCGTACGTCAGCTAAGGAGGCGTTGGTGGTTGGGAGTCTCTGGCGTGGTGGGCCTGTGCGGGACAGAGTCTCCCAACCACCAATGGCGCGGAACGCAGTGGAGCGTTGGCCCCGGAGGGTGTCTGGAAGGGTGGGCCTGGCGGGCTTTGACGGGACAACGGACGGGAGACCTTAGGCTCCCGGCCGCCGGCAAAGACCGACAGCTTGCGCGTGGGACAGACTCCCTCCAGGGCCTGGGCCGGGACGGCCCAAAGGGGTGAGCGCTTGATGACGGTGATGCGGGGTACAACTGTCCTCGCGAACTGGCACTATCCTTCGAATTGAGGTACTTGGCTACGACGCTGATGCGGAGCGCAAGCCGGCGCAGTCTGTGGCTGGCAGCGCGTAAGGGTAGCAAGGGCGAAGGTCTTGCTGCCCTGGAGCGATGACTGGCACTGTCTGCGCCAGCAGCCGAGACGGCTGCTTCCTGGCTGCCCGGAAGGCTCTGTGACGTTTTTGCCTCGGGCAAAAATGGCGCAGTGCCTGGAGGAATAGCGCCCAGAGATAAACAAGCCCGTCAGGGCTTACCTTGGAGGAACAGTGCCAAATATGGACTGGCCCGCTCGTCGGGACAGTTGATATTTGGTACTGGGCCGACCCGCAGCTGTGCTGCACGTGCCGGCAGGAAGCCTCGGTGGGGCGAGTGATTTCCTTCCCTTACCCTCTGACCTTATTCGTAGCGGGCACTTTTGGGGCGGGGGCCCCGAAAGTGCGGGGTTTTGCGAAGGGCCAGGGCCGGGGATGGCCCTGGAGCAAAAGCCCTTTCTTGCCGACACGCCGCCCGGGCTTGCACTGACGGTGACTCGAAGGACTGACGGAGCTGCTTAACATAATTATAGCGAAATTGTATAACGAGCCGCAGGGCGGCTTGCTTATACAATTTTAATTATGTTATGCTGCGGATTCTCAGGCACTTACGGTGATTCGAAGGATGGCCCGGGCGGTTGTCTCCCTTGGGGGCCGGGGGGATGACAGGATGGGAGTCTGTGGCGGTTGCTGAGGGGCCCCCTTGGGGAGAGCAACTGACACAGTCTCCCATACCGCTTTCCCTTTCATCGTGCCGGCCTGGCCGCCTCTGCGGACTGGCGGGCACTCATTGAACCCAGACGTATTGGGCTGGCCAGCTCTGCTGGACTGCCGAATGCGGCTGACCGCTGAGCTACCTCCGCACAGCACCGACGCTGCAGGCCGTAGTGAGTGCTCGACAACGGAGGCCTGGCACCATCGGCCCTATCGGCACTGACCAAAATTTCGCCGAAGGCGGGAATCATCGGCATATCGGCAACATCGGCCCTGGGTATCAATTTCCCCAATAGCACTATATGCTCCAATAGACGGTTATAGATCGATTATAGATTTTATAGATTGGGAATAGGCGGCTGATGTATCTGGATTGCCGGTAGTATAGATGTGCTATAGACGCGGATAGATTTTATAGTGAGGGTGAATAGCAGGATTACCACCTCCATTACCTCAACAGCCAACACCTGCACCATGAGCGGCGGCAGCCGCTAGTGGGCCGGCTGGGCAGCGGGCTATCCGGAGGCAGCGCAGCTGCCGGAGGATGCCATCGCAGGGCGGGCGGGTATCTTTTGTGCGAGAGCCTCGTGCGCTGGCGTGCGCGGGCCTTGGAGAGTCTCTTTGGCTTCCTGGGAGCCATGCGAACAGGAAGGTAAAGAGTCTCTCCTGCGTGGCAAATGAGAGTGGAAGTCAGCGTCCGCGCTCTGTGCGGCGCTGGCTGGAACCAAGCCTTCTGAACGAAGCTTTAGCGGAGTGAAGAGGGCTTGACCGCTTTGATTCTGGGAATAATGATATATTGTTATGCAAGAAATACTAGAATTTAGTTATCTTTGTATGTTTAGATGGCTGTAATGCATTAAACATTGATATTTTAGCGTTTGCAATTTGCTCTTGCCGAGTTGGATTGCCTATGTTGGTTTCGCAGCAAGTCGTAAACGTCCGCAAAAGTTACCTTCGTGGTATATCGCTGGCGTGACTTGTACCTTCTTGGGCTTTCTACGACCACTACCGGGCATGACACGCCAGAGCTCGTATCAAAAAGCCAACTTAAAGGATTATTATTTTAGTACTAAAACGATATGGGTTCTTTCTCATTTCACGATGGTTTCTTAGGTGAGGTCTTAAGCATCATATTAGTGTGGTTTGTATGGGCGTTAATAAATGCCGGTTTGATAGCACTCGAATATCACTACATTGATAATTGGGCATATTTAACAGGTGTTCTTACAATTCTCATTACGCTGTTCCTTTTGATTCTTGGGGTAATGAATCTTGGTGAAGGGACCTCAAATCTTATTCATTATTGGGGATTGTGGGCCCTATGCCTTGGGTCGCTAATTGCTTTCGAGATTTATTTGTGGCATGATTGGGCGATTCTTTCTGGAATCATCACTTTCCTCGTGGTAACTGCCATGTGGATTTTCGTGCCATCAATGTTTGAATAGTACTGAATTACGCCATGGGTCTATTTAGAGTAAAGCCAACTTTACCAAAGCGCATTGAAAAGGCCCCCGCCAGGGTTGACATGACGCGTTATTTTTACAATTGGAGATCTCTTGATTTTAAAGAGAGGTCTATATTGGAAAAGTATTATACAAATAACCTTTCGGATGATTTGAAGAGAATCAGAATGGAGGTTGTCAGCGACATTTCAAAGTTTAAAAGCAACCAATCTTGTATCTATGAAGTCGGTCCCTTTCAATTAAAGGATGGAAGAACAGTATCACTAGCGAAGTACTCAAAGGTTTACAATAGGGTATTCCTTTTTATTGAGAACATTCGGGATGCTGCTCAGAGTTCGGGAGATGTAAGTTCTGATAATCTGCTATTGATTGTGGTTATTCACGAGTTGTGGCATCTTTATTTTAAAAAATCGAGAGAATTACCTGATTTGGAGTACCCTTTAGTTGAATTAGCCACAGCTATCAACTTGAAAGAAACATGCAATTTCCCGTTTTCGCTACCGGATCATCTCTGCTTGTCTGAATTAGAGTTCATGAAAAGTAGCATTGACTCTGAGCCGAATAAGTTTTATTACTTAGGATACCGTATAGCAGAAATTTTATATTTATATCCCCAATATGGTGAGGCAGTCTCTTTATTCAAGAATTTTGATATTACTCGTTTGAATAAAGATTGTTATCACGATTATATGGAGTATCGAAGGTTTTTATCATACGACTCCACAACTATGTATGCGTTTGATAAATTGATGGCTGTGATTAAATAACCAACCCAACCTGACAATTATGAAAAAAATTGCGATTATCATATCTGCCCTTGTAATTCTTCTACTTATTTGGAGTATAGCTACTTACAATTCATTTATCTCTGCCCAAGAAGAAGTATCTTCCGCATGGGGTCAAGTTGAGAATGTTTATCAACGGCGGGCGGATTTGATTCCTAACCTAGTTTCCACTGTAAAGGGGTATGCGGCACATGAGCGCTCAACTTTTGAGTCGGTAGTACAAGCCCGGACAAAAGCCTTATCTGTACACGGTGGAAATCTGTCAGAAGAAGAAATTCAGGAATACCAACAGGCACAAGGTGCGGTATCCTCTTCCCTTGGAAGACTACTGGTAATAGCAGAGAATTATCCGGAACTCAAGTCTAACGAGAATTTCCTTGACCTCCAGGCCCAGCTCGAAGGGACAGAGAATCGCATCGCCGAAGCTAGGCGGGTTTTCAATGAGACCGCAAAGAAGTATAACCGTAAAGTACGTTACTTCCCAAGCAATATTATTGCATCGTTGTTTGGTTTTGAGAAGAAGGGTTATTTTGAAGCCGACACCGGCGCAAATCAAGTTCCCAAAATTGAATTCTGATGTTCCGGAACCGTCTAATAGCGGGCCTGGTCCTTCTTGTTTCTCTAATCTCTTGTGATGACATACCTGACCAGCCCAATCCTCCAAGGCTGGTTAATGACTTTGCCAGGGTATTTACACAGGAACAAGTAGATTCCCTAGAATACGCGTTGGTCGATTTTGACAAACGTACTTCTAACCAGATTTGCGTCGTAACTGTTAAAACGCTCTCCGGGATGGAGGTGGATGATTTTGGGATACAGCTTGCAAATAAATGGGGTATCGGAACCAAGAATCATCAGAACGGCGTCCTTCTTCTAATGAAACCACGAGGACATGACAACAACTATATCGACGTCACGATTCAAGTTGGTAGAGGACTTGAAGGTGCGATTCCTGATGTCTATGCCTCCCGTATCATTCGCAGAATAATGGGGCCTCACCTTAAACGGGACAACTATTGGACAGCTACGACGAAGGCTTGTAACGAACTAATGGGACTGGCTTCCGGAGAGATTAGCGAGCCAAGGAGCTCCAGTGGTTTTAAGGAGAGGATCTCTGGCATAAAACAAGATATCAAAAGCGGCTTTCACAATTTGCTTCATGAATTGTTAGTGGGTTTCCTGGGGTTGCTGGGATTCGGACTCTTTTTCGGAATCATCTTCCTAACTGAGAAAAGGAATGATAAAAAGAGAGTGGATAAGGATTCAGATAACAAAGACGATAAGAATCAGACCAATCCGCCTATAATAGATCCCGGTATTATCGACACCGATATTCACTCACATTCTCACCAATCGGACTCTACTAACAATGGTGGATTTGGCGGTTTTGGAGGAGGTGGCTTTGGAGGAGGTGGGGCATCCGGAAGATTTTAATTGAGAAGCGCCAGTTCTCCCATCTGTTCGCTATTCTTAAGGATAGCAGATATCATAATACTATAACACCGCCACTAGCGTCAGACCACTCCTCTCGCCAGCTACATATCTTGCCTCGTTCTCAGAGCCTTCCCGGCGGAAACGGTCAAGATATAGAGGTCGGCCAACCTGAAGCTGCAGGCATTCGAAACTATCGCCGGGCTTAAGACTGGAATTCTGCGACTTCAAAACTACGTAACGATTGTCGCCCTGGTATTCGATTGTGATAAGCCTGTCTGGCAGCCACCCGAGCTGCAGATATGTCCCAATCTCAATGCTGGCCGAAACGATTGATTCTCCCGTGAATTCTTCTGATTCACGCGGTGAGGAATTCTTGATATCAGCACAAAACGCTTTCCAGGAGGGGAAGCCCACATACTGCGACAAAACATTCAGAGTACGGGTTGAAATGGCCTCCGCCTCTCTGGTAGAATACCCCCACAGACGCTCAAGTGTACTCTCTGATAGATGCTCACGGACAGCTGCCTCTATAGCTCCTACAAGAGCAATGAACGAATTGTGGGTCTCCAATGGCTTGCCAAAGGTGTCCTCTACGCGGGAGCGTAGAATAACTAAATCTGGTATGTTTACTGACACTGACATTGCGTGACAAAGTTAAAAACAATATCTTTGCATTACAATGTCTTTTTCTGTCTTTTATGATCAGTGAAACTCTCCGGGAGGTAACGACCAGCCTGGACGATGGACAATACCGTGTTGTTTCCACTCTGAAGGAGGGGCGCTTATATCTTGCAGAAAAGGCAGGGAAGCGTTTCGTCTTAAAAACGGCAGAAGGAGCCAAAGGGCTGGATCTTCTCAAAAGGGAGTATGAGATAGCTCTTCGTCTGCAGCATCCGTTCATCGCTTCAGCAATAGGCTGGGAAGAAACAACGCCCGTCGGTCCGGCCATTGTCATAGAATACATCCGTGGTCGGAGCCTCGCGAAGTACTTGCAGGAAAAGCCTTCCCTTGAGGCCAGGAAAAGAGTCTTCGGCCAGCTGCTGGAGGCAGTTGGGGCCATTCACCGTCAGAGCATTATCCACAATGACATCAAGCCGGAGAACATCCTGATTACCGAGACCGATAATGATGTCAAACTCATAGACTTTGGCTTTGCTGACGGTGATGCACATATCCTAGATAAAGGTTTGGGCGGTACCAGACAATATGCCTCTCCGGAACTCCTGGCTCACCAGGAAACTGACGCTCGCAGTGACATCTATTCCATCGGCTGCCTGATGCGGGATCTCTTCCCGGGCCGGTATTGCCGGATATCAAGGAAATGCTGTCGAACCAATCCGGAGAAGAGATATCGTAATATTGATGAGTTGAAGGGCGCCTGGGGGCACCAACAAAGGACGTTGTGGATTGTCTTTTTCCTTCTGATTGCTGCCCTGGCTATTGGGGCCTATTACATTCTCAATATACACAAGCAATCAGAGCCGGCCATCCCGGATATCAATAACATACCAGAGACTGTCCAGGTTGAATCAAACGAGGCAGAGGCCCTGGAGCCCGAAGTTCAATCATCCCCGGTAACACGAAAATCAAATCCTTCTTCATCAGGAGCTGTGGCAACTCCGGAGCCGGTAGCGCCCCCCGAATCCACCACAGCGTTATCAATGGCTGAAGCAAAGCTGCGCCAGGCATGGGAAGATTCGTTCAATCAGGTATGCAAGGAGATAGACCAGGCCGGTTACCGGGAGTTCCTTCCTATTCATGTCGATTATGGGACATACGAAATAGATCCTGTAATGCGGCAGGTATCATCTGGACTCTCAGCTGATGAAATTCAGGCTCTTACATCACTGAATGAGGCATTGGATATGGACTATTCGCAACGTCTGTATGCCAAGTATGGGTCGCTTCCATCATTATACGACAAGTCTATAGATCTTCCGGAAGACGAGCTTAAGTATTACCGGAACCTAGCTTCTAATTTCAAGAAGTTTTCACCCTATTCGAAAAAAGACATTAAATGACTACTTGCCGTCCGGTTGGAGGTAAGTATCTTTGCGTAGGGCGAGTAAAAACGCCCGATAGTGTTAATTGTGAGAAATATTCGCTATATTTGTCTCTTGCAAGGCCTTTTAGCCTTTGTGACATAGACAAATTAGCGTTTGCAATTTGCTCTGGCCGAGTAGGAACGTAGGAAATTTCTAACAAGCAGGACAGACGCAAGTCGTAAACGCCCGCAATAGATACCCATTGTGGTATTTAGCGGGCGTGACTTGTACCTGCTTTGGTTTCCTACGACCACTACCGGACAAGTAACGCCCGCGCTTTTTGTATGCATAGACCAACCAAAATTAACCTATAGCATTATGTTTTGTTCTAAATGTGGGGCAGAAATCCCCGAAGGCGCACAATGGTGCCCTAAATGTGGAGCCCAACAAGGTGCTCCTAATCAAACACCACCCCAATTCAACAATACTCAACCCCAAACTGCTCCGGGTTCCATTCCTGGTTTTATCCTATCTCTTGCAGGCTTACTGGTTGATTGGGTTCCTATTGCGGGGCTTGTATTATCCATCATTGGTACGGTTATTTGTGGAAAAGGGAAACGGCAAGTTGCCGCCAACCCTTCAGCATACACAAACACCGGATTGCTTTCTGCCGGCCATGTAATTGGCATAATAGGAATTGTATGTGGTTCTGTCTATCTGGTAATCTGGCTGATATACGCTGCCATCTTTGGTGGTGGGACCCTTTTGTTGTTCGATTTTATAAAAGAAATGTCACAACTGTAAATTACTTATTACTAACCATTTAATACTATCTACCATGAAAAAAATCCTTTCTTTGATGGTCGTTGCTTTGTGCCTTATGGCTTGCAACTCTATTGACAAACAACTCGCAGAGTTTGAAAAAGCTATTGCAGCACAAGATCTGGAAAAAGCCGAAGAGCTTTATGACTCTTTTGATGTCAGCAAAATGACAATCAAACAGAGCGCTCGCTGGACTGAAGCCACGATGAAATATTCGGCACTTCAAACCCAGAAGATAATGGAGGAATCCGCGAGACAAACTCAAGAACTCATGGAGCAATCTGCAAAACAGACTCAACAGCTGATGGAACAGTCTGCAAAGCAGATGAATAGCCTTTTCGGCAATTAATACCGATTAGTATTATCTTACTTCTATTAATTGACTTGCTTTGAGATATCTCTCTATCCTTTTATTGTTTATATCATTGCCGTTATTCTCACAAGGGATTACCGGCAATTGGCTCGTTTATGAAGGAAGCGATGGCTCAGAGCTGGTTGTTACCGTAGCGTCAAAAGGCGGTGGGCAAGCGGATTTCTCCCTTGCCCGCCGTGAATTGGCGGTTTCCTATGGTGAGGGTAGCCAATTCTGGGGAACTTTCAGGACCACGGGCGGTTACTACTTCATCGTAAAGGGAGTTAAGTCTGAGAAGATCCAACTCTCCCAGACCGATTCCACTGTGGTCGTTACCCGTCGCAGTGAACCCACCGTCAAGGTAACCGCTTGGCTGGACGAGGAGTATAGCACCAAGGATTGTTCCGACTACGGAGACTACAAAAAGCAGGTAGTTGCTCAATGGAAAAGAGACTTCCCGAATAACGAGGATGTAAAGAAGCACAAGTGGATGATGGAGCACTACTTCACCGACTACCATGATGATGCTTTTGATGTCCTGTTGGAGGGGCGATATCGAATCATGGAAAGAACTGAGTCTTCCATCGTCCTGAAGAACCTGGATTTGGAGATTCCCTTGATGACCTGGAAACGGGTACAACAATAGCAAAACAAGGTCCACGGAAACGTGGACTTTTTTATTGCCGGTGGCGGAGAATTTCGTATCTTCGCAGTAGCGATGGAAGTCAAAGGGCGTTAATGCTTAAACGCTATGAAACGCTTGATGATTTTCGTATTTCTGATGGCCGTGGCTGCGGTGTCGGCGGCAGGCCAGGGTTCTTCCAAAACTGCTGAGCTGGGGTGGCTGGAGCTGCCGGCGTTCAGCGAAGATCCTGAACATTTCTTCGTCTCCCACTACACTGATGAGTACTGGGGTAAACAACGCAACTACTCCCTATTCTGGGACCAGAATCGGCAAATCCCCATCTGGGTGGCCTATTCCCTCAACGAGCGGCTTATCGGCAAAGGAAAACGCTCTGGGGCGTGGCAATATGACAAGTTCATGGCCACGAAGAAACAGCCGAACCTGAAGCGGACATACCAGGAGGGCTCCGTCGATGGTTACATCCGTGGCCACCTTTGCCCTTCCAACGACCGGATGCGGCCCGGAATGAATGAACAGACCTTCTATTTCACCAACATGGCGCCGCAAGACCCCTACCTCAACGGCGGACTGTGGGCCTGGCTGGAGGAACACGTCCAACAGCTGGCACTGGAGGCCGGCGAAGCCTGGGTGGTGACCGGGTGCATCGACACAGACAGCAGCAACTGGGTAACCGACGTCATCGGCAAACCTATTGCTGTGCCGGAGGCCTTCTTTAAGGCGGTGCTGCTACGTTCCCGGGATGATGCCGGCGGCGGAGAGCATTATGAGGCGCGAGCGTGGGTTGTGGAGAATCGTAGCTATGGTTTCTCCGGGTTTGAGCAGAAGGCCATGGCACTCGAGGTGAGCATTGACCAACTGGAGAGCATCATTGGTCGGGACCTTTATCCGAACTTGTTGAGGCTGATTGGCACTGCTGCAGCTGCGGCCGTTGAGGCCGGCAAGTGAAGGTGTCCACGTCCACGGAGGTGTGGACGATTTTTGGGGTGTGGACGGGGATGAACAGAGTGTGTGCGCGGTCGGAAGAACTACTTACTTTCTTTCTTTCTCGATGTGATATGCCTCGGAGATATCCTCTATTGACTTGATGATGAGCGCAGCCGGACCTTCTTCTTTTCGCTTAAAGTATAAGCGAAACTCTGACTGTTTTGCGTAGTTCTTGTTTTTGAGCCAAGGATCCAAGAGGAAAGAGCCCTCATTTTTGTCGTAATAACGAACACGCCCCCACTTTAAATCAATATTGTTTGAGCGCATGACCGCGACACAGCGTTTTACGAATTCTTCTGGTTGTTTTATTATTACGAATGAACCGCCCAGAGCGTCTAGGTTGTCGGCAAGAACTTGTTTCAACTCATCGGTACTGTCTACACCTATCATACAGAAGATGTATCCATTATTGATATTCGAAACAGAAAAGGTAATTGGAGTTTGGCTGGCCAGTTCCATTTTATCGATGAGCATCTTACTGGTCTGCGCAATAGAATGAGCTCCCTCATCGGAGTCAGATCTACCATCACCAGTATTTTCAAGGTCCCTGAAAAAGCTAACCGTATTCATATAAACAACCCCCTGCTTCCAAAGACTTAGAATATGTTCCTCTTTCCCTATCTTAATGAGATACTTCGGAATAGATGTATCAATTGGAAGTGGGTACTCCTTCAGCTCTAGTCCATTGATAATATCTTGAGGATTACCCGAGAATACTGTTATTTTGCAGTCGGGGTTCTCCGCCTTAAACTGTTCTATAGCCTCCTCAAAGCTGTTATGAATCTTGAATTCGCTCATCCTTAATAGTCGGGAATGTGCCAATAACAAAAACTAAAACGG
>JAEEGK010029875.1_pt1 | contig 10840 bp, 3 predicted proteins | sample 8958771 | NCBI WGS metagenome assembly JAEEGK01 (sample SAMN16246547, study PRJNA631951) | gut metagenome | biome: gut microbiome; feature: rumen; material: SC-attached | host: Bos | place: Iran: Karaj | collected 2018-10 | reverse complement strand
AATTTTCTTATTAATCTTTTTATTTTTTTTTTCATTTCTCTCTTTCCTATCATCATAAGTATATCTTCCTCCATAAATCCAATCATCATCTTCCATATTAATAACTAAATTTAAATAACCAAAATAAAATTAAAAAAAAATAAAATATTTAAAAACAGAAAATAAAAAAAAACCAAAAAAACAAATAATTATTTTCAATATATACAAATTAATCATATAAAAATGGAAGTAGGTGAAATACTTTTATATTGTTTCTACGCATGTCTTCAAATGTTTATATTAATGTTAGTAGGAATGTTATCAGTAATAAAAAAAATCCTAAACAAAAAAAAATCAAACATTTTTAGTACAGCAGCATTTGCATTAGTAATTCCTTTTTTCCACATAATTCAAATAGCTCAAGCAGGAACATATAACATATTAAAACTTTTATGGATAATAGAATTAAATTTTATAATAGCAATGATAATATCATATATTATATCAATAATAGTACAAAAAATATTTAATTTAGATATAAGAGTAAAAAATTCATATTCTGCAATGGTAACTTTTCCTGCTGTTGGTGCTTTACCCATGGTTATTGGTTATGGTTATTGTTTCCCAGGAGGACCAATTGAACATGATGATTTTTGTCAGAAATTTAGAGGAATTATGATGTTAAGTGTTTTAGCTTTAACTTTAGGAATGTATTGTTTTGGTACTATTTTATTAATGAGTGATAGGAGAGTTAATGAAGATTTAAATATTAAAATAAAGTATGTTTGGAATAAAATTATTAAGAGTATTTATGGTGGGAATGATACTTCTGTTTTATATTTATTTAAAGAATTTTATGATGAACAAAAAAAAGCAATTGAGGATTTTGTTTTATTTGAAAAAGATATTAGTAATGAAATTAGAAAAAGTGATTTTAAAGATATTAGTAATTTAAATTTACATGAAAATGAAAATAATGATATTAATAATAATGAAAATAATATTAAAGATAATGATTATCATTTAACATCATCGAATTTAATAGATGTAAGTAATATAAATACATTAAAAAATAAAGAAGAAGAAGAAAAAATAAAATGTGAGAAAATATTTATAAAAGCATTTGAGAAAGTAGAAAAAAATTTAAATAAAGAAAAATTAGAATCATTCACATATGAAAAAGAACAAATAATAAAAAATCTGGAAAAAAATCCTCCTGAATATCCAATAGATCCATATATAAAAATAACTCAATCAAACTATTCAAAAATATTAAAAGAATATGATGAATGGTATGTAAATGAAAAAAAAATATATCCAAATTTAAATATAAAATTAAGTAATGTTAAAATTGATATTTTTGCTTTAATAAAAGCACTTTTAGCTCCTCCTACAAATTCATTTTATTTAGGATTAATTTTAGGGATAAGTTATATGAGAGAAATTATTTTTGCAGATAATATTTTTTGGAAAAATATTATTGATGGTATTAATGTAATTTCAGGTGCTTTTAGTCCTTTTTTGTTTTTAGTTATTGGAGTTGCTTGTTTACCTCAAGAAAAAACTCCTGAAGAAAGAAAACAAAAAAGTAAAGTTTTTTTAATTTCTAAAACTCACGTTGTAATTATTTTTGTTGTGAGGTTTATTATTGTTCCCATTTTTGGGATTTTTGCAATTTTATTTTGGAAAAATGTTTATGGGAAAGAATGTGAAAGTTCACTTGTTTTTAGATTAGTTTTATTCTTTCCTTGGTGTTTACCTTCTTCAACTACATTTTCTGTTTTAGTTAATTTAACTGGATATTTTTTTGAAGAGTATGGTTATTTAATTATGTTACAAAATTTTTCTTGTGTAATTACTTTAACTGTATTAAATATGATTTATTTTTTATTAGTTGGACAATGATTAATTTTGGTGTATATACTATTTATTAATAATTAAATTTAGTTATTAATATTTTATGATTATAAAAAAGATATTGTAAATGAAATATATTATATTTAATTTAAAATAAAATTGTTAAAAATAAAATTTTTATATAAATAATATATTTTAGAACTCTAAAAATATATTTATCTTTTTTTTTTAATCTTGGCATATATTGTCATATAAAACTAATTAAAACTATATACTATATAATTATGTATAAATTTTGATCAATTTAATTTTATATTTTAAAGCATGATTATCCATTGTAATCCTTTGCTTATTGTAAATAAAGGTTTAGAATTATATTTTAAACCTAAAAATCTACAAAGTGCAATAATAGCACATAAAGGAAATGGATAAATCATAATTAATAACCAAGTCATAAATATATAAAATACTAAATTCCTTTGACATTTTACATAAATAGCACAAAATGATATTCCAAAAAACCAAATGAATAAAGTTAAAACTAAAATAATAATGAAATATATAATTGTTCTTTTATATACTAGTTTATAAAAATCTTCTTTTTTGAAATTAGGGTCTTTTTTCGAATTATCAACATCTCTTTTAGTAAGACCAAATATTTTAGCAATACAATTTAAAATAACAGTTAAAAATGCAGCTAAGAATATCCATCCAATTGCTTTATTCATAGTTAATTTTCCTTTATTTTCATAAATAGAATTTATTAATTTATTTCCAAAAAGCATAATATTAAATAATAAAGCAAATGTTATAATATTTACAAACATTGATATTTTAGTAACTACAAAATTCCAATTATCTTTAAAAATAATAAATAATAACATTTGATTATACATTAATATATTACAAAAATATGAAAAATATCCTCTTTTATCAAAATGAATAGCATTTTCATAACTCATATTATTTAATCCTTCATGAGTAATTTTTTCATCATCTAAAACAAATTCATTTGAATGTTCTTTATCATGTGACTGATTATAAATTTTAACTTTATATGAATCATCTTTACTTATTATATGTAAATTATTTCCTTTATTTTTGTCATCAACTATTTCATTTTGGGCATTTTTATTTTCAATTGGTGAAGATGGAAGAAAAAGATGAAATGAATCTAATAATAAAATACCAATAATTCTCTTTTCAAAAAGAATAAATATTATAAATAAAGAAAGTTGAATTAAAAATGCTATTAAAAGAAGCCAAAAACTAGCATTTTCTCCTAAATTTTTAAATATTTTACCTCCACATCCCATTACTTTAAAATTAGGATTTGAAATACCTTTATTTTTAAAATTAGACTCAGTATTAATTACTGAATAACTTCTTGAATTTTCATTATAACTTTTATATGGACAATTACAAGTTACTGACATTGTTTTTAGATTAAATCCACCATATATACAATTACTCTCACATAAAGCACATTCTTGATAATATTCATGTCTTCTTGCTTTTATTGGAACATCTGCATTATTTTCATCTGTGTATTTTATACAAATATCATTAAAAAAATCATCTTCTGGATTAAATATATCATAACCTTTTTCTCCTGTTTCCTTTAATAATTTTAAATTTAATTTTTTATATGCTTGATTTATTGGACTTATTAATGTTACTTCCATTGAATAACAATCTGAAGAATCTAATTCTATACATTTATTGCCTTGTTTTTTATATATTTTATATTCTAATTGGTTTACTATTTCATCTCTTCTAGAAAGAACTATTTTAGAAATTACTAAATCATTTTCATCAGTTATTGAATATTTTGACATTAATTTATTTTTACATTCATCACTTAAAATAACCATATATGAATTATTATCATTTATTTCTCCACAATTTGTTGGTGTTTCAGTCTCTGTTTCTGTTTCAGTCTCTGTTTCTGTTTCAGTCTCTGTTTCTGTTTCTGTTTCAGTTTCAGTTTCAGTTTCTGGTTGTTCTTGTGGTGTATTATCTGGTGGACAAGTATATGAACCATTTGAAAGTTTTGTAGGATCACCATATAAACATTCACATATATTATTATTACTTTGAGATAAACCTGCGTTTTCAGGACATTCTTGAACACAAATATCTTCCATTAATTTATAATTTCCATTAGTACAATCTTGATAACATTCATTTGTTTCTAAATGAAGATAATAACCAGTATAGCATTCATCATCACATTGTTTTGTTTCTGGAAAATATATTGGAAAACTAGTTGAACAATTTTGTCTTGTTTCATAAATACAATCTGTTTTACTTACGGATGGATTATATGAAAATTGACCAGTTCTTTCTTTACAAGTAAGACAATATGTTATACCACTTTTTGTAATTGCAACATAATCATCTTTACATGTTGTACAATTCATTTGATCCTCATTACCACTTCTTGTACATGTTTTACATCTTTCATAACATGCAATAAATTGATTTGTTGAAAAATAATATCCCTCAACCTCATCAGTTGATAAATAACAATCACCAGTATAAGCTTCATAATAACCATCTGCACATACTGTACAATTTGTAGGATGACCTTCTAAATCATATATATCAGTTGGAATTGTCGTACATTGTTTACAAAATGGATGACATAAATAAATATAAGCCTTACAATCATGATTATAAAAATATGTTCCTTTATTATCTAAATATGCAAATAACATAATAGTTGGTTCATATTCAGAAGTTTTTACAGGTGCAATAAAACTTGCTATATATGTAGAATTATTTATTTGAGTATTTAATAGATTAGCATAATTTACATCTTCCATTCCAACAGTATTACTTATTGTTGATTCCATTTGTAATCCATTTTTAATATTATATTGTGATTGATTATTAGATAATGCAATCATTGAACCAATAGTACAATTAATATCTGGTGGGTAATTAAATATATATAAAATAGATTTTCCTTCTTTTACAGCTATTATATGTACATTATCATTATTGTATATATATGTGAAAGTGTTATAATAATCATCTTCATTTATTTGGAAATCAAATGCAATTATTGGCTCTCTATCATTAGAATTCCACTTAAATGTCTCAACATTAATTGTTTGACCAGTAATATATGTTCCATAATATTTAGTTTCTGATATAACATGTCCACTATAACTATCTACATTATATGGATATTCTTCAGATATAAGATCATAATTTCCTATTTTAAATTCACCATTTTTCAAAAGTAAATTTCCAATAAATTGATTAGGATAATAATCTTCATCTTCATCGTAACCATCTCTACTAAATAATGATATTATATATTTAGTATCATCTGTTCTTGTAATTTTTGCTTGATGAAGATTCGAATGAATAACTGTATTGAAATCAAAATTATAATTTTTATCAACATTGGATGGAAGATTGAGATCTACCTTTATTTTAACCAAAGTTGAATAACCATCTTCATTTTTTTCAAAATAAAAACATTCAAGATAGTTTTGTTGAGTACCTAATGATAAGCAATGAAAAAGATAACTATTTGGATGAGTCCAATCTATAACATCAATATATGCTGAAGTGACTTGTAAAGTAAACTCACTATTTATTGTATATGAGTGTATTTGAAAATTTGTATTATTACTCAAAAAAGAAACTGCTATAAAATCTTTTACAATAGAAATAATACATTTACCTGCAATATTTGCATCACTTTTAGCAATATAACTTTTAATTTGCCCATCGTTTGAATAATATTCAATGAAATTTGCTGATGTACAACTAATTAAATAGCCAGTACCATATGACCATATTGAAGAAAATTCAGTTGCTTCATAACTTAATGTATAAGATTGTTGTATATTAATGTCATTGTAATTCATTAAATGAATTTTTTCTTTTGTTAACATGACGTATTTATTTTCATAATTAAATACATCCAAGACTTCTTCTGATTCAAATTCTTTTTTTGTTATTGGTGTAATTTCCCCATCAGCACAATAAATAAATGTCATATAAATTAAAAAGAATATTATCTTTTTCATTTTTAATTAAAAATATCTTTTCTCAATTGATTTATATTATAATTATAAAAATGAAAAAAGCTTAAAAATTTATTTGAAACATATATCTTTATAGTTTAATGAATTCATTATATTTTTAAACATTAAGAATATAAAAAATATATATAAATTTTTGTTTATTTGAATCATGATTATTTCCATTATTCATAATAACCAATAATAGCATATTTTTTTGAAATTCTAATAAATATTTTTAAAAAATAAAAAAATAATTTTAACAATTTTATTAAAATTATATATATTATATATTATCCAAAATAATAATGAAAATAGAAATTTTAAATATATCTTATCTTAATGATTATAGAAGAAGAATCCATTCTAATTTTTTACTAATATTAAAAGGCATTTCTTTATTTTTTTTCAATCCATAATGTCTTAATCCAGCAATAATTCCACATAAAAAAAAGGGATATATCATAATTAATAAAAACGATATTAAAATATAAACAAATAAATTCATCCTTGTTTTTTTATACATTCCACAGAATGCAGAAACATAAAAAGTAATAAACATACCCAAAACAATAGAAATAATAAAATAAAAAAGTGTCCTTAAGAAAATATGTCTTTTTAAAGTATCTTTCTCAATTGTTTTACCTTTATAATATAAAATTTGTGAATTTTCACTATTTCTATTAATATTATTTTCAATTGAAGCACTATTTTCATTATTTTGATTATTACTACCAAATTGAGCTTGCATAAAACGAGCAACTCCAACTGGTTTTTCATTATTATCTATAATAATGTTTGTCCATTTTATACCTTCAAATTCAATTCTTAATAATCCTATGAGTTTTAAAATAAAGTTTGCTAATACAGTTAATATAACTGATGCTATAATTCTTCCAATTGCTTTTCCAAGACATAATTTCCTTTTTTCTTGGTTTATTGAATTTAATAAACTTTCATCAATTAAAAGTGTGTTAAATAACATTAAGAAAAAAATTAAATTTATAAATAATGATAATTTTGTAATAAAGAAATTCCATTTTTCTTTACTAATTACAAATAAGAACATTTGATTATAAAATAAAAGATTTATATAATAATCCATAAAAGGAAGTTTCTTTTTTTTTGATTCTTCAAAATTATAATCAAATATTTTATCATTTAATATTGGTCTTGCACATAAACTTTTTGATTCATCTGTATAAGGATCAAATTTTGGTTTTTCATCCATATATCTTCTAATTATTTCCATTTCATTAATTGGAAATTCTTGACCATTTTTTAAATCTTGTTTTGGAGCTTTTGTTGGTCTTCCTTTATGAATAATAACATTATTTTGATTATTTTGATTATTATAATTATTTGAATTATTATTATTATTATTATTATTATTTTCATTTTTATTTTTTGAATTACCTTTTCCATTAATTAAATTAATTACATTAGAATTTTTATTTAATGTATTATTTTTTATGCCATTATTTGAAACAGGTATTAATTCAGAATCTATTCCATTTGAATTATTACTTCCTTTTCTTTTTTCATTAACATTATTTTGAGGTAATGCAGAAGGAGCAGGTGCTGGTTTATTGTTTACAGGACCATAATCATCGTCACTTTCATCACTATCTTCTTTTTTTTTACTATCACAATCATTATTACTTTCTTCTTTTTTTTTTGGTGGACTATCATAATCATCATCACTTTCATCACTTTCATTTGAATCACTTTTTGGTGGTGAAGCTATTAACATAAATGCACCTAATAAACTTTTAAACATTGATGAATTATGAACTAAATAATATATGAGTAATGATACTTCACCTATACTCATTGTTGAACCAGATGCCATTGCACCATTTCCTAAGTCACCATTTTTTATTAAGTTTTTCATACATTTCATTAAATTTGAACTTACACTTTCTGTTTTATTAAAATCTTCATTAGTTTCAATTACTGCAAAAGTTCTTTCTGTTTTAGAATATTTTTTAAATTTGCAATTACAATTTATAGCCATTTTTTCTGGATTATAATTTAGATAAGTACAATCAGTTTCACATACTGCATAATTTTTATAATATTTTTTTCTTTGACTATATGTAAGATCAACATTACCATCAGAAAAACTAATACAAGAATCAGTGTAAAAATTATCATTTGGATCAAAAATATCATATCCTTCTTCATAAGTTTTATTAATTAATTCAGGTTTAACAACATCTTCGTTAATTTGTACAGTAGAAGTAAAATTAGTATCATTACATAATGATGTATTTAATTCTAGAATTCCATCATCTGTCATAAGCATAATTTTAAATTCAATTTGATTAACAACTTGATTAGGTCTTTTAATAATATTTTTATAATATCTAAATTTACTTGCATCATCTATTGAATATTCATCCATTAATCTTTGTAAACATTCTTCACTAACAATTATATCATTGCATTCTATACATTTAACTTTTTTACATTTTATTTCATTTTTTGAACTTTCATCTAATCCCATATAACAATCACATTCTTTTTTAAATACTTCTTGTGAATATTCAGGACATTTATCTAAACATAATAGTTTCTCTAACATATATGGATATCTTTGAGGACATTTATTTAAACATTCTCCTGTTGAAGGAATATATAAAGGAAATTCTTCAGGGCACTTTGATAAACATTGTTTTAAATCAGGTACATAATATTTTGCATTAAGAGGACAATCAGATGATTTATTATAAATACATGAAGAGGAACTTATTGAAGGATCAAAATACCATTTTTTTGAAGGGGTATTAGATTCAGGACATAAAATACACATATCATCATAAAGAACATATCCAGAATTACATTTTGTTTGTTTACAATTTTTATTTTCATTTAGTCTATAATCTTTTTTACATTTTTCACATAAATGATCAGTTGCATTTCCTAGTTGATTACATGTCTCACAAGTTGAATAACATGTAGAAAGTGATATCATACAATCATTTCCAAAGTAATATAATGATTCAATTTTATTAGGTAAAGTACTCAAATAAGCTACTTTTGAAGGACTGATATTCTCCTCATAAAATGAAAAAATAATAGGAATATTTGTAATTCTTTCTTTATCAGGAGTTGTTATAACTGCATTTTTATAATTAGAATCTACAGATATTTTAACTTGATTATCTCTATTTATTAGTTGATTTCCATATAATGTTGAAGGAATAGTAATATAAGGAGCTGAAGATTGAATATTAATAGTTTTAGTTATTCCAGGACCTAACATCATATCTCCCGACAAACAATCAGGTTGATATTTAGGACGAGGGACATCAATTACATATATATAAGAATCTTTCCATCCTGTAATAATTATATAAGTATCTGAAATTATTTCAGGTTGATTGATTGATGAAAAAGTAATATCAAAAGAATTAATTGGCTTAAAACTTAAAGTATATTTGCTTGAACTTCTTATATGTTCTATTGAAATATGAGTACCATCAAAATATACTGGATTATAATCTGTTTTAGTTTTTGAAAATCCACTAAAAGAATTTAATGATGGAGATGAACCATATGATATTTTATTTATTGAACCAAATTCATATTTAGTTTTATTAACAATTAGAGGTAAATGATAATAATTTCCATTTGAATCTTTTAATCCAATAATATATCTGAAAAGCATTTGTTCATCATTTGGATTGAAATGATTTTTTGAAAGAACCATTTCAGTAATTTGTAAATCAGTATTATATTTTATTTTATTCGGTAAAGTTTTACTAGTAATATCTCCTTCAAGATAATTAAGACCATTATTATCAACATATAAACACAAATATTTATAATTAAGAGCATTAACACAACCAAAAGTTTGTTGATAGGAAGATTTTAAAGATAATGTTGAATCAAAATTCAAAGTATGACTATAAGTTAATAAAAAATCATTTCCAATATTATAAACAAATATATTATAATTTGTTTTTCCTTCTTTTTCTCCAACATAAGTAACTAAAAGATATTGATTATTAATTGTATCAATAGTACATTTTTGATTATTTTTACTAACTGAAAAATTTTCATTTGAATATCCAAAAGATTGTTTTTTTTCTAATTTAGATCTATTTGACATTGTTTCTACATAAAGTGTCATTACAATATATTTATTTGTACATAAATTTAAATCAAAATAAAATATTTTTAATTTAAAAAAATTATGTTTAAAAATGATGATGAAGAAGAACCGGGAGAAAATAACAACAATAAATATATAATGTTTTCAAATGAAGAAAAAGACGAAAATCTCGATATAGCAAATATCGAAAATGAAAATTCTCAACAAAATGATAATAGCCTGAATAAATCAGATGAAATAATTCCATCACTTCCTTACAAAATAAACTCAGAAGAAAAAGACAAAAATAATTTAAACAATGAAAAAGAGAACGAAAATGAATTAAATAATGTTAATCAAAATATCATATCAAATGATTATGACGATGCAAAAATGGTAATTCAAAATTATTTAAAAGGAAAAATCGAGAAACAAAATAAAGAAGAAAATACGTTTGAAGAAAAAGATGAGAATAATAATTTGAGCTTAAATCAAAAACATAATTTGACTGAAGAACAAGAAAATAATGAAAATAATGAGCAGAATATTAAATTGGATGATTTAACTCAAGTTCAAATGACTAATAGTAGTATAAGCAAAGGATTAAAAAATATGATGATAAATTCTACAAAAACATCGGCGGAATGTTTGGGAAATTCTATAGATAATTATATTCAAATGGAAAATTTATATTTACAAGATGGAAAAGTCAATTCTACCACAAATAATTATGATATAAGTAATACAAATAATTTATCAACTAACAATAATAATAATAATAATAATAATAATAATAATATAAATCTGAAAAAATCAAAAAATTCTTATAATAAATTAAATGAAATAAAAAAAGAAGAATTAA
>JAEEGK010029870.1_pt1 | contig 10841 bp, 10 predicted proteins | sample 8958771 | NCBI WGS metagenome assembly JAEEGK01 (sample SAMN16246547, study PRJNA631951) | gut metagenome | biome: gut microbiome; feature: rumen; material: SC-attached | host: Bos | place: Iran: Karaj | collected 2018-10 | reverse complement strand
ACCCAGGACGATAACGGCAACACTGTCATCCGTTGGCATCTGGACGACATCATCATGCCGTGGATTGCCGCACAGGAGTACGGCGTCGGCATCGTGATGAACGCCTTCCGTATCTGTCTCGTCGGAGCAGCCCGCGGCCCGCATATCTGGGCGATCACCGATGTGCTGGGCAAAGAAGAAACGCTGAAGCGCGTTAAAGTCGCGTTAACCAAACTAGGAGCCTAGAGCCCTAGAACCCTAGTATCCTAGTTTATGACTCCCCGCGAAGCGTTACATACCTATTTCGGCTACGATGATTTCCGCCCTTTACAGGCGGAGATCGTCAAGTCGGTATTGGCGCAACGCGATACACTCGCCCTGATGCCTACGGGAGGCGGTAAGAGTATCTGTTTTCAGATACCTACCCTCGTTATGGCGCAGGCGAATGAGAACAAACGGCTCTGCCTCGTTATCACGCCCTTGATTGCCTTAATGCGCGATCAGGTAGCCAACCTCGAGGCACGCAATATCCATGCCGCGGCAGTCTATACCGGTATGAGTTGGGATAAACAACGCGTAGCGTTGGATAACTGCCTCTACGGACCGTACCATTTCCTATATTGCAGTCCCGAGCGGTTGGAGTCCGAGGAGTTCCGCAAGCGTTTGGCGGACTTACCGATCGGCCTGATCGCCGTGGATGAGGCACACTGCATCAGTCAGTGGGGCTACGACTTCCGTCCTTCGTATCTGAAGATTGCCGAAGTACGGGCCTTATTACCGAACGTACCGGTGCTAGCCTTGACGGCTACTGCCACCCCCGAGACCATCGAGGATATCCAAGACAAGCTCGGTTTCCGCGAGCATCATGTATTACGGAAATCATTCCATCGGGAGAACCTCAATTATATCGTGCGCCGCACGGATAACAAACCCGAACAAGTGGCGCATATCTTATCCCGCGTACCCGGTTCGGCGATCGTCTATGTGCGCAACCGCAAACGTGCACAAGAGTTAGGCGAATGGTTAAAGGCGAATGGCGAAAGGGCGGACTTTTACCACGCCGGCTTGACTACCAAGGAGCGTAATGAGCGTCAAGCCGCCTGGACACGCGGGGACACACGCGTCATTGTGGCGACGAACGCATTCGGTATGGGTATTGACAAACCCGATGTACGGCTCGTCATTCATTATGATCTGCCGTCTCATCTGGAGTCGTATTACCAGGAAGCCGGTCGTGCCGGACGAGACGGAGAGACGGCTTATGCGGTATTGCTCTTCGATCCCCAACAAGATCCGGCTAAGATCCGCAAACGTATCATAGATACGTATCCGCCGAAAGAGTTCGTGGAGAGTGTGTACCATAAGACGATGGATTTCCTGCAGATCGGTGCAGGAAGCGGGCTCGGGCATCGTTTTGCGCTGCATATCGACCAGTTATGCCACGTCATGAAACTGCCCGTACTGCAGACCTACTCCGCCCTGCATATCCTGACACAAGCGGGTTATATCGATTTTGAAGAGGAACACGAGACCCAACCGCGCGTGCAGATTCTTGTACCGCGCCATCAGTTGGGCGAGTATAACATCTCCCGCGAGCAAGCGGAATTGCTGGATGTGCTGATGCGCTCCTATTCGGGCATCTATACGGACCTGCAATATGTTCGCGAGGCGGACAAAGAGGATATGCACCCCATCCTTGTCTCTCTCGCTCAGAGAGGCATCATCACCTATATACCCCGTTCGATCGGGTGTAGCCTAACGATGACAAACGAGCGACAGATAGAAATCTATCTATCGCCCGCTATCTTCGAAGAGCGCCAAGCGCGGTTTATCAGTAAGATCCAATCGATGTTGGAGTACGCCGAGCAGAATCAGTTCTGCCGTGAGCAGTTACTGCTCGCTTATTTCGGTGAGACCGACGCTGTCGCTTGCGGTCACTGCGACGTCTGCCGTGCTTTGACTGCTGACGCTGTCCAATGAGGCTTCTTCGCCCAGCAACTCACGCATTTCTTCCATTTCTGCTTCGCTCACGGCCTTGCGGTCGTTCACACCCATCAGAGGACCAAAGAACACCTTCAGCAAGGCGCGTCCGATCACTTTGTTCAGGTTGAACTTCGGATTCTTGGCATCACCGCTGATAGGTACGTCCAGGATGATCATATCCTGTGCGGAGGTCAGCATGCTAAAGCCCGTCCGAACGGGGATGTTCTTATAGGGAGCTTTCGAGAACTTCTCTTTCTTGCCTACCCGCGGGTGATCAATGACGATCTTGTTCGTACCTTTCATCTTACCGCTTACCACGTCCAGATGGCTGTCGAGTTTCATGTCTCCGCCTTCCAGACGATAACCGGTGTAGTTCCGGCACAGCGCATCAAAATCGCTCAATTGTACGCCAGTCAGTTTGAGGTTCGCACGGGTGTCTTGGTTAGCCAAATCCATACCTCCTGTGAAGTCCGCTTTCAGTTTGGCATCACTCGTCAAAGTCGCCTCTACCGTCACGCTGTTACGGCCGTTGGTCGCGATATTCGTGCCTTCCACCTTCAGGTCCTTCACCTCGTATTGCCAATCGTGCTTCATCGAGTAGTCGTGGTAAGTCAGGTTATGACCGGTCACACGTGCATGCTTTGCCATCCAGACAAGAGGTTTGGCGGGTGTATGAGGTACCGTATCCTGAGATACCTGTGTCACGCTATCCTGAGCGACCTCTTCAGGTTGCTTCAGCAGTCGCGAAAGCGTATTCCAGCCTTCGTGCACCTCATAATTACCGGTAACACCCGTGATAACAAGACTATCGAGGATGAAGGTGTTGGAGATCAGATCTCCCCGGTTGAGCACCAGACGTAACTCATCCATCGCCGCCACCTCGTCGTTATGCGTGTCGCGGATACTCAGACCGGCCATCGAGAGATTACCGTTGAGGTGGATGTTATTGATGTTGTCCAGCGAACCATCCACATGGACAGCGCCGTTCAGTTTAGCACCCAAACCGCTCACATTGAGGTAGTCCTGCACGAGCGGCAGCACCACATCGGTATGCACGTCATAGAGTTTGAGATTGACCGCATAGTTATTCGACTGCATTCGGTAACCGGCTACGATGCCTACCCGACCACCTGTCGGCAGGGCAAACTCCAGACCGGCATTCGTCTGCGTGTTGTCGAAATACAGACCGGGTACGGACAACGAGATATCCTCCAGTTTCCATTGTTTATGCGTCACTACGTCGCGGTATCGGATCGAACTGTTGTTGATACGGATGTCGTCCAAGAACACCTTCCAAGTACTCGGCGTCGTGTCAGCCGGCACGGAATCCGGACGGGAGAAGCGCTCGATGATGTCCGTGAAGTTCAGCCGGTCATTACTCTTGAGCACCTGACCGTTGAAGCCATCCAAGTGGATCGCACGGATCTTGACACGTTTCGCCATCAGTTGCGGATAAGCGATGTGCACGTACAGACGTTCAAACGAGATGAAGTCCGTCTCGCCGTTCTGTTCCTTGCATTGGAAGCCCTTGATACTCACTCCACCCCAATACGGGTTGATGATCACTTGATCCGCGTGCAACTGTCTTCCTACAATGTCCTCGCCGTAGTTATTCACCACGTATTTGGCTACCGGCGAGGCGATCGCCAGTATCAATGCAAAGAGGAGCACTATTGCTAGCGCTCCCCATCCACATATCTTCCAGAATGTTTTCATTATTCTGCAGCTAATGTGATGCGGCGGAAATCTTTGATCTCCACACCTTTTGCTTTGAGGATATCCTTCACGAGCTCTTTGCTCTCGCTCATGATGTAAGCCTGCTCAACGAGGGTGTTCTCCTTGAGGAACTTACCAAGACGACCTTGTGCGATCATCTCGATCTTCTTAGCCATTTTCTCGAGGTTAGCCTTAGCCTCTTCAGCAACGCGAGCTTTGATCTCACGAGCAGTAGCAGCCTGCTCTGCGGTGATCCAACCCTTAGCTTGGTTCGACTCGATGTGATCATCGGAATCTACGTGAGCCGGGTTGATACCAGCCTTACGGATCTCGTTCTCGATAGCTTTGTTGATCTCGTCCTGTTTGGTCTTCTCAACAGCTACTTCGAGCTCGTGTTTCTTAACGTCGTCACTTACGTGATCAGCGTCCAGAGCGATCGGGCTCATAGCAGCTACCTGCATCGATATACCGTGAACGGTCTCGTGGTCAGCACCTTCCTGAGCAGCAACAAGCGAGCTCAGTTTGTTGCCAAGGTGGTTGTAAGCGTCAACTACGGGAGCCTCCAGGCAAGCGTAGTCAGCCAACTCCATCTTCTCACCCGTTACGCCGGAGCGCTCCGTGATGATCTCAGCTACGGTGAAGTTACCGATCTTGAGGTTAGCCAACTCCTCTTTCGTGCGTACTTTGTTATCCAAAGCAGCGTCGAGGATCAGTTTAACCATACCAACGAAGTCCTCGTTCTTAGCTACGAAGTCGGTCTCGCACTTCACGCCAACGATAGCGCCGAAGTTGTCTTTCACCTTTGCGAGTACGCAACCTTCGGAAGCCTCACGGTCACTACGTTTTGCTGCGATTGCCTGTCCGCGCTTGCGGAGCAAGTCCTTCGCAACCTCGAAGTCACCTGCAGCCTCTTCGAGAGCCTTCTTTACATCCATCATACCTGCGCCGGTAATATCGCGCAGTTTTTTGATATCAGCTAATGTAACTGCCATAATTATGCCTCCTCTTCTTTAGCTTCTTCTTTTACCTCAGCTACTTTCTCAGCCTCTGCTTTCGGAGCAGCTTTGCGGATACGTTGACGACGCTCTTTCGGAGCCGGAGCCTCTGTAGCAGCCTGTGCTTCAGCAGCATCCTCGTCAGCCTTCTCAACCTTGCGCTCCTCGAGACCTTCCTTGATGGCGTCGCAAACAGCGGTCAGGATCACGTCGATAGCCTTGGTAGCATCATCGTTTGCCGGGATCACGAAGTCGATGTTGTTCGGGTTCGAGTTCGTATCTACGATAGCGAATACAGGGATACCCAGGCGGTTAGCCTCTGCTACAGCGATCTTCTCTTTGATCACGTCCACTACGAACACAGCGCTCGGCAGACGGGTCATGTCGGCAATAGAACCGAGGTTCTTCTCCAGTTTCTCGCGCTGACGGCTGATCTGCAGTTTCTCGCGCTTAGACATGTTATCCATCGTACCGTCGGTAGCCATCTTGTCGATCTGGCTCATTTTCTTGACAGCCTTGCGGATGGTCGGGAAGTTGGTCAACATACCACCGGCCCAACGCTCAGTGATGTACGGCATGCCTACCTCTTGTGCGTGAGCAGCGATAACCTCTTGAGCCTGCTTCTTCGTACCAACAAACAGCACCTTACGGCCGCTGCGTGCCAGGTTCTTCAGAGCCTCTGCAGCCTCTTCTACCTTAACGGCAGTCTTGTTCAAGTCGATGATGTGAATACCGTTGCGCTCCATGTAGATGTACGGAGCCATGGCCGGATTCCATTTGCGTTTGAGGTGGCCGAAGTGAGCACCAGCCTCGAGCAATTGATCAAAATTTGTTCTCATTTTGAAAAAATGTAATAAATTAAAATGTTAAATAAAAATTATTTAATCTCCGTTCATTTTGGAATGCTCTTTCACGCGCATAGTACATTATTAAATATACGCGCACGCATATGCGTTTGAGACTCCAAAACAATCGTGTGGTAATCCCGAAGGAGTCCACACGATTTGGAGTATTGTCCGATTAACGTTTACTGAACTGGAAGTGCTTACGAGCTTTCGGTTGACCCGGTTTCTTACGCTCAACCTCACGAGCGTCACGAGTCATGAAGCCTTCTGCCTTCAATGCAGCCTTGTCTTCCGGATTGATTTTCACCAATGCGCGAGCAATAGCAAGGCGAAGTGCCTCTGCCTGGCCTTTGAAGCCACCGCCATCAAGGGTAACCTTGATATCGTATTTCTCAGCAACGCCGAGTTTGTTCAGCGGCTGGAGCACGATATAGCGCAGAATAGAAAACGGGAAATATGTCTCGATGTCGCGACCGTTGATCTCGATCTTGCCGGCACCATCATTAACGTAAACGCGGGCTACTGCCTCTTTACGACGACCTAATGCATTAACTGTTTCCATTGTCTTCTAATTATTTGAGGGTGTTAATATCAATTGCTTTCGGTTGTTGTGCCTGCATGTTGTGCTCTGCACCTGCGAAAATATACAGGTTGGTGATTTGACGAGCACCGAGACGATTCTTCGGCAGCATACCTTTTACTACTTTGCGAACGAGCTTGTCAGCGCCTTTGGCCATCAGGTCAGCCGGAGTGAACTCACGTTGACCACCCGGGAAACCGGTGTAGCGTACGTAAACGCGATCGTTCCATTTGTTACCTGTCAGCTGCACTTTGTCAGCGTTCACGATGATTACATTGTCACCACAGTCCACGTTCGGAGTGTAGGACGGTTTGTACTTACCACGAAGCAGCTTAGCCACCTTCGTGCACATACGGCCGAGGATTTGGCCTTCAGCGTCAACAACGACCCACTCTTTCTTAGCGGTCTCTTTGTTTACAGACACTGTCTTGTAAGAATTGTATTCCATTAATGTGTTGTTTTTAGGCTTGGCCGACGGACATCTATTAAGCCCTTTGGCACCGCCCAGCCAGGCGATTTATAATAATTGTTTTACGTGCCTTCCCGCACATGCATCACACACGTTCACGCGAAAAAGCTTGCAAAATTACTACTTTTTTTTGACATGACCAAATTTTCGGGCAACTTTTTTCCAAAAAACGTCATTTTCTTGCTTTTTACCGTTCAAAAAGGCGCATGGTTCATTTCATTTTGCGCACTTGTGCGATAGTGAAACCTCTTAGCGTTTTGTAATGTTGTCCTTCGGTTGCAAAGGACTCGTGCCATTTTCGCAGCCATTCATCGTGTTTCACAGGGTCTTTGAGTTCGGCATCGGCTTGTGCAGAGGCTTGCTTGATGAGTTGGAAGGCCTGTCGTTGTGCCGGCGTAATGGAGTCCGGATCTCGGTGTTCAGGACAATGAGAGATGATCTCTTCACCGAAACGGTTGGTGAGATATAAACGATGTCCATTCGGCGGGATCTTGCCCGTATATGTTTTGAACTTTTTGTTTAGTGTTGCTTTTGCCATTATAGTTGTTATTTTGATAGGGTTAGCCTCTTAGTTTCCTCCGAGACACCTCCGTTCCGATTCTCTCTCGTTAGTGTCTCGTTAGTCTGATTTGGCTATATATGTCGGTTGAACAGGAGGAATTCAAAGATAGTTTAAAAACGGGTGCAAAGGTACGAAAATTTTTCGATATATGCAAGAGAAAAGCGAAAAAAACGCTATGCGGGGGGCGCACACCCCCTAAACAACAAAACAGAAAGAACGGACGAACAGAGGCGGGCACCGCCGCACGAAGCCACCGGAGGTAAGGACAGCCGGATAGCTGCTCGTTGGGGTACCGGCCCCATGCCTACGTGTTTTGGCGTACCCCTTCGCCAAAACATGCCCCCAACCGAGCACTATCCTTGCTTGAAAGAAGAGCGGATACCAGCGCGGAGGGCTTGCGGAGCGGGCAGGCCCCTGGCGTTTACAAGAAGGGCTGGTTGGATTCTAGTAAACAAATTATCTTTAGTATGATTATTCTTATTTGTATCTTTTTGTCCATTTGTCAAACTCATTATTATTAATCATTTGATTGATCGTAGCGACGTAAGAGTTCTGCAATTGATCGAAATTCTCTATGACAACCTTGAATCCAACGGTATCTTGCCGGTATAAATTATAAATAGAGTTAAAGTCACAGAGTCGTTGACTCAACTCTTTATAACTCGTTTGGTTATTGTTATATGACTCAAGATCTTTGAAATTGATATACCGCACCTCCGGATTCACGATGCGCTGTCCGTTTTCCAGTGACCATATAGTTGTCAAATTTGTTAACTCCTGCCACTGGACAGGTAATAGATAGTACTCCTCGTTGGCTAAAGTCCCGTTTAAGTAGTAGGGATTGGTACTATATGCCTGTTGGGTTTGCCTATGATTATAGACCCTAGGATGTGCGTAGATCGGGTACCTATATGTCCCCGATAGCGGGATGAAATATGTCCATTTCCAATCCACAACGACATATCCGTTATCTAACACGATATAAGGATTAGTTCCTGTTATACTCAATTGAGTTCGCGCGAAATCAGCCAATAGTGTATTATATGCGGTCGGATTGGCTAGCACCAATCCGTTGCCATAATAAAGCGTATTAAGATTATAGTTGGAGAAATCTACCACGCAAGAATCAACGATTGGAGCAACCAATACATACTCCAACATTTCGGCGGGCAGTTGGATAACTGCCAATTGATCTTTCAGTGCCGGATCAACACTTGGCTGTGGCGAATCGGACTCACAACTCATGCAGACGATGCCTACGCATGTCAAAAAGATTGTCATGACACATAAAAGAATTTTGTGTTTCATAATATAGAATTTTAAGTTATTTGCCAAACTAATGCTGATGTAAATCTTTGCGGTGCAAAATTACAACAAAAAATTGACATGTGCAAGAGGGAGGAAAAAAAAAGACAAAAACCTAACTTATGCGAGCATAGATTATTTTTTCTTCAAAAATCTTGTATATTCCAAATTTTTGTAGTAACTTTGCACGATTTTTGAATTTGTCGCTACAACAGGGCTACCCTAAGTGAAGAGCGAAGGCAACATAGAAGTGATTGGTGCTCGGGTGCATAACCTGAAGAACATCAGCGTGTCGATGCCGCGGAAGCGGTTAACGGTCATCACGGGTCTGAGCGGCTCGGGAAAGAGTTCGCTGGCGTTCGATACGATCTTCGCGGAGGGTCAACGGCGTTATATGGAGACCTTCTCGTCGTACGCCCGGGGCTTCATCGGTCAGATGCAACGGCCGGACGTGGATAAGATAACGGGCTTGAGTCCGGTGATCTCCATCGACCAGAAGACCACCAGTAAGAACCCGCGCTCGACGGTAGGTACCGTGACGGAGGTGTATGATTTCCTGCGTCTGCTGTACGCTCGCGCAGCGACACCCTACTCGTACCTGTCCGGCAAACCGATGGTGCAGATGACGGACGAACAGATCATCGAGGTCATCGTGCGTGAGTACGCGGGAAAGAAGATCCTGCTGTTAGCGCCACTCATCAACAACCGCAAAGGACATTACAAGGAGCTGTTCGAGACGATCCGTAAGAAAGGCTTCGTGTATGTGCGCGTGGACGGCGAAGTGCAGGAACTCGTGCCGGGGATGAAGGTGGATCGCTACAAGAACCACACGATCGAGGTGGTGGTGGATCGCCTGAAGCCCAAAGAGGACGAGGACCTTCGACGCTTGCGGCAGTCGGTAGATAGAGCCATGACGCAAGGCAACGGCATGATGCTGATCGTCGACGAGCACGGGAAGATACGCTATTTCAGCCGGCATCTGATGTGCCCGGAGACGGGATTGAGTTATCCGCTTCCGGCGCCCCACACCTTCTCGTTCAACAGCCCGTCAGGTTGGTGTCCGTGCTGCAAAGGCTTGGGAAAAGTGAAGAGTGAAGAGTTAAAAGTGAAGAGTGAGGGAGAATGGTACGACCTCAACGGCCGCAAGCTCTCAGGCCAGCCCGACAAGAAGGGCATCTATATCCACGAGGGTAAGAAGTATCTCATTCCGTAAAGCCCGGCTTGAGACGAAACGGCACACGTCTGGAGTTGACAGAGAACAGCGGGTTTACCCGCCACTTTCAGAAAAAGATAACCCCTAAAGAATAAACCGTGATGAAAAAGATTCTTATTACGCTGGCAGCTGTCCTTTGCTGCGCAACAGCCACTATGGCAGAGATGACCCAGGAACAGGCCATGAAAGAGGCAGAACAAAAGGTTGCGGAGGCCGACAAGCACCCGGAAAACGGCAAGATGAGTCTCGAGGCCGCATTGGCGCTCTATTCCGATGATATGGGCGATAAAAAGGATTTGGACCGCGCATTGACCTATGCCGCCCGTGCTCTCAAGATTGCGCAGGAGCACCCGGCACCTCAGGACACGCTGAAGGGTCTCAGCAGCTTCGCCATCGGAATGATATATCTTCAGAAGCAGAGCTACGAGAATGCCTTTGACTATATGGATCTGGCCATGGACGGTTTCCAGGAGGAACTGGGACGTTACGACCCCGTGACCATCGGCACCAAACTGATATACGGCCTTTTCATGATGGGTAAGTACCCTACGCGTGCCTATCTGAGGGCTGCGGAGGCCTTCATGGACAATGGACTCGCTCCGAAGAACAAACGCATTGAGAACATCGAATTGGCCAACATCGCACTGGAAATGGCCCTGGAGAGACACCTTGTCGAGCAAACCCAACGCTTCCGCTATGCCCTGCCGATGTTTTACAAGGACGGCAAGAGGTATCTCCTCGTGCAGACCCCATACTGGAACATGGAGCGTCCGCTTGTGGGCTGGCAAGCTGCGAGAGAACTGGCCACCGAGGAAGAAAAGGACCAATTGACAGACGAGGTCATCATCTGCGATAACGATGGCAATTTTTCGGTTCTGGCAGAAGACGACAAAGATGAGCGCATGATGTACTTCAACTTCAAGCACAAAATGCGAAATCCACGCTTTTTGGAATACGAAGACAACGATGCCCGCATCTTCTTCTTGAATCCGAAAGCCCACGACGAGCTCCTCGCCAAATTCCGCGAATTCAAGGCAAGTTTGAAGAAGTAAGAGGTCCACTTGTCCGATTGTCCGAAATAAGAAAAGGCCGCTGATTTTGAAGTGAACCCCGGAAGTTAGACAAAAAAACTTTCGGGGTTTATTATGTTAGAAAGAAAGAGAAAGAAACATGATTACGCAGATCGTCTAAAGT
>JAEEGK010029868.1_pt1 | contig 10842 bp, 10 predicted proteins | sample 8958771 | NCBI WGS metagenome assembly JAEEGK01 (sample SAMN16246547, study PRJNA631951) | gut metagenome | biome: gut microbiome; feature: rumen; material: SC-attached | host: Bos | place: Iran: Karaj | collected 2018-10 | reverse complement strand
ATAATGAAGCAGGATTAATTTTATGGAATATTAATAATGAAAAAGGAGAAATAATGTTAAAAAAAAATTTTTCTTTTAATTTAAAAAATGAAGAAAATCTAAAAATTTTACATAATAAAACAATTAGAATAATTGATAATATGAGTTTTATTTTTGCATCAGGTGAAAATTTATATGAATTAAATCCACATTTAAAATCAACAAGTGATTTTTTAATTAAATTATATGATAATAATAAAAATAATATAAATACTAATAAAAACAATATTACTTGTTGTATTGGAATTGGAGAAGATGTTCAAGAAAGCCAAAAAATTGTATTTTCACAAGAAAATGGTTTTATTAATATAAAAGATAAAAGAATGGAAAAAATAGCATTAAGAAATTTTATTCCTATTCAAAATGGAATAATAAGTTATTTATATAAGAATTCAAATACAGATTTATATTTAGGAACTTTAAATGGTTATATTTTAAATTATGATATGAGAATAAATACTATTTCTGATTATTATAAATATTCTAATAATAAACCAATTATTGGTATTTCTAATTATAATTCAAAGCATGGTTTTGGTGTTTTTAATAAATATCCTAATATGAAAAATTATTTAATTATTTGGACTGGTTCTGATGACCATGAAATATCAATTTGGGATAAAAGTAATTTTAATTGTGATTTTTTGTTTAAAGTTAATAAAACATATTCAAGTGGTTTAGATTCAATAATTGTTGACATACCAGAAATTGAAAAAGAATATTTTAATAATTATCCAAATGAAGATAAAAAAATATTTAGTGAAATTTTAAGAAAAAATTATAACAAATTAAAATATTTAGACAATAAAATATATAATAAAACAAAACAATTAATATTTTCAAATTTTTCAGACAATGAAAATTACTATTTAAATATACCAGAAAGGTTAAAAAACATATCAAATATTTTTCAAACTCCCTCAACAGTACAAACAGTGTTTTCTCCTATGAATGATAATAATGAAAATTTTCCTTATATAATTTCAGCAGGAAACGATATGACAATACGTTATTGGTCAATTTATGATATGAATAATTTGAATAAAGAAGAAAATCAAGAACAATATTCTTATTTAATAAATGCACCTGAAAATATGACTAATTGCTTTTTTACAAAAAGTATTTTTGGAGATAATATAATTTTACAAAGTAATGAAATTTATAATATTAATGAATTAAAAAAATCTTCAATTGGATTTAGTGAATACCAACATTTTAATGGAATTACATATCATCTTATTTCACAAAATGAATTTTTAGATGAGGAAAGTAAATTAAAATTTTGTACTAAAATTTCTGATTTTTCACATAAAAATATTATTTCTGATATTATTCCTATGAATTTAAAATATGATATTGATGATGGAATTGATAAATATTCTAATTTGTTAATTTCATCTTCTTGGGATGGAACAGTTAAAATATGGAAATAGGTAAAAAAGTTATTTTTTGTTATATTATATTTAATAAATATAATTAATATTATTTAAATATTTATTTTAAATTATATTTTAAAATTTTAATGTCTTCTTTAAAAGATAAATTAAAAGGAATAATAAATACTCCTTTAGAAAATACATCAAATTATCAAAATAAAAATTATAATAATAATAAAAGACAAAATAATAAATTATCATACACTCAAATTAATGCAAATAATCAATCAAGAAGTGAAATTTTATCGCAGGTAAAAAATAAAATAAGAGAATTTAAACATAATAGAGAAAATTATAATGATGATTTATTAAATTTTGAAGTTAGTAGAGAAGCATTACAAAAATATTATCCTTCTCATCAAAAAGGTGAAATTGATATTAAAGAAAAATTAAATAATAGTATGAATATGATTAAAACAGGTAATTTTAATACAAATAATAATAATAATGATATGATAACTTTTGCAAATCCAAATATGAAATTTGATGATAATAAAAATAGTAAAAGTTTTATTATTAATAATAATAATAATTATAATAATTATACTAATCCACAAAATACAGAAAATGAGTTTGAAAGTTTTGATAAAAGAAATTTTACTAAATCAAATTCAAAACCAAATATATATAATAATGATGAAAATAATATTTTTACTAGTAATTATAATAGTAATAATTGTAAAGTTAATTATGAGAAAAAAGATGGGTTTTTAAATATTGATATTAAGAATATTTTTAAAAGTAAAAATAATAATACTTTACAGAAAGAATCAAAATCAAATCAAAAAAATAAATCTTCAAGAGAATATATTACATTTAATCAAAGAAAAAATAATTATTCTAATTTAAATAATTTTAATAGTAATAATAATAATTATGGAAGTAATTTCCAAGATGATAAAAATAAGATTAAAAACCAAATAAATTTATTTGTTAAAGAATTAAACTATAATAATAATAATAAACATTTTTCAAATTATTCTTCTTCAAATCAAACAATTGATATTAATAATAATAATAATGAACCAATAATAAATCAAAAAAGAAATAAATCTTATAACTCAAATTCCTTTTTAAATAATAATAATAATACATATCAAAAAAATTATAAAAATATAAGAGGAACTCCTAAAATTAGTTTATTAGATATTCATTCATTAAAACAAAATTTATTAGAAATGACAAATGAGGATATTCAAACTTTACCTAATGAATATATAAATGAATTAAAAGATTTATCAAGAATAATCAATAACTGTTTTAAATAAAAAGGGAAATATTATTATTAATAATTAAAATAAAAATTCATGATTTTTTTCCCAATATATATTTTTTCATTTTCTTTATCTTCATATATATTTTTACCTTTTCTTTCTCTTAAATCTTTTTATTAATCATTATTATTATATTTAATTATTTTATTCCCTTGTGTTTATAAATAATTTATTGATTCACTATAATATATTTTAATAAATATCAATATATTTTTCATTCTCTTTTTTTATTAATTATGAAATTTCTTTTATATATAAATTTATTATTATAAAACATTAAGTATTTTCATTTTTTAAATTCATTATTTAATAATTTTAAGCTTACTTAGACATTTTTTTAAATTTAAATTTTTTTAATAATTATATTATTTTTTATAAAATAATAAATATATTTTTATTTCAAATATTTTTCTATTAAATGAATTAAAATAATTTAATAATAATTTGATAAAACAATAAAAATAATTTTTTTATAATTTCTATTAAAAAAAAGCAAAAAAATTGATTATTTAAAAATACTATTTATTAAAAGAAAAAAAAAATAATAATATTAAAATGATTTAAAAAGAAAAAGGAGAAAAAATAAATTTTATATGATGCTACTCCTATTTTTATTGAACCTTTAAATAATTTAATGAATGATGTTGAAGATATTTCAAGAAATACTTTTGATAATATTTATACTGAAATTAATCAATGTGATTATAATTTATTATTTTTACAAAATGAAATAGATAATAAAACTGAAGAATATCAACTTTTTCAAATTCAATAAAAGATTATTTTGATAAAATTAATTTAATTGCTTCATTTACAATTGAATTAATTGATAATTTACTAATAACAGATATAGCTGTGATTGATATTGGAATTTATTATAATATAATTGAATAATTAAAATCAATCAACTGAGAAATTATATAATGAATTTGAATCAATGTTCAAAAATGCAATTAATCAACAAAGTTCATATTTAAAAAAATTTATTTACGAATTATTTAAAGTAATTTTTTGAAAAAGAAGAATTTATTTCAAAAAGAATTCAAACAAATCAAACACTTATTAAAGCAATTAATAATAAAAAAAGAAATTCAATGATTTCATCATTAAATACAATAATAAATAAAATTATAAAATTAATAAAATCAGTTTTATCAAATATTAATAATATTTATAGTAGTTTAATTAATTGAAGTGAATTAAATTCAATTTTAAATGATATTAAAAATAAAAATAAAATATAAATTAAAAAAATTCATTTATTACTAAAAAAAATGATATTATTTCAAGATTGAAAGAAGAAATAGATTTAACTTCAAATTTTGAAATTTATATTAATAATATTTATTTATTATTTGATATTGATAGAACAGTTATGAATTTAAGAAATCCTATTTTTTTGATAATTTTATTATTCCTTTTACATAATATTAAAACTAATTTTATTTCATCAAGTGAATTTGATGATATTAATTTATCTGCAAAAATTTCTCATATACTTATTCTTATTTATTTAATATAAAATATTAAAATTTATGAAATTTATACTGAAGCAAGCATTACTGCAACAAGTAATATTTATGTAGGTTATAATAGTGATAATGTTTACTCAAGATTAAAAGGAACTATTGGAAGTGGTAAAATGGGATTTATAAAGACTGATTATTTAAAAAAATATTCTGTTTATTTAAATGCTTATCAAAATACACTTGCTTCCTCATATAATAAGTATTATCGATATTTTTATTACAAAAAAAAAAATGCAAGGTTTGTAAAGTAGTTCCTCAATATTATTGATTGGATAAGAATTTTCATACTCAAACTTCTAACTATAATGCAATCAAATATTATTAATTATTATATTATTATTTCAATCTATATTAATATATATTTAATTGAAATTTTTTTAATTTTTAATTAATAAAATTAATTTATATAAAATAATAAATTTTTTTAATATTGTGAAATTTATTAATAAAATTGGAAAAATATTTAATTCAAGATAAAGAAAAATAAATTAAAATTATTATTTTAATAATTTAGGTATAAAAACAATAAATTAATTAATTTTTTAAAAAAAATATTTTTTGCTAATTATATTTTTATATTCATTTTACTATTTATTTATAAATTTAAATTTGAAAAAATATAATGAATAAAACTAACCAAGAAAATTTATGTATTGATTTACTTTATGAAATTATTATAAGAGTTGAATGCATAAATTTTATGATTCAAGAATGTATAGAAAAACAAATAAAAAAAAATACAAATGAAAAAATCGAAAAAGAGATGTTAAAAGACTTTAAATTTTATTATAATCAATATGAAACTTTACATAAATTTTTTGGTAATAGCGATAAAAATAAATATAAATTGACTTATGTTAAACAATCTTTGGATTTTAATAATGATATTAAAGATAATAATATAATACCTTTAATAAAACTAGTTATTCCTTTTTATACATTTATAATGAAAAATACAACTGAATTTCCTATTATTGAAAAATATTATATAAATTTTATTTCTGAATTAAAAAATCATATTATTCAAAAATTTATTATTCAAATAGAAGAAATTAAATTATTAAATGAAAAAGAGATTAGTCAAATAAAAGATAAATTATTAGAATCAATTATTATTGAAGAGAAAAGAGAATTAAACAAAGAAAACGAAGAAATATTAGTTAAAAAAACGAAGAATCATATGTAGAATTAAATAAAACTGAATCATCACCAAATAAAAGCAAAAAAATTGAACTTCAAAATGAAGAAAAAAATAAAAAGATTAAATCTGAATGTAATATGACAATATATAATGAAGAATGTGGATGTAATACGAATATTAAAAATAAAGATTTTGAAAAAACTAAAATAATTAAAAAAAAGGAATGTGAATTAAAAAAAAAATTAAAAAATAATGAATATGATGAAAAAATAAAACAAATTAAAATAGAATATGAAGAAAATATTAAAAAAATATGTGGAAAAATCCAATTTGAATGTAATGAAAAAATAATGAAAAATCAAGAAGAGTTACAAAAAAAATAAAGAAAAAATACAAAAATTGGATAAAGAGTTAGAAAAAAATAACGAAGAGTTACAAAAAAATAAAAAAGATATACAAAAATTGAATAAACTAGTTACTGATTTATTTGAAAAAAATAGTATTATGTCAAATAATATAAAATATTATGACGAAAAAATTAATGAATTAGAAAAAATATTAAAAAAAAATAATTGAATTTTAAAAAAAGTATAAAAATTTTTTTTTTATGGATTTTTAAAATAACTAAAAATTTAAATTTAATTTTTAGTTTTAATACTAAATTAAAGTATGATTAAATTAATAATATCAGATTTAATATAAGAATAATAAATTTATATCAATAATATTTACCAATATGAAAGCATTTAATTATTTAATTTAAAAGGAAAATTATTATACTAATAATTAATGATTTTTATGAAAATTTAGTTATTGATTATTTAAAATATAAATAAATAAATTAAAATCTGAAAATAATAAAGCAATAAAAAAGAAATTGAATATAAAGAAATTATAAAAAAAAAGGAATCAAAATAAAAAAGTAATCTAAATCTAATGAAATCATAATAAAAATTCAAACAGAATATAGAAAAAAAGGAATTAGATTCTGATGAAAAAAAAAGGGATGAAGAAATAGAACGAAACTAATGAAAAGATAAGAAATTTGAAGAATATTTTTCATTAAATAAGAATTAGAAAAAAATTAAAGAAAAGTTAAAAAAATATGAAGAAGATTTAATATCAAATAAGAAAGAATTAGAAAAAAGAAGGAAGAATAAAAAAAACACTAATGAAATAGAAAATTTCAATAAATTAATTAGTAATCTGAATGAAAAAAATAATATCATATCAAAATATATATTATGATAAAAGGATTAAGGAATTAAAAAAGAAATAACAAAAAATATAAATATATAAAACTGAATGTTAAAAAAAGAATTTAATAGTGAAAACTCTATTTAACAAAATTAAAAAAATTTAAATATAAAATAAAATAAATAAAAAAATTAGTTTTAGGAAAAGAATATAATTATTTTTTAATATAAAATTTAAATATGAAAATAAAAATAAATTTATTTTCAATTGAAATAATTTTTTAAAAAAAAAATGAAATATAAATTAAATTGATATAAATGAATGATTAAAAAATTTAAATTTAATTTTTACTTTTTAAAATTTAAATTAAAATATGAATAAAACATCAGAATATGATTCAGAAAGAAACACAATAAAAAAAACAATTAATTTTTCTCAATATTTATCAGAGCATAATGAGTTAGATAATAAAGAAACAAATAAAAAAAATTTAAATAACATATTTACAAGTGATGAAGAAACAAAAGAAAAATTAGAAAATATTAGAAATAATATTTCAAATATAAGAAATAAAGTTTCTTCATATTCAAAAATTTATGATAATATTTCTACTCAAATAGAAAGTGGTATTACTAATGTTCCAATTGATGAAAAATTAAAAATCCAAAATAATAAAATTCAACAACAATTAATTGAAAGCTATGAAGACAATAAAAAATTAAAAAATAGAATTTTCGAATTGGAAAATGAATTAGAAAAGGTAAATAAAAATATGATGATTCAATATAAAAAAAAGTTCTTAGACGAAATGAAAGAATTACAAAAAATATTTGAAGAAACAATTGAAAATAAAAATAAAGAAATAAATAGATTAAATCAAAATCAAGAATTTTTAGTTCAACAAATGGAAGCATTAAAATTAACTTTTAATAAAGAAAAAAATCAATTAAGAAAATATAATGAAGAATTATTAAATAAAAATTTTGAATTACAAAAACAATTAAGTAATTTTTTTTATTCTAATAATAACAATCAAAATTTTCAAATGAGTAATTTTACTATTATGAAAAATCAAATGTTAAAAAGAACAAAAAGAAGAAAAAGTGATGAATTAAATTATAATTTATCCCCAGTGACAGAAGAAGATAAATCTATTTCTTTTTCATTTAAAAATAATAATGATTCTAATAATAAAAGTGTTATTGTTGAAAATCAAAACGAAAATAAGGAGAATTTAAAAAATTTAGATATTAATATTCAATCTTATCAAAATTCAAAAAGAGTTTATTCTAAGTTAGGTTAAAATAAAAAGTTATTAAATGAAATGATGTATTTTATTAATGCTTTTTTTATTATTTTTTTAAATATTTTTTATATAAGGATTAAAAAAAATAATCAAATAATAAAAAAGAAAAAAAGCTTATTTAAAGGTAATTAATTTAAATATATTTTTCAATCTTTATTTTTTTAATAAAAATTAAAAAATATTCTTTTATAATTAAATTTATTATATAAAAATAAAAAAATATAAATTAATTCATTAAGAGTTAATGTCCTTTAACAAAACAAATTTTTCGAATAATAATAATATCTAATTAATATTTGGAAAAGATTCAATAAAAATAAAAATAAATAATAAAAAATATATTTTTAATAGATCTTCAAAATCTCTTTTTTTTAATGAAAACAAAGAAGAAATATATCAACGTAAAAATTTTGAAAGAATTTATTTAAATAATAAAATAAATAATTTTAATAATTTCAATTTATGCATCATGAATTATATGATAATCTTAAAAAGAATAATAAAAATTTAGAATATAAAGAAAGAAAAGAGGACTGTTTTTTTTGTAAAAATTTACATTTTTCTTTTAGAAACTATTGTAATATGTGTCAAAGACCAAAAAAATGAATCTTTAATGATGAAAAATAGTCAATTATTTTTTTATTTAAATCAAAGAATCAAGTTTTATTCATATTAATAAAATATGTAATAAAAAAATAAATAACTTTTATTAAAAGATTATAATATAATTATTGTATTTTTTAGATAAAAATATGAACGGTAAATTGTGTATTTTTTATATATTCAAATAATGCTTAACTTTTAGTGATTAAAATTTAATCATAATTATATATAAAAATTTAATATATTGTAAAAAAAATTTTGTAAATAAGTTTATAAAATTTAAAATTCTATTTTATTAAATTTTATATATTAATTTCTTTATTTAATAATAATCTTTTAAGATAAATAATATCATATTATTATTTATTTATTAATTTTTTTTATTTAATTTTAACTTAATATGTTTAACTTTAATTACACTATATTTTAATTTTAAAAAACAAAAACTATAATAACTAAATTCAAATATTGATTTTTTTAAAAAAGTAAATCAACATATTTTGTATAATATTTTTTAAAAATAATATATGTATAATAATTGAAAGAAATTTAATTTAATCTTTTTGAATATAATTAGAAGTTAATTATAAATTGAATAATATTACAAATTGAATTGTCCAATCATCTTTTTTTGCTTAAAAAAATAAATAATTAAAAATTAATTTTCCAACTTAATATAATATAAATATATACAAAACACAAAATTTAAAAAATATTATTATTCATAAACAATTTAATTTAAAAATTAAATAAATTTTATTTTTTAAAATGATTAAAAATTAAAATTTAAAAGAAGTAAAAAAAATGTTCCAGTAAATAAAATCAAATAAACAAATAGAGTATATTACCTAGCAGATGTTCGTTCCTACATAGAAAAAATGAATAAAGGTGAATTAACAATACAAGATATTTTAGATAGTGATGATGCGATACATGATTTAACAAGTAATCAAAATTCAAAATTAGCAAAATTGTAATTTTAATTTTTTAAATAATTTAGTATAACTTTTGAAAGAATAAAAGAATTAATTGATTATTGTACTAAAATGCCAAAAGAAGATAATCAACAAATTGGACATAAATTTCCTTTTAATGCTTGTGAAATTTTATGCTCTTTTAATGGTTTTAATGTTAATAGAATTATGGATTTAAGTAAAGAAAAAAAAGATAATGAAAATAAAATAAATGAAGATAAAGAAAAAAATAATAACAAAAAAGATTATAGAATTGAAATAAATAATATTGTTAAAGAAATTACTGATAAGATTGAGTTGATTGAAAAAATTGATAAGGAAAAAAAGGAAAAAAAAGAAGAAAATAAAGAAAAAGAAATTAAAGAAGAAAATAAAAAAGAAGAAAATAAAGAAGAAGAAAAAAAAGGAGAAATTAAAGAAGAAAATAAAGAAGAAGAAAAAAAAGAAGAAATTAAAGAAGAAAAAAAACAAGAAGATATAAAAAAAGAAGAAAATAAAGAAGAAATTAAAGAAGAAAATAAAGAAGAAAATAAAGAAGAAATTAAGAAAGAAGAAATTAAAGAAGCAGAAAACAAAGAAGAAAATAAAGAAGAAATTAAAGAAGAAGAAATAAAAATAGAAGAAAATAAAGAAGAAACAAAGGAAGAACCAAAATTAGAACAAAAAGAGAATATAATAGAAGAACCAAAAGAAGAGAAAAAAGATTTTAATATAGTAGAAAAAATAGAGGAACAAAAAATACAAAACGAAGAGCGAATACCAGAATTAAAAGAAGAATTAAAAGAGGATAAAAAAGACTTAGAAAAAGAAAAAGAAGAAAAGGATTTACCAAAAAATGAAAATAATATTAAAAAAGAAGAAGATGATAGTATAGATATAATCAGTGATAAACAACCAGAGACTTTAGAAAATAACAAAGAAGAAATTAACATAAGTAAAAACGAAATAAAAAATGATATAGAAAAAGAAAATAAAGAAGAAAATAATGAAGCAAAAATAATTCAAGAAAATCAGGAATTAAACAACGAAATTAAAAAACAAGACGAACCCAAAGAAAAAGAGGAGTTCAAAGAAGAAGAAAAAAGCAATTATAAAGTAGACTACTATCGTGAAAATATTTTTAATTTATTAAATCAATTAGAAAACGAAATTCCTTTAAATAAAGTTCCAGATTTTTTAAAGAGAGCTTTAGAGATGAATGAATCATTATATTATGAACAATACTATTTTAAAGGAATATTTCCTAAAATAATAATATCGCAAAGTGTAAAAGAAGAAAATAAACTAAAAGGAATGTTATCGTTTTATTATGAGAATAATGAAGATTTAAACGAGAATTTAAT
>JAEEGK010029867.1_pt1 | contig 10842 bp, 11 predicted proteins | sample 8958771 | NCBI WGS metagenome assembly JAEEGK01 (sample SAMN16246547, study PRJNA631951) | gut metagenome | biome: gut microbiome; feature: rumen; material: SC-attached | host: Bos | place: Iran: Karaj | collected 2018-10 | reverse complement strand
GCGCGTCTGCAAGAAGGGCGGCGTTGTTATAATCCCAACTTACATCAATGAAAGCACGAAATCGGCGAGCGCGGCTGCAAAATTCTTCAATATCCTCGGCGCAAATTTCAAGCACGAATTTTCCGCCGCGTCGTATCAGGAATTTTTCAAGGAGATGGGTTACGATGTCAATGAATATTACACCGCGCAGGGCAGGATGCCGTGCTGCGCGGCGGTAATCAGGAAATAGAATATTGCATCATCACATCTCCCGCTCAAACAAATCGTCGAGTACTACCTCGTTTTGAACCGCTGAATAATACATATTTTTCTTTACCCCAAGAGTAGTAATCAATGTGGTATGCAGCGATTTGTTAGTTTTGGTCTTCTGGCGGAATATTTCGGCACGTTCGTTCAGCGTGTCAAAATATTTCCGTGAAATCATATATTTCGTCTTTGAAAATTTCATCTCGCAGAGGTTGATGGTGTTGTCCTTGCGGTCGATTATGAGATCTATCTGAGCCCCATCTGTGCCGTTTTCCCTATCGGGAGGAGTCGCCCACGAGCATACGTTGGTTACGACGCCGCCAATGCCTATTTGCCGTTTTATCTGCGACAAGTGGTGGAGGCACAGAATCTCAAAAGAGTATCCAGCCCACGCACTAAGTTCGGTGGAGCCGGCAAGTTTTGAGAAAAACAAAGGGTCGTTTTCCTTGCGATTTTTGCAAAATTTGAGGTAAAACAATGTGTAGAAGTCAACTACTTGATATATAGAGTCACGTTCTTTTTTACCAAAAGGCAAATACCGTCTTATGAAGCCGCAATTTTCCAATTCGCGGAGTGCCATCGTGAGGTTGCCGCCTTTTGCCAAGTTGAGTTCGTCAATAAGAGTGCTGCGAGTTAAGCCTTTGTTTTTGCGTGAGATGACTTCCATTATTTTGACATAAAAATCATAGTTTTTGAACAGTGAGCGGTATAGAAAATCAAACTCGTGCCGTAATGCGCCATCTTCTGCAAAAAACAGGTTGTCAATGTTTTGTGTCAATCCGAATCTTGGATCTATCATATCTAAATAAAATGGTACGCCACCCATCGCCATATAACATTGCGCAATGTCCAAACGGTTGAATTTCACCTTTTTATAATTTAGAAACTCTTCTGTTTCGTTGAGGTTGAACGGCATCAATCCTATTGCCCTCGTAACGCGGTTGTGTAGCCCGCCACGGTCGGCAAAAAATTTGTTTATTATCCACGAAGTGGCTGATGCACAAATAATTAACTTGATTTTGCCGTAAGATGATGCCCAAGAGTTCCAAAAGTACTCAAAATCAGCAAGAAAGCCCGAATTGTTGGTGTCCAACCAAGATATTTCGTCGATGAAGATTATTATTGTTTCTTTTTGGAGAGTTAAGATGTAGTCTTTCAATTGGTTAAACGCCTCGTGCCAGTTGTTTGGTACATTGTGTTCCCTTCCTGAATATTCTTTGAGTTGCTCGTTAAAAACCACCAACATATCCTTTTTCTTCTTGTTGAGTGAGCCTGTCAAATAAAAATCCAATTTGCCTTCGAAGAAACTTTTTATGAGGAAAGTTTTGCCTATGCGCCTACGTCCATAGACAGCGATAAGTTCTGATTTATCGCTGTTTATGCAAGCCGTCAACAGGTCTTTTTCGCGTTTGCGTCCTATCAGTGGAGTTTTCATTTTGTGCTGTTGTTGAGTGGTTTTGGACGCAAAGTTAAGATATATTTTTGATATTAACAACAAAATCAACGATATTTTATCCCTAACCCTATTTTTTTTTGCGTTAGGGATAACAACCTACCATAGTCTTTTATCCCTAACGCATTTTTTTTATGAGTTAGGGATAAGAGGCTTCAATGTTACCTGCTGGAATATTGATGTAATCCGCTGCTGGTCGAGCCTATTGAAATCGCTTTCAACGGCGCAGGGGATGAGGCCAGCCATATCTGCAAAACCGGGACTGATGGTGTAATGATTGTCGCCGGTCTCAAAATACTCTTGCGGGCGGTGCTTGGAACGCGGGAAGATTACGATGCGGTAATATCCGTCTTCCACGGCAATGCCAACGTTGGCTTCCGGCGAATCGGAGTTGCATTGTTGCTGAATATCGCGCAGGATTTGCGTCAAATATTGGATGGCGAGGTCTTTTGTATGGGTGTTAATCAGATACATATACCTCGTGCCGTCGTAGATGATGCCGTAGCCGTTGCTGAAAGGCTCTGCGCCGTGCGACTCATAAAGTTTTTCTTGCATCAGTGCGTCCCATTGGCAGAATACGGGCAGTTCCTTGGTTTCGCAAGCCTGAAAATGACGGTGGAATGGTGCCGACGCGCCGCTGTTTCTCGAATTGTAAAACACCGTGAAGACCGGCAAATCTTCCGCCATCTGCACCATCTTCGCCTCCTCGCCAACTATTTCCTGCGGCACGTGGTTTTTGTCAACGATGGTAAGGTGCTTGCGGAAAATAGGGTAGGGGTTTACCAAGATGTTGTATTGCTCGTCGTACTCCAATGCTATCTGTCCCGGAAAACGGTGCGCCTCGCAGAGGAAACAATTGTCGGTGGTAACTTTTTTCTTGGTGTCGGCGGTGGCAGACCCGATGCGTCCGGGGTTGTATTGCAATACGTAATTGAACGTGCCAAAATCAATGGTGCGCGTCCTTACGCTCTCCAAGCCCGAAAACACTTTTGTATAATGTTCGCTCGCCGCAAACTGCCGCTGCAACAAGTCGTCAACGTCGTATTTCATAAACATCAATTTTTTTATACGTTAATTGTCGCGTCACCTTGCGGTGGCTTTTCCTTTTTAAACGAAAATTACCGTCAATTTTAAAATAATTACCGTCAATTATCTAATAAAAAAATCTTGGTAATTGACGATAAATTCCCGGTAATTTTTGTTTATAAAAAACACCGTCGCCGTAAGGCGGCGGTCTGCAAATTCTTGTTTAATAAGCGATGACACCGCTGCCGAAAAGTTCGTCGCCGTCGTACCACGCGGCGAATTGTCCGGGGGTGATGCTTTTTTGCGGTTCGTCAAAGAGGATGTAGAGGCCTTCCGGCTCGCGGATGAGTTCGGCTTTTTGCAGTGGCTGACGGTAACGGATGCGCACCATACAGCGTTTCCTTTCGCCGGGCTGCAACGCGAGGTCGGGGCGGGTGTTGTGGATTTCGTTTTCGTTGATAAACAACGCCTTGCGGAACAATCCTGGATGCTCGTCGCCCATACCAATATAAATAGTATTGGTATTGATGTCGGTGGCGAGTACATAAATCGGTTTTTCGTGTCCGCCAACATTGAGACCTTTCCTCTGACCAATCGTATAATATTGTGCGCCAATGTGTTTGCCGATGATGAAGCCGTCGTCCTCCGTATAAATATAAGGCTTGCTGAGTGCGCGATAATCGTCGGGGTCGTCGTGGCGGCGGCGGTAGATGAAGGCATCGTCGGTTACTTCCACGATGTTGCCTTCCTTGGATTTGAGTTTTTGTTGGAGAAATACCGGCAAATCCACCTTGCCCACAAAACAAATTCCCTGCGAATCTTTGCGTTTGGCGCAGGCGAGGTTTTGCTCCGCTGCAATGCGTCGCACTTCGGGCTTGATGATGTCGCCGACGGGAAACAGCACGTTCTTCAATTGCGCCTGGCTCATCTGACAGAGGAAATAACTTTGGTCTTTGTTGGGGTCGCTGCCCGCGAGGAGACGCGAATATGTCTTGCCGTCGCGCCCTATCACCTCGTCGCGCCTGCAATAATGACCCGTCGCCACGTAATCCGCGCCGAGTTCCTGAGCATAACGGCTGAAAATTTCAAACTTTATCTCTCTGTTGCACAGCACGTCGGGATTGGGCGTGCGGCCTTTGGCGTATTCGTCGAACATATAATCAACGACGTGGCTCATATATCGCTCGCTCGAATCCACAATGTGCAGCGGTATGTCCAACTGCCGCGCCACCATCTTGGCTACCATCTGATCCTCCTCCCAAGCGCACTCGCCGGAGAGCGTCACGGACGAGTTTTTCCAATTGATCATAAACAATGCGTGCACGTCGTATCCCTGCTGTTTCAAGAGATACGCGCCCACGGCACTGTCAACGCCGCCCGAAAGCCCTATTACTACTTTTTTGTTCATTGCTTTACGATAAATTTCAATGGCGACTCCTCTTCCGGCACTACGTCAAACACATCGTGTCGGAGTGCAAAATTGAAGTCTTCCTTGTATTGTGGATTTTCTACAAACAACGGCTCAAACCACGGCACTTGGCTCAGTATGAATGATTTGATGTCGTCTTTGGCGACGTTGTAGAGCGTCTGCGCCATCGATACGGCGTCCTCGTTGTGGGTATATTTCCCCGATTTCAATAGTCGGTCGGCAATCATTCCCGCCACGAGCAGGTCGTCGATGCCTATCTTGCAACGGTGTCCCGAACATACAATCTGTACGTCGTTGTGCTCCTCCAAAAGTCTCTGCACCAATGCGTTGCCGTTGAGGAAACATCCGGCGTATATTGCGTCGTATGAGTCGATGAGCGAGCGCGTGTAGGTGCCGTTGGTGGTGACGAATGCCAATTTCCTGCCGCCGATGTTTTCGCGGGTCATCGAGACGGGCGAATTGTTGTAATCGAAACCCTCAATGATGAATCCGTTGCGTTCGCCTATTGCAATGTAGCCTTCGCCTTTGAGTGACAACGCCTTGTCCGCGTCGGGATACGCCTCAGCCCACAATGCTCCGTTGGCGAGCGCGGTGGTGAGCGTGGAGGTGAATCTCAACACGTCTATCAATACCACTGTGCCGCCTTTGCGCTGGTATTGGTAGAGCGGCGGGGCGGGTATTATGTCAATGTTTCTTGTCACGGTGGATGATTTCGCAGAGTTCCACTTCGTATATGAGGTTGGCGTATTCGATGCTGTCGGTGCTTATCTTGGACGCTCCGTAGGCGTATGACGACGGTATGTAAAATTTTGACTTGCCGCCTTCCTTCATTGTTGTAAGTCCTATTTGGAGTCCGTAAATCGGTGTCGGTCCGCCAGTTGCAGTGCCGCCGAGCGTGGTGGGCAGGTAATAAATCACCGCCTTGTTGCCTTCGTTTTTCTCAAAGATGTTGGTTGGGTTTTCTGTGGTTGACGCCTGGTATTTGATTGCCACGGTGTCGCCGGGGATGCACTGCTCGCCCTTGCCTTCGGTGATTACCTGGTAGAAAACGTTGGTGCTTTCCTCTGTGGTGATGCCGTTGGCGGAGAGGTAACTCTTGATGGCTTTGGTGTCGTCTTCCAATTGTGTAGTGGTCTTTTTGCACGACGGCACAGCCGCCAGCAACGCCGTCGCTATTAATAATAATGTTTTGGTTTTCATTTTTGTGTGGTGTTTTTTTTGACGGCGCAAAGATACGAAGAATTTTTGGTTTTTCCGACGTTTTATTTCAACGCCGCCTTTACCTCTTCTGGAGTTACGCTTATGATGATGGTCCTGTTGGTTTTGTTGCCAACGATTTTTTCCATCACACCTCTGTTGCTGTTCGCTATGTAGTGCAGCAATATGTTGAGGATGTTGTTGGTTTTCATCGGTGACAAAATGCCTTCTTTGTATTCGTCCGACTGCATATACGGTTCGAGTTTGTCCATGTCGTACTGGTCTTCGTCGATTGTATATGTGGTGATTACGTTCTTTGCATCGAGTTCCAAGTTCGTTTTGCTGTACCCTTTGCGCATTTCGATGGGTAGTGCAGTCTTCATTATTGCGACCATTTGGCTCAGCATTTCGTCAGCCGGCAGTTCATAGCGAGACGCTTTCCTCATTTCGTCGGTCGAAAGGAGGATTGTCGCCACCGACTTTGGGTCGCCTTCGTCGGTGTAGGTGTACTTGACATCTATTTTGTTTTCGACGTAGTAGTCAATGAGATCTTTGTCCAGTGTGTGGTAGTTGATTAGCACCGTGGCTTTCTGCTGTGCGGGGTTGTTTTTGATGCTTTGGAATGTTGCGTTGCTGCCGTTGATGCGCTTTACGGTGTTGTAGTAGTTGAGGGTGTTGCCTTCGGCTTTCACTTTTGTGATGGTGAATTCTTCGGAAGCCTGAATTGGGCATTGTGAGTTGGCTTGTTTTGCAAGTTCTTTCAGTGTCTGTGCTATCGACGACTGTGTTGCGGCAATTAGCAGGATTGCAACCGCAATTAGGATTTGTTTTGTTTTTTTCATAACTGTTGTTTTTGAAGTAAAACATTTAGTTTTTGTTCTATATTAGGAAACGTCCTTTGTTTTTGTATATTTTTGTTTTGAAGTTAACAAATGTTAAACTCGAAAAAAAACTTCCAAAAAAATTTGCACAATCAAAAAAGCCATCTTAATTTTGCGGTGTACTAATACATTAATACACATAGACACATATACACGTATAAATTATGATTACGATAGACAACATCAAATTCAGTTATGCAAAGCACGAGGTCTTTGACAACCTGAGCCTTCGTTTTGACGAGGGTACGGTCTATGGACTCTTGGGTCTCAACGGAGCGGGCAAATCGACGCTCCTGTACCTCATCAGCGGTTTGCTCTTCCCACAGGAGGGTAGGGTGGAGTTCAACGGACACGATATGTCGCAGCGCAACCCCAACGCGCTCGCCGACTTGTTTTTGGTGCCGGAGGAGTTTGAACTCCCAAGGATTACCTTCGAGAAGTACGTAAGGCTCAATGCGCCTTTCTACCCGAAATTCAGCCGCGAAACCTTGGACAAATGCCTCAGCGGTTTCAATATGACCGCCGACATCCGCCTCGACAAACTCTCGATGGGTCAGAAGAAGAAGGCTTTTGTATGTTTTGCCCTCGCCGCCAACACCTCGCTCCTCATTATGGACGAGCCTACCAACGGCCTCGACATCCCGTCCAAAAGTCAGTTTCGCCAAGTGGTCTCTTCCTGTATGGACGACAACCGCACCATCATCATCTCCACTCACCAGGTGCGCGATGTGGAAAACCTTATCGACCACATCACCATCATCAACGAAAAGAAATGCGTATTTGACCGCAGCATCGCCGAGATTACCGACCATCTCACCTTTGCCGCCACTAAGTCAGAATCCGCCATCTACTCGCAGGACAGTATGGGCGGCGGCGTATCGGTGTCAAAACGTCTAATCGACGACCCCGAAACGCCTCTCAACATCGAACTCCTCTTCAACGCCGTCCTCGCACAGAAGGACGCTATCAACCAAGTGTTTAACAAGTAACTAACTAATTATGAACTCAGTATTTAACATAAAGCGTTTTTGGGCGTACTTGAAACGCGAAATCGTTGTCAACCCAAAACGGGTTTACATTCCGGCGGGGTTGATGGTTGTGTTGTTTGGGGCGTTTCTGTTGGTGAAGTTTGCGGCTGATGATTCGGGAGACGGCGTTGTGGCGATGAACTCCTTGAAAAATGCGGCAGAGTCGTTGACGGGATTTTTGGGATTTGGTGGCGCGGCTCTCGTGCTGATTTACACGTCGCAGATTTCCAATTGTTTCGCCCAAAAAACTTCCTGCACCGACTTCCTCACCGTACCCGCCTCGATGCTCGAAAAATACGTCTCCAAAATCGTCGTCAACTTCATCATCCCGACTACTCTCTACGCTGCGATGTTTGGATACACAATGTATTCGTGGAACAAAACTGACACATTGACGGCTTGGCTCGCTATCATTGCCGCATTGGTCTTCGTCAGCGGTATTTTCCTCTTTTGGGGCGCATTGTTCAGAAGGTTTGCGGCGATGTGGGCTATCTCGGCAATCACGGCTTTGGTGCTGTTGATTTACCATTTCAGGCTTGACATTGACCGTATGAACTTGATGTTCCTCGACCCTTGGAGGGTTTACTTCAATGGAATGTCAGATGCTGGCGTGGCTGGATTCTTCAACATTGTAGCCGTCATTTTCTTCATAATCAACGCCGTAATTGGTTACTTCATTTACAGGCGCAAACAACAGATTGTTAAACCCTTCAACCGTTGACAACTATGGAAAACAACTTCAATTGGAAAAGGTTTTGGAACTTGTTCCATTACGAATATGCCAAGGTGAGGGCGTTGTGCGTCGGCATCCTCATAATGGCGGTGGCTGTCGTGCTCATCAGTAATGTGTTGATGATGTTGCCAAATCTGTTTAGTGGAACAATCCGAACCGTTGTTCACTATATGCTCGCTGCTACAATCACCTTTATCTATATCGGATTGATATTGACAAGTGTGATGTTTGGATTCTCCGGCTCCAACAAGACTCTGATTCCCGACCTGATGATTCCCGCATCAAATGCCGAAAAGTTCGGGGCTAAGTTTTTGGTCTATTGGCTGATACCCACGCTGTTTGCCTTTGCAATGATTTGGGTGCTTCCATTCGTTGCCGAGCATTACCAGACGCAGGTCGATGGACAGTGGGTGAATATGGTCAAGATTAATGGTTTGATTGAGACGAAAGAATCCGCCGAGCATAGCCGTTGGCTGATTTATAGGTTCCACTTCTTCCTGTACCTCTGTCTTTCGGGGCTGATGATGCTTGTGAGTGCGATTTTCTTCAAATATGCCGACCCGAAAAAGTTCGGAGTGTTTGTTGGTATTTCGATTTTTGTGGTGTTGACTATAAACAATTACGTTGACTTCCACTCTCTGTATTCCGGTAGTATCTACGACTACCTGACCGCCGAAAATTACCGCGTCACCATCTTCCAACTTGCTCTCGGTCTCTTGGTTGTGGCTGTATGTACCGCAATCTCTTATAGAAGGTTCTGTCGTCTAACTCTCAAATAATCAACAACTATGGACTTCAAAGAAAGCAAGCCGATATATATGCAGATAGTCGATAGGATTTGCGGCGAAATTTTGACGGGCGTTTACAAGGCGGAGGAGCGCATCCCCTCGGTGCGCGAATATGCCGCCAACCTCGAAGTGAACGCCAACACTGTGGTGCGCTCCTACGATTTTTTGCAAAACAAGGACATCATCTTCAATAAGCGCGGCATCGGCTATTTCGTCTCCGACGGCGCGGCTCAAAAAATCCTCCAAATGCGCCGAGAAATGTTTATGAAGGAGCAACTCAACGAATTCTTCGACGAAATCGACATCCTCAAAATACCGATTGAGGAGATTGTGGAACTGTACAACAAACGGAATAAATAACTCTCACGGAGACACGGAGTTCACGGAGAAGAAGGAGAAAAAAACTCCGTGTCCACCGTGCCTCCGTGAGAAAAAAACTCAAATAATTATGAAAAGAATAGCAATTTTCGTTGCAATGGTGGCACTGATTGCCGCCTGCAACCCCTACGGCAGCGAGATTCCTCGCGAAATCATTGGCAACTACACGTTGGGTGGTCAGTGGGTGCTCGGTCTCTATGAGGAGTGCGCTATCTACCAAAACGATTTTTGGGACTACAAGTCAGTAACGGACAATCAAATCGTCCTCGTCAAGAAATCAGGCGAAACCGCGACCCTCAACCTCAAAAGTCTTGACGAATGGGGTAGAGGTAATGTAACGACATTCGCAATGTTCGTAAACGGTACGCAGATATTCAGGCAAAAATCAGCGGCGGATATGTATGTATCCCAGGCGGTGTATGAAGGCGGTTCGGGTCTTTTTACGTGCCAACAAAACAATATGCCGACCTTCAAGAAGCACGAATACCGCATCGACACTGCCGTCGTGCGTCTCTATCTCCGCAACACGGCGCAGGGTACGTCGGCATTTGGCAAGCGCAGCGTCAATAGGCGCAAAGACATTCAGGTGCTCAATTACCTCGAATCCAAGAACGTAACGGCGTATCCAATCGACTCCACCGACCATTATGGCTACCGTTACGAATTCAAAATCCCTGTAACGGGCGTGTCGGAGATTCCTATGGCAGACCTTTTTGATTATTACAATAGGGGTTGGAACTCCGAAGCCAGCAAGGTGATGAATTACGTCGTTGAGCCGGGAGACACGCTGATGTTTTACGGTTGGGAAGATGGACTCGGTTTTTCACAAGTCAATGCATACGGCAACACCGAATGTTCTGGCGGCAACAATTGGCGGCTCAATACAGCAAAAAATGCCAACTTGCTAAGTGACGAAGAAGATCGTTATGCATACGGAAAAATTGCACCTGATACCCTTGCTAATGTGCTGTGGCAGGGTATTCTCCACGGACAGGAGTATTATCAGTTGAGAAAGATGGAGCAAAAATATATGCGAGAACATCAAGACACTGATACAATGTTTAAATACTATCCTGTTGAAGATACAAGGTATGAGGAACTTTACAATACCAAACGCCGTTTCAACGAGTTGAACGCCTTGCTGTCCTGCGACCCAAATTCTGACTCCCTGAAAGCCGTTTTCCCGATAAGCGAGGACGAGATTTTCAAGACTGTTACGGTCTATGATTTTGTAATCAATTACATCAAACAACACGCCGATACATTGCCCTCCACTCCTGAAAATTTGGCGCAGCATCCGGATTGGATTTTGGCGGAAGGAGAAGCCAACATCCTCATCAACCCCGAATCCATCAAAAAATTGGGATTGAGCGACGACTTCATCGAATTTTACCGACTGATGCAAGCGGTACAATTCTACGACGATTTTTCGCCCGTAACTCCGATGCAAGATTTTGAAAAACAATCTATTATGCGAAATGTCACCAAGGCGGATTACAAGCGGTATTTGGAGGACAAAATGAAGAAGGTGGCGGAATAATTAATTACAAACCAAAAAACACGAACCAAAACAAAGCGGTTATGAGCAAGAAATCTTTCATTGTAATGATAATTGCCATCCTCTCTATGTCGGGACAGGCGCAAGTATCAAATTACACAGTCAACGGCATCTTTCCAAAAATG
>JAEEGK010029863.1_pt1 | contig 10843 bp, 6 predicted proteins | sample 8958771 | NCBI WGS metagenome assembly JAEEGK01 (sample SAMN16246547, study PRJNA631951) | gut metagenome | biome: gut microbiome; feature: rumen; material: SC-attached | host: Bos | place: Iran: Karaj | collected 2018-10 | reverse complement strand
TCGTCTCTCGTCTTTTCTCTTTCGTCTATCGTCTCTCGTCTTTCGTCTCTTATTTCACATCTCTCGTCTTTCGTCTGTAGGCGCAAAGCGCCGTTCTTTCGTCTAATATGCTTTCCTGTTCCGTCATCATCATTGCTTATAACTCTTGCGATTTCATTCCGGCTTGCCTCAAGTCCGTCCGTGATGCGTGCGAGGGCATCGATTCGCAGATTATTGTTCTGGACAACGGTTCCAACGAGCCGATAATTCCCGAAATCAAGAACTTCTTCCCCGAAGTAGAATGGATCGACTCCAAGGAAAACTTGGGCTTTGGCAAGGGCTGTAACTTAGCCGAAAAGCATGCGACTAAGCCGTACTTGTTCTTCATCAATCCCGATACGATTATTTCGAAGAACGCCTTCCGCGAAATGCTCAAGTTCATGGAAGAACACCCGGAAGCAGGTACGGTCGGTTGCCGTATTCTGAATGAAGATGGCTCGCTCCAGTGGGCATGCCGCCGTTCTTTCCCGACAATCGTCTCTGCTGTGTCCAAGACGATAGGCCTTGCAGCGCTTTTCCCGAAAAGCAAGTTGCTTGCTTCGTACAACATGACGTACGCCGATCCCGATGAGATGATCGAAGTCGATGCCGTCAGTGGTTCGTTCTTCTGCATCCGCCGCGACGTGTATGAAAAGCTGAACGGCTTTGACGAAGACTATTTTATGTACGGTGAAGACCTGGATCTTTGCTTCCGTACAAAGCAAATTGGACTCACAAACTATTACACGCCGGTCACGAACATTCTGCACTTTAAGGGGCAGAGTTGCCGCACGCGCCGTTGGGGGTCTTACGTTGATTTTTATAGGGCGATGCTTATCTTTGTGAAAAAGCACAAGGACCTTTATTTTGTTCCAAATTTCCTCGTGTCTTTCGGTATTTTGTTTGCTGCGTTCGTGGGCATGTTCTCGCGCCTTATCCCGAAGTTCTGGAAGATGTTCCTCGACCTGGGCGTGATTGCCGTGTGGGCTTTTACGTTCTTGCGTTATGAAACTGTAGTCGGGGATATTTGTTTTGAAACTTGCGAAAATGCATCGAATTGTTCGGAATCAGGTTTTTTAGGAATTGTAAAGCATTCCATTTGGGATTTTGCCCAGTTTGAGGACTGGTGGCTTGTTAGCATCGTCGCTATCGTGAACATGGTATTCCTGATTTTTCGCGGGGAATATACGGCTTCAAGCCTCAAGGGTGAAAAGTTCTTACGTTATCTGATTCCACTGAACTTGCTTGCAGTGGGCGGATACTCGGCATTCCGGTTCTTTACGCAAACTCCTATTGTTGATGGAACAGAATCGTATTTGCCATACGAATCGCATTGGATTACGTTTATCGTCTGTTCCAGTCTTTTTATTCCGTTTGCGCTCCTCGCTTGGCGCCGTATCGCGTTCTGGATAAACTATTTCTACCGCATTTTTGCGAAAAAACGTCACCGTTCCATCTTGCTTGGTGGCCGCGAAGATTCCCTCAACAACTGGTTCGATAGCTACAACGTCATCCCGGGGATTGAAATTCTCGGTTGCGTGAGTGGCGAACCCGAAAACGTGAGCGAGATGAACCGCCAGCACCTGTTGGGACCGCTTTCCCAGATGGAATCCATCTGCAACCGCACCGGCTGCCGTGAACTTCTGGTCGTCTCGAATTTCTCTGGTTATCGCGAAAATTTCGATATCAGCTGGCTCGACAAGCTCGGTATGTGCGTGTATTTGCTCATTGGAAACGGAAAAAATGGCAATTTTGCCCTTGTTAACCTTAAATATCTTCGTTAATGTTGCCTTTTTTGTAAAAATTGTGTTATTTTTTTTGATGATATAATTGAATTGTAAGGTTCTATGCTCGATTTTAAACTGTTAAGTATTCTTTGCTGCCCCGAAACTCGCGAGCCGCTCTCGGAGGCGGGCGAGGATTGCATCGCTCTTTTGAACAATGCTATTGAAGCCGGCTCCCTCAAAAATGTTGCTGGTGAAGCGATTACCGAACGCCTGACCGAAGCGCTTGTGACTCCTGATGGTTCTCGAGTCTATGTGGTTCGTGAAGGAATACCTGTACTTTTGGCGGATGAAGCTATTCTTCTTCCATTGGAGAAATAATGGCTATTACGTTGGATGCCCTCAGAAAAACTGTAAAAAAGAACAAAGGCAAATCTCAGGCTTTGGCTTGGCTTGCCGATATGGAGCGTGCCTCGGGTGACTATGAGGCTGCTTTGAAGATTATCGATGAAGCTCTTGCGGCATCGCCGTCCGATGTTCCGGCCATGCTGGTTCGAGCAAAAATTCTTGCTGGTCAGCAGGACTATGCCGGAAGTGTTTCGGAATACAAGAAGGTTCTTGCCAAGGATCCGTTCTGCTTGTCCGCCCATAAGAGAATGGGGGAGGCTTACGATCAGCTGGGCAAGACGACTGAACGCAACATGTGCTTCCGCCGTGTTCACGATATGGATCCTTTGGATTCGTTCTGGAAAGAAGAGTTCGATATTCTTCCTGAGGATCAGGATACGAATTTGGCTGCACCGCCGATGGATGATGATTCGTTCACGATGGATATGGATTCCGAATCGGGTGCTGATGGTGAAGACAACGTCTTTGCGAATTTGGCTTCGTCTATGCCGAATTCCGATGAAGAAGACAACGCGTCTGTTGATGACCTGCTCAAGTCTTTGAATTCCGCTTCTGATGGAAATGAAGAAGTGGCGGACAACCAAGACCAGTCCTATGGCGGCAGTGATGTATTGAGTACATCTGAAGTTTCGTCTGCCATTACCGGTATTCTCGGTGGCGACGATGATCTTGTCGATGGTCAAGCTGGTGAAGCCAGTGCGAATGCTTCTCCGTTCTCTTCGTCGAACGCTTTGGCCTCGGACGTCGCTCCGAAGTCCGATGATAATCTGTTTAGTTTGGATGCATCTTCTGAATCCGAAAGCCAGCCAACGAACGTTGATGATGCGTTCTCGTCGATTTTTGGTGAAGACGATGCTTTCGAGGAAAAACCTGCAGAAGCAAGTGATTCTATAAGTGATTGGAGTCCGTCTGCGACACCAGTTGCTGATGCGGATGAATCTCTTGAAACACCGAAGGAAGAGGACAAGGCGACGAACGTCGATGACGCATTCTCTTCGATATTCGGTGATGATGACCTTCCCGAAGAAAAACCTGCGGAAACAAGTGAATCGTTGAGCGACTGGAGTCCGTCTGCAACGCCTGTTGCAGAAGCGGAAGAATCTCTTGAAGCTCCCAAGGAAGAAGACAAGGCAACGAACGTCGATGACGCATTCTCTTCGATTTTTGGCGAGGATGATGTTTTCGAAGAAAAGTCGGCAGAAGAAACGTTATCTGAAAAAACGGATGCTCCTGCAGATTTGTCTGCCGATACAAATGAAGCTGTTGCCGAAGCTCAAAGCGAACCTGCTGAAGAAGATTCCTTTGGCGGTTTGTTTGAAAAATCCGCCGATGCTGAATTTAGTGTAGAAGGCAATGATGCCGGTTTAGCAGATGCCGAAGAAACTCCAGCTCCGGCAGTTGCTGAAGCTAGCGAACCTCAACAGGCTGAAGCGTCCGAAAATATTTCAGAGAGTGTCGATGGTGCATTTGAAGCACTCTTCGAAGATGAAAAAAATGATGAAGCACCGATCGAAGATGCTTTTGCCAATGCCGCTCCCGAAGGGGTGCAAGCGGAACCGCTCCCGGTTGATGATTTCTCTTTGAATAACGACAATCTTGAATTGCCGAATGAATCGAAGGAATCTCCCAAAGAAGAAAGTATCGCCGATGAAATGGGCGGTGCCTTTGCTTCCATGTTCGGTGGCGAGGACGATCTTGCATTGCCGGAAGAAAAGCCGGAAGAGCCTACGGAAAAAAAAACGGCTGAAGCTCCTTTAAGCCAAGAAGCGACGAGTGCCGCAATTGAAGAAGATGCCGTTAAGGATGTTGATGACTCTTTTGACAACCTCTTCGGTGCCGCCGATGACTTGCCTGAAGAAAAAACGGAATTAGCTTCTGCTGCTGTTGCTTCTGCTGCCGCCGCTGCTGCGGTTGGTGTGGCTCAGACCGAAAAACCGGCTCCGGCTGAAGAACCCGAAGCTGAAAAACCGTCTGAAGCTCGTGCTGAAGCCCCGTCTGCAGAACTCGACTCTATTGATTCCGAAGTTTCTAACGCTTTTAAAGGTCTCTTCGACGAAGACGATACTTTGGCCGAATCTGACGAACCGAGCAACAAAGGTGTCGATTACTTGATGTCCGGCGATTCCGATGACGAAGTCGCTGCAAGTCTTGTCAACAATGCCGATGCTCCGCTTTCTCGCGGTGCTGCCGATTTGGACGACAGCCTGAATACGCGCACTCTTGCGGATATTTACATGGAGCAGGGTGTGTATAACAAGGCTCTTGACATTTATGCGGATTTGGTCAAGAAGAATCCGGATGATGCTGAAATCAAGACTCGTTACGATGAAATTGAAAAACTTTGTCGTGAAAAGTTTGGAGAAGCTTAAATGGCGGAACTTCGCATTGAACAGCTCTTGCGAGAAATGGTCAATCGCAAGGCTTCTGACTTGCACCTTCGCGTAGGTGTACCTCCTGTTTATCGTATCAATGGTGCATTGACAAAGCTTTTTGATGTGCGCATTGATAGCGTCATGATGGACTCCTTCTTGGACGATATCATGAACCGCGATCAAAAGCAGCGTTTTGAAGCGAACAAGGAATGCGACTTTGCCGTGGGCGCCCGCGATATGGGCCGTTTCCGTGTGAACGTGTTCCGCCAGCGTGGAACGATTGCAGTCGTGATTCGTCATATCAAGGCGACCATCCCTCCGTTCGAAGACCTTCATTTGCCCGAAGTCATTCGCGATTTGGCTTTGACCAAGCGCGGGCTTGTGCTTGTGACGGGGACGACGGGTTCTGGAAAATCGACGACGCTTGCTTCGATGATTGACTACATCAACCAGAAAGAATCCGTAAACGTCATTACCGTCGAAGACCCGATTGAATACCTTTACAAGGATAACGTTGCAATCGTGTCGCAGCGTGAAATCGGCGTGGATACGCTTTCGTACGCGAACGCTTTGCGTGCTGCTCTCCGTCAGGACCCGGACGTGCTCCTCGTGGGCGAAATTCGTGACCTTGAAACGATGCAGATTGCGCTTACCGCAGCTGATACGGGCCACATGGTGTTTGCGACCATCCATACGACGAATGCCGTTGAAACGATTCACCGTGTGCTTTCGATGTATCCGCCGCACCAGCACGACGAAATCCGTCTGTTGCTTGCAGAAGTTTTGGCTGGAATCATTTCTTTGCGTCTTTTGCCGACGAAGGATGGCAAGGGACGTGTGCCTGCTGCCGAAATTCTCGTGAATACGGGTGCCATCAAGGAATACATCCAGGACAAGGACAAGATTGACATGGTGGAACAGGCTGTCGCTGAAGGCCATATTCAGTACCATAGCCAGACGTTCGACCAAGCTCTATTGGAACTTTACCAGAGCGAACAGATTTCGCTTGAAACGGCCATGAACGCCGCCACGAACCGCGATGACTTCGACCTCAAGATTCGTGGTATTTCCGGCACTTCTGACCGCGGCTGGATGTAGTTTAGACGAAAGATCGCTTCGCTGGTAGACGAAAGACGAGAGAGGCGAATGCAGTGGATACGCTTGCGTATACATTGCTGAGCCGACCTGTCTTGGCTTGAAGAGCAAAGACGAGAGAGGCGAGAGTCGCGATAACAAGTTTACTTGTTATCATGATTGAGCCGACCAGTCTTGTACGGAGTGCAAAGACGAGAGAGGCGAATGCTGTAAAATTGAAATTTGAAAAAGGCGAGCAAAAATGCTCGTCTTTCGTCTTTCGTCTTTCGTCTGTAGGGCCAATGGCCCGTTCTTTCGTCTATTTCGTATAAACGCAGCGCGTATCGCTATCACCGAAGCAGGTCTTGTTCATGCCGCTTACGCTGTTCACGACGCTCGGCTGGCCCACGCTCGAAACCATCTTGCTGCCGGAGAAGCTCGGCTTGAACGCGATTTCAGAAGTGCCGTAGTAGTTGTCGGCGGTGAAGTTCACGCTGTACTGCTTGCCTTCTTCGGAATTGTTCGTGCCGAATCCGAGCAGTTTTGCGTTGGCGGAGATGTTCGTCGTTCCGTCGGAATCGACCATGCCGCCCATGCCGCCGTTCATGCGGCATTCCACGATGATGACTCCGCCAGAGATTTCGATGCCGCCGTTACTGTCAATGCCGTCGGTGTCGCCAGTACCCACATAAATGTAGTGGTAACCGCCCGTGACTTTGAGCGAACCTGTGCTGCCGCCACCAGGGCCGCCGAAGCCACCGCCGCCAAATCCGCCAGGCCCGCCGCGCCCCGTATTGCCGCCATTGTTGCCGTTCGTTGTCGTTGTGCCACCTGCTGCGTTCCAGCCGTCGTCTGTGGTGATGACACTTGTAATGCCGCCTTCGAAGTTCATGTCGGGAGATTCCATGCCTTCGTATGCCATGGTGACGCTAATGTTGGCGTTGTCCTTGACGTAGAGTGCTTTTTCCGCGTGAACGCCGTCGTCGTCGGTGGCGATGGTGATCTTGCCGCCCGAAACAGTGATGTTGCCGGTACTATGGAGACCGTCGTCGCGGCTTTTGATGTCGATGATGCCGCCGCTGATGGTGATGCTCGAATCGCCTTTTATGCCTTTTGTGCTGGAGTCGGGGGAGCAGGAGTTTCCTTGACCAAATCCCATGCCGCCGCCAAAGCCTCCGCGACCGCCGTTGCCGCCGCCGGTGCTTTGCCCGAGGCAAGTTTGTCCGCCACCAGCAGTAATCTTGATGGTCGGTGTCTTTTCTTCACCGTTCATGATGGAGATTGCATTGTTCGCCGTAATGCCATCGTATTTGGAATTGATGGTGATTTCGCCGCCCGTGATTTCGATAGAACCCTTGCCGTCCTTCAAATCCGTCGCGTCGTCGGTATCGCTCTTGATGCCGTCGCCGTCGGAGGTGGTGATGTTCAACGTGCCGCCGCTGATTTCTACGGATTCCTTGCCTTTGAGGCCGTTGTTCTTTGCCGTCACCGTGATGATGCCGTTCTTGACTCTCAAATCATTGCTGGTGTGGATGCCGTTGTTGTAATTGCCTTTGACGATGAGCGTTCCTTCGCCTTTGAGGGTGAGGTCGTCTTTTGCGTAGATGCAGGCTCCAGTCGTATCGACTTTGGCTTGGCCCGCGTCATTGGTATAAGAGTGCGTTTTCGTTCTTGTGGCCGCATCCGAGAACGTATTGGTTGTGCCGTTCTTGGCGACGACGAAAGCCTTGTTTGCCTTCTGGATGTAAATCGGGGCATCCGCCGTGTTGGTGAGCGTAAGGCCCTTCATGTTCAAATAGACTGTCGTGTCCGTTTTCGCGGTTGCGACTAAAATCTGTGCATCGTTTCCGCTGTATGAACCGCTAAAGTCGTATTCGCCGCCGCAAGTGATTTTTACGGTGCCGCCTTCGATGGTGACACAGTTGCCGCCGTTGACGACGCTTGCTCCGCTTGCTGCATACGTGATGACGGGACGGTCTCCTGTATTTTCGTTAACTTGATCTGCCTTGTCGCTTGAAGAACTTTGTGCGCTCGGTTGTGCGGTACTGCTAGAAGACTCTGTTACATTTGGCGTGGTTCCGCTGCTCAAATTAACGGAGGGAGCGCTGGCCGAAGACGCCTCAACGGTTCCGCTATTGGACTGTGCTACAGTCGCGTTGCTTGTCGGTGATGTTGCGCTGCTTGCGGGATTATTCGGCGTTCCAGTTTGCGTTCCGCTTTGAGAATCGCTCGAAGTGATTTCGCCGAGGCCGTCATCTGTTGCAGATGATGATTCTCCTGTTACTTCTGTAGAGGAAAGATAAGCGTTGTCAGAAAATTCGCTTACGGGTGAAGTCGAGTCCGAACAGCTTACGAGTAACGCCAGAGATGCTGTCGATAACCCACTGAGTATAGCAATTTTTTTCTTGTCCATAACCATTTATATATCTCCCATTCAACGTTATTGCTATAAATGTATTTTTTACAATTGCAAAAAATTATGTCAAAAAGCAGACATTAAAAAAAACGTAAATTTAAAGTGGAACAAAAAGTTTCAAACGGGGCAAAAAACGCCGAAAATTTTTTGCAGTGGGCGGTGAGGTGTGGGCTATGAGGTCGGTTATTGCTTGCTATCCTTGCCTTGAATCGGCATCCTCACGAAGGTGATGATCTAGATTCCCGCCTACGCGGGAATGACAGAATCCAAACCACCAACCACCAATCACTAACCACTAACCACTGTCTACTTCCTACTTCCTACTTCCTACTTCCTACATCCTACTTCCTACATCCTACTTCCTACTTCCTACTAATAACATGCCTCTTCCATCACGGATAATTGAAAGGATATCTTAAAAAAGTTAAATTTGGACAATGATTTTTAGAAAAATTTATTCTGTTTTGTCCGTCTTGCTGTTGGCGGGGTTGGGGGAGTCTATTGCAGCTTCGCCGGTGATTGAACCTGAACATTCTTTTAATTTGCGTACATTGGAAACAGCTCCGATGCTGTTTGAATATCATCGACAGACGATTGGGAACGAACCGCAGTATTTTACTTATCCTCGCCGCGATACGACTTTCCGCAAGAACTTTACGAAAACAGAAAGCAATGCGCTTTTGTACTTTGATAGCGAACGTGGTGCGGGAATTCTTGGCAACGGATTAAAACTGGATTGTAAGGAGGGGGATTCCGCTTGCTTTGCGAAGGCTCTTGCGATTGAAAATGCTATTCCGCGAGTTGCTATTGCTGCAAGCATTATCGGTGGTATTGATTACCGCGGTGGCAAAACGCTTGGCGATACGATTTGGCCGGGAATTGATGGTGGGCTTTATCTTCGTGGCTTTGTAGATTCGTTGGATTTCGTTTTGGATGCCCGCATTTACAATGAAGGTCATTCTGCCAAGAAACCGAAGTCTTTTGATCGCGAATTTTTGGAAGTTCAAAAAGAAGAAAATAATTCTGGCGTGGAATATACGAGCTATGCACGCTACCGTACGCATTTTGCGTTCAATTACGATTGGTTGCGTTTGGACTTTGGCCGCGACGTGATGCATTGGGGACCGGGTTATTACAACAACTTGTCTTTAAACCAATTTGCTGTTCCGTATAACATGTTGAGTCTCGACTTGATGATTGGGCCTCTCCGCGTGATGAGTTTCTATGCGGATTTGCGTATTTACAATAACAGCATGAGCATGTCAAATAAAGAAACGCGAAATCTTTTTGGCCACCGCTATGAACTTGCTGTAGGTAATGCGACGTTTGGAATCAGCGAACTGACTGTACTTTACGACAACATGAAGCCTTGGCTTTTTGTGCCGACGGCTCCGCTCTTTATGGAAAAAGGGAATTTTTCGGAAAACAGCAACAATGGTTCGTTATCGTTTGATTTCAACTATCGCTTGTTCAATGCAGTGAGACTTTATACGGAATTTTTCTTGGATGATATGGAATCTCCGATTAGTTTAGTCCGAAATGACAACATTGAAGCAAAGTGGGCTTGGATGGCAGGTTTCCAAGCGGGCCATGACTTTTATTACAAGAGGCATAAAATTGAGGTGGGCACGATTTTTGAATACGCTCGCGTAGAGCCTTATGTTTATTCGCATTTCAAACAGAATACGGCGCAAATGGCTCACTTGGGGTATCCGTTAGGAAATCAAGGCGGCCCGAACAGTCGGACGATTGACTGGAATATTTTTGCGCGTTTGGAAGGCCAAATTTTTGTATCACTTCGTCAGACTTGGTTCTGGAAAGGGACTGATTACGGAAGTGCCGTGAACGATACAACTCCTAGCGGTCATCTTAGACTTCACAAAAAGTTCCTTGATGGTGCCAAATTGCAGTATTCGCTGACGCCTGCGATAAGCTACGATGGACAACGTTTTTCATTCATGGGAGAGATTACATTGATTGATGACCGCAAAGCCTACATCCGCGCAGGATTTAAATTTTAGACGAAAGAACGCCCTTCGGGCTACAGACGACAAATGCGTAAGGCGAATGTTGCAGGGCTGCTTGCAGACCTATAACTGAGCCTAGCATTTGATACTTGTATAAAGACGAAAGATAGGTTTTAGGTAACAGATGACAGGTATTAGGAGAGAAAAATTGCGGCTGAGCCATCTTATAATGGACGCGAGAAACGCGTGATAATTGTCCTAATCCCTAACCCCTAACTCCTAACCACTGTTTACTAACCACTAACCACTGTCTACTTCCTACTTCCTACTAATTACAAACCCTTAACCACTAGCCACTATTTATGACCAAACCAGAATTACTTGCACCTGCGGGTGACCTTGTACGAATGAAATATGCGTTTGCTTACGGTGCGGACGCAGTCTATGCGGGACAACCTGCTTTTTCGCTGCGTGCCCGTGAAAACGGCTTCAAGAATTTGGATGACCTTGCCGAAGGCATTGCGTATGCTCATGAACATGGTAAAAAGTTTTATCTTACAAGTAACGTAATTCCGCGTAACGTGAAGGTGGAATCGTTCCAGAAAGCCTTGAATGCGGCACTCGAACTCAAACCGGACGCTCTCATCGTTGCTGATCCTGGCTTTGTGGGCTGGCTCCTCAAGGAACATCCCGAAACGGAAGTGCATTTGTCTGTGCAAGCGAATACGACGAATTATCTTGCCGCTTCGTTCTGGAAAAATTTGGGTGTCCGTCGCATCATCTTGAGTCGTGAACTTAGATTGTCTGAAATTTTAGAGATAAAGAAACAAGTGCCCGAACTGGAACTGGAAGTGTTTGTCCATG
>JAEEGK010029862.1_pt1 | contig 10843 bp, 11 predicted proteins | sample 8958771 | NCBI WGS metagenome assembly JAEEGK01 (sample SAMN16246547, study PRJNA631951) | gut metagenome | biome: gut microbiome; feature: rumen; material: SC-attached | host: Bos | place: Iran: Karaj | collected 2018-10 | reverse complement strand
CACTTCGGCATTCCAGGCACCGTCCGCGCTTCGATAGCCTTCTACAACACCACCGAAGAGATTGACATTCTGCACGACAGCCTGCTGCGGGCGGTGAGTATGCTGAAGTAGTTTTTTGAAGTGATTTGCTGAAAATTCCTGCGAAGCAATACGCAATTTCTTCAGCTGCAAATACTCGGGATTGATTATCAAGCGTCAATGAGGGTTTTGTAATCCTCGTTATAAATTTCTTTCAACAGTTTACGTGCTGAAACAATGCGAAAACCACCCTTCCCGTCGCCTTGCACGATTTCCTCATTTCGGATAGCCTTGTCGCGAATCATTTGATATTCAGCAATTTCAAGTCCCTTCCTTATTTTGTTTCCCAATGATTCTGTACTAACTGTTTGCATAGTCTTGTATTTTTTGATACTTAATCTTGTCGAATATGTTTATGCTGCCAAAATCCTGTTCTGCAATAATTTGCCGTGGGTTGGTGGCATTATCAACCAAAATCCAATAGTCAACAATATCTTTATAAATATTGAAAAAGTTCTTTATGCCAGCGGTGTATCTTCTTAATATAACGTCAGTTGGAATATTATGTCCACCCTCTCGCACTCTTTTAGCGACACGTTCCACTGCCATTTCTGGCGAATCTATCCAAAAGAAAAGGAGGTTTACTTTATAACCTTTTCTATGTGCGTTTTTTACCAGATTGGCGTATGATTTTGTGGCCAAAGTCGTTTCAATGGAAAAGGAAACCTCGTTATTCAATAGTTCGTCAATGCGTTTCAGCATTAAGCGGCCAGCCTCAACAGCAACAGTTTCAGGATGAAAAGGTGACAGGCCGTGAGCAATCTCGTCGGCATTTACAAATTCCTCACAATTCAAAATCCGTGGTAGAATTGTAAAAGAAGCCGTGGTTTTTCCTGCTCCATTGCACCCTGCAATTATATATAAGTTCTTAATAGCCATTCTATTGAAGAAGCAATTTCAACTTTTTATTTGTCAAAAGTATAAAAGTGGTCGGTGAAATAAAAATGATTTTTCCAATGTGTCACGAAGTCTCTCAAATTCGATTTTTTATATTTTCCCAATGGAATTTTGTAAATTTTCTCGCAAAGCCTTTCAACCGCGAAGTTTTTAAACCTGTTCAGCTTTAAACTAAACATTTAAACTTTGGCCTTTTCGATTCACCGATTCAACAATTCACCGATTCAACAACAAAAACTATATTTGCACCCAGAAACGGAAAATCCGTATCGAGATATTTTGAATTGAAAATGAACGAATTAGAATCGCGCCAGCAACAAATAATTGACGAGTTCGGTGTCTTCACCGACTGGATGGACAAGTACGAGTACCTGATTGAGCTGGGCAAGGAGCTTGAACCAATGCCCGACAGCGAGAAGACCGAGCAGAACCTTATCAAAGGCTGCCAAAGTCAGGTGTGGCTCACGGCCAGCTGCAACGGAGGCATTGTCACCTTCCGCGCCGACAGCGACGCCATAATCACCAAAGGCATTATCGCTCTGCTAATCAAAGTGATGTCGGGGCTTTCGCCGAAAGAGATTGCCGAAGCCGACCTGCATTTTATCGACGCAATCGGCTTGCGCGAGAACTTGTCGCCCACCCGCTCAAACGGCCTCGCAAGTATGGTGCGGCAGATAAAAATGTACGCGCTGGCGTTTGCTTCGTAATAATGTTTAATAAATTGAATGTGATTCAAAAATTCAGTCATTCAATTAATCAATCCTTCAATCCTTAAGTTATGGACCAACTGCTTGAAACCAAAATAATCAACGAGCTGAAAACCGTTTACGACCCCGAGATACCCGTCAACGTGTACGATTTGGGGCTTATCTACAACCTGAAGGAAGACAATGGCGTGCTCGATGTTGAGATGACACTGACCGCCCCAGGCTGCCCCATTGCCGACCAGATTCTGGACGAGGTGCGGATGAAATTGGAATCAGTTCCGGGCATTCACCAGGTGAACATAAACCTTGTGTTCGAGCCCGAGTGGAACCAGGATATGATGAGCGAAGAAGCCAAGATGGATTTGGGATTCTTGTAGAGGAATCCGCGATTGAAATCTTAAACTATCAGATTAAATGCAATAGCTTAAAACCAGCATTTATTGCATATTATATTCTTCTCGTTTTCAAAACCCCGACAAAAGCTCCCACCGCCGCCGGAACGGCTACATTAACAACCCACAGCACTGTTGTGGCAGTAACAATCTGCGTTGGCTGTCCGGCAATGAAAAGCAGCGCCATTGAGCCGCGCACACCCCACTCAACAAGCGCAAACGTGGGTACCACCGACACAAAGCAGTACATCAGCGCAATGGAGCAGAAAGCCTCGGCAGCCTCAAGATGTACGCCCGCAGCCGCCAGCATCAACCACAGTTGAAGCATAAAAATGAGACTCCGGCAAACCGAAAGGCCGAAAGCTGCTGCAAGTTGATTGTTTGAGTGCAAACCGGCGGCACCAATGAAGCGCTCAAGCCACGGCCAGCGGCTGAATCTGAACCGCGCGGCCATCAGCTTTGCGGCGAAATAGAATCCCGACAAAACGGCAACAAAAACCAGCAAAACGCTCATTGTCAGTGTGTGATGCCCGGCTGCAACCGACAGAAAATCGGGCAACGCGGGCCTGAACCCAAACGCCGCAACGCCCAACACGGCAATTGCCAGCATCTGCGCGTAGCCGCCCACAAAAGCCGACATTGCTCCGGCCGTTCGGTTCTCGGGTTTGAGCAGTGCGATGCGGCCGGCAAAATCGCCCACGCGGTTTGGTGTGAGCATCGACACGGCCAGACCTGCCAAAACTGATTTTGCCGACTGCCAGATGTTAAGTGTTTGCAAATGAGCTGTGAGCAAACGCCACTTAAAGGCTTCAGTTAACCAGTTGAGAGGCATCAGCGCCACAGCGGCCAGCATTGGCACGGCACTTAACGAGCCAATACCAGCAATGCCGCCGGCCAGCTGGTCGTGAACCTTCCAGCCGATGAACAACAGCGAGGCCACCGCCACCGCAATCCTAAGTATCAAACCTATTGTGCTTTTCATTTCGGGCTAAAGTAATCAAAATCAACCATTATCCTCATCGTCGGAATCAGCGTTTCCATCATCGCCGCCTTCCTTGCGCTTGTCTGAGGCCGAAAGCGCGCTGTGAATGGTCTCTGAACCGAATTTGCGGTTTATGTCGTCGAGGGCCTGCATCAAGCGGCGGCTCTTGCGGTCGTTGTCGGCATTGAAAAGGTCGAGCTGCACGGCGTTTGACGGCACAAAGTCGGACAGCACCACCCCGAGTTTCTTATATTGAAAGCCGGGCCTGAAAAGCTGGTCAAGCAGTTGCAGAGCGGCTTCGGTGATTATGCGGGTGTCTTGCGTAGGCGCCGGCAAGGTGCGCGAGTCGTGGGCGTTGTACTGCGGAAGGTCGGTGCGGTGGCGGTTGGTGCGGAAAAACAGCGTGACCGTCTTGCACATACTGTCCTGCTCGCGCAACTTGAAGGCCAGCCGCGACACAAAATCGGCCGTCATCTCGCGCAACCGCTGCTTGTCGTCGGTTGTATAGGCAAAGGTCCGCGAGTGCGAGAGACTTTTCTGCACATCGCCGCGCTCTATTTCAATCGCTCTGATTCCGTGCAGCTCACGCCACGTGCGCACTCCGGCGGTTTTCATATAGCGCTGCACATATGGCTCCGACATCTGCGCAAACTCAAGCGCCGTAGATGCGCCATTGTCCGACAGAAATTTTGTCAACTGGCGCCCGACGCCCCACACATCGCCAATAGGCAGCCCGGCGAGCGCCTTCTGCCGGTTGGCTTCCGACAGCACACAGATGCCTTTGTATCCGTCGTAATGCTTTGAGTACCAGGTGGCGACCTTTGCCAGAGTGTAGGTCTGCGAGCAGCCGCAGCTCACAGGAATGTCAGTCTCCTTCAAAATCAGGTCTTTCACCAAACCCACGTAATGGCGCACTTCGGTTTCGTCATCAATAGGAAGCTCACCGAAGAACTCATCAACACTGTATTGTATGAAGTTTTGTATAATATCTTGTTCAATAACAAGTTGCATTATCTGCTTTGAAGTATTCCTATACTTGATATGGTCCACAGGGAACATTATCACTCCGTTATCCTCAATCAGCTTCTTGGCTTGAAAGACCGGCAACCCGCGCTTCAGCCCCAGCTTTTTGGCTTCGGCCGTGAGAGCCAGAATGACGCCCCCGCCTGCCTCGTTGGTGTTCGAAACCACCACAGGCTTGCCTTTGAGCTCGGGATGGAACGCCACCTCGCAGCTGGCAAAAAACGTGTTACAGTCGATGTGGATAATCATAGTGGTACAAAGGTATGATTAATTCAAGGCCATCGCTTTTAAAATTCGTAGCAAGAGTATAAGCCTGGAACGGGCGGTATAGTATAGGCGGTGGTGTAAACCACCGTACTGGTGAACCATTAAAAAAAAACAAGCCCCGAAGGGGCGACACTTAAAACGGCAATCCTTTGTTGCTGTGTCACCCCTTCGGGGTTACGTTTCCTTTCATCATTATCAGGGGTTTACGCCCCTGCCTGCAATAGGGTTCGGGCGGCATCAAACCACCATAATGTCAGCCTCTTTCTTCTTAATCAGCTCATCGATTTTGGCAATGTAGCTGTCGGTGAGTTTCTGCATCGAATCCTCAGCGTCCTTTGCCAAATCCTCGGCCAGACCGTCCTTCTTCATCTTCTTGAAAGCCTCGTTCGAGTCTTTGCGCACGTTGCGGATGATGATTTTTGTGTTCTCGCCTTCCGATTTTGCCTGCTTCACAAGGTCGCGGCGGCGCTCCTCGGTGAGTGGCGGAACGGCAATGATTATCGACTCGCCGTTGTTGGTGGGGTTGAAGCCGAGGTTCGACACCATAATGGCCTTCTCAATCACCTCGAACATCTTCTTCTCCCACGGTTGGATTTTGATGGTGCGGGCGTCGGGAACGGTCACGTTCGAAACCTGCGACAGGCTCATCTGCGAACCGTAGTAGTCAACCATCACATTGTCAAGTACCCTTACATCGGCCTTGCCGGCACGAATATGGGCGATTGAATCTTCAAGAAAATCGACAGCCTTTGCCATTTGCTCTTTGGCCTTGTCGATTTGTTTTTTTACGTCTTCCTGTGTCATAGCCGTATGTATTAAATAGTTACTAATGTTCCGATGTTTTCGCCCTTCACCACTTTAATCAAGTTGCCGGGTTTGTCCATATTGAAGACCACGATTGGCAGATTGTTCTCTTTGCACATTGTGGTGGCGGTGAGGTCCATCACTTTCAGGCCGCGGTTGTAGATTTCGTCGTAGGTGATGGTGTCGAACTTGGTTGCCGTCGGGTCTTTTTCGGGGTCGGCGGTGTAGATGCCGTCGACGCGGGTGCCCTTGAGCATCACGTCGGCCTCAATCTCAATGCCGCGCAGCGACGAGCCGGTGTCGGTGGTGAAGTAGGGGTTGCCCGTTCCGGCCGAGAAGATGGCCACCTCGCCGTTGTTCAGGGCTTCGATGGCTTTCGGCTTCGAGTAGAGCTCGCCGATGGGTTCCATCCGGATGGCCGTGAGCACGCGCGCCTTCTGGCCGATGCTTTCCAATGCCGAGCAGAGCGCCATTGCGTTTATCACCGTGGCCAGCATTCCCATCTGGTCGCCCTTGTAGCGGTCGAAACCTTTCGATGCGCCGCTCAGACCGCGGAAGATGTTGCCGCCGCCAATCACAATGCCAATCTGCACGCCCAGGTCGGCAATCTCTTTAATCTGCTTTGCGTACTCGCCCAAACGTTGCGGGTCGATGCCGTAGCCTTGTGCGCCCATCAGCGATTCGCCGCTGAGTTTCAGCAATATGCGTTTGTATTTCGCCATAATTCGTTTTTGATTTTTTGATGATTCAAATATGGGCTAAAGTTATAATTTTCAACTTTTGTAAAAGCTATGCTGAATATATTTTTGAATTATTTAATGCCAGACCTGTCAGAATGGTGGTTTTTTAAATTACGATGCTGACGTATTTCATCTTTTGTGTTAAGTTTGCCAAAAATAAACTAACACAAATGTATTTAAGAAAAACTGCTTTTGCAGCCCTCTGCTGCATAGTTGCGTGCGCCAACTCTTTTGCGCAAAACAAGATTACCATCAGCGGCCACATCACCGACCGCAAATCGGCCGAGACAATCATCGGGGCAACCGTGTACGACAGCGAGACGCAGCGCGGCACCGCCACCAACGTTTTCGGTTTCTACTCCATCACTCTGAAAGCAGGCCAGCACAATCTGACCTACTCATACGTGGGTTGCCAGCCGCAAACGGTCAGTTTCGTGACAACGCACGACACGGTAATCAACGTTGAACTGTCGGGCAACGTTGAGCTGGACGAGGTTGTGGTTACGGGCAAAAGCCGCGAGTCGGGCATCGAGTCCACAAAAATGGGCAGCATCGATGTGCCTGTCAAGTTGATTGAGCACACGCCGTCGCTGCTGGGCGAGACCGACGTTCTGCGGACAATCCAACTCACCCCTGGTGTGCAGCAGGGCGTGGGCGGTGCGTCGTCGCTCTATGTGCGTGGCGGCAACGGCGACGAGAATCTGGTGCTGCTCGATGGTGCGCCTGTTTACAAAATCGACCATCTGTTCGGATTCTTTTCGGTCTTCACGCCCGAGGCGGTGAAAAAGGTGACGTTCTACAAAACATCATTCCCCGCGCGCTACAACGGCCGCACATCGTCGGTTATCGACGTGCGCACAAAAGACGGCGATATGAACGACTACCACGGCTCGGCGTCAATCGGGCTGCTCACGTCGCGCATCAACCTTGAGGGCCCGATTGTCAAGGGCAAGACATCGTTCAGCCTGTCGGGGCGCACAACCTACATTTCGGCGCTGACAAAACCGTTTATGAAGGATTATAAGATGGGTTACTGGTTCTACGATGTGAATCTGAAACTCAACCATAAATTCTCCGACAGCGACCGCCTTTATTTCGCTCTCTACAATGGTCTGGACAAGTTGAACGGTGAAGAGGAAATACCTGATTATTCGACTCATTATGTTGAAACAATATTGAAAGAGGATGGCAGTCTTGATTTCAAGAGTGCGCCAGTGTCCGACTATTACTGCTCGAAACTGCGCTGGAGCAATTTCATTCCGTCGCTGCGGTGGAACCACGTTTTTTCGCAGAAACTTTTTGCCAACACCACAATCAATTTCAATCACTACAAGATGCTTGTGTCGTCAGTTGATGAAACCGAATGGCACTATGAGGATTTGGGTGCGGAAACCTACAGTTCGCAGCGCTACGATTCTGAAATCAAGGACTACGGTGCCATCATCGATTTCGACTATCTGCCGTCGCCCGAGCACACTGTGAAGTTCGGAGCCAATTACACCTATCACGATTTTGTGCCCGAAACCACCAACTCAAAATATCGGAACACCGACGAGGATACGAGAGCCGATACAACAACCTACCATAACGGAAAGGCGGTCAAAGCCAGCGAGTTTTCGGTCTATGCTGACGACGACTGGGTAATCGGCTCGCAACTCAACGTTGGCATAGGCTTGTCGTACACGCTTTTCGCGCTGAAAGAGAAAGAATACCACAACGTTCAGCCGCGCCTGTCGGTCAAATATTCGCCGCTGAGTTACCTCTCATTCAAAGCCGCCTACTCGCGGATGAGCCAGTGCGTGCACCTGCTCACATCGTCGCCCATTGCGCTGCCAACCGACCTCTGGGTGCCAATCACCAACAAGATTAAACCCGAAACGGCCGACCAGTACAGCGTGGGCGCTTACAGCACGGTGCTGCCAGGTTGGGAGTTTTCGGTTGAGGCCTACTACAAAGAGTTCAACAATGTGCTTGAATATAAGGACGGTATGAGTTTTATGGGCTTTTCGGGTTCGTGGACCGACCTTGTGGCCGCTGGCCAGGGATGGTCGAAAGGCATTGAACTGATGGTTCAGAAAACCGAAGGCGACCTGACGGGAATGCTCTCGTACACGCTCTCGAAGACCGACCGTCAGTTTAGCCGCTCGTCGGGAGTGAACGACGGCCGACGCTTTCCGTTCTCTTACGACCGCCGCCACAACTTCAACATTGTGGTCAACTACAAACTGAACGACCACATCGACATCGACGCCTCGTGGACCTTCTACAGCGGTGCCCGAGCCACGCTCACCAACGCCAAGCAGACCATTGTCTATCCCGCCGACCCCGCGATAAGTTCTGACTACAGCATACGTTATAGTGAGTTTTGTGACCGCTATTCGAATTATTACGAAGAAAGAATCGAAAATCCTTTTTACACAACCAAAGTGGAGTACGTTCCCGAACGCAACAACTATCTTTTGCCTTGCACCCATCTGCTTTGCGTGGGAGCCAATTTTCACAAGCAGAAGAAGCGTTGCGAACGGATTTTCAACCTTTCGCTCTACAACGCCTACAACGCTATGAATCCGTCGCTGGTTTTTTTTGATAACTACGATGACAACGGCTACCACCTTGAGAACCCAAGGCTGAGAAAAGTAACAATTCTGCCAATAATACCATCATTCACATTAACATATAAATTCTAATCTAAATGAAAACTTTAATATATACAATTTCGGCTGCCTCTATAGTATTGTGTGGTGCTTGCCAGAACGATATCGATGCCGATTTCGACGATATGAGCGGAGTGCTGTCCATCAATGCCTTTCTTTATACCGAGCACGACACGAATTTTGTTTATGTTTCGGAGACGGCGCTGAACAATCCGCAGCCAGTGAACAATGCCACGGTTGAGATGCGTGTCAACGGCACTTTGGTTGAAACGGTTGATAAAGTAACACCCACCATCGAGCGGAAAGTGTACAGGTACAATGAAAATTCCGCTCAGACGGAAGATACACTTGTCTACAACGGCGCCTACAGGCTAACCACGCGCTTCGGCGAGGGCGATGTTGTGCGCATTGATGTCTATTCCAACGGCCGCCACGCCTGGGCCGAAGAGACCGCGCCGCGCAAGATTCAGAATCCGAAGGCCGATTTCAAACTGGCCAATCACCCGACGAATCGATATGGAGAACTGGCCGAAATCACATTTGCCGATTTCACAATCACTCTGCCCGACATCTCACCAGAGAATGACTATTATCGGATTTCGGCTTATGCCGATTATGGTTATCGCCAAACCATATGGACCGATTATGGTTGTTATTATTATGCATCTGAAAACACCGACAGCATTTGCGAGGCACTGAGGCGGAAAGGTTTGGAAGTTGTCTCTGTTGAGTTCACAGACGACTATGGTTATGACGAGGTTGAAGTATTCTGTTTGTATAAAAATGAAGACAATTATTGGAGCAGCGCGGTAGGCATAAATTTCGAATATGGCAACGACCCTATTCTGTCGGAAGGCGAAATGTCGAAAACGGTCGATAATGAGGGCGACACTGATATTCTGATTAGCGATGTAAAAAACAAGCACAAAGTCTTCACCGACCACTTTTTCAATAACTCAGCCGCCGAAATACAAATATCGGTCGAACAGCCATTTGGCGATGTTTTTTATCCTGAAACAGTGTATGTGGACAATAGTCTGGAACGTTTGTCGGAGGATTATCTGAAAATGTCGGGCAGCACCATCAATATGAAAATCAGACTTTCGCTGGAAAGCATCAGCGAGAACCAGTTCTACTATATGAAGGCCCTGAATGTTGTTGAATCGGAGAATTATGAGGATATGTCCCTGTTGTCAGGTGCTATGAAGATTCCTTCGAACGTGAGCGGAGGCTGTGGCAACATCTGCATCACAACCAATACCGTGCTCGAGTTCACCATTTTTGACAATTATCAACGCCCACGGGTTATTGACCACAATTCGACAATTTATTTATATTGAGAAGAATACTAATTTTCAATCTCGAACAAAATCTTCATAAACTCCTTTGCCGACAGTTTCTGATAGATGCCCTTTAGCACAATCACCGAGGGGTGCATCTGTGTTTTTTTGCCCGCGATGGGGATGGCGCGCAGTTTCTCGTGGCCGCGGATGAGCATTTCCGACATCACGGCTATCCAGTGGCCTGTCTCAACAAGGTTCATCATAATGGTCATACTCGAAATCTCAATTTGCGGTGTTAACTGCACGTGGCGGCTTGCGAGCAGGCGGTCAATCATTGTGCGGGCCTGCGAGCCCACCGACGGCAGCACCAGCGGATACTGTTTCAGCAACTCGAGCGACACTTCACGTTGCGCTACAAGTGGGTGGTTGTAATTGACTATAACCGAGAGGTTTGAATCGAACAGCGGAAAGAACTCAATCTGGTTGTCTTCATCGTCGGGGCGGTACGAGAGAATGAGGTCCAGTTTGCGCTCTTTGAGCAGGTCGAGCAGTTCGTTCACTGGGCGGCTCACCACCACCAGTTTGATGTTAGGGTATTGTTTTGAGAATGAGATGATTGTGCTTGTCAGAAGGTCGCTCAAAGTGAACACCGCTCCAATGCGCAACTCACCAGCCATAATGTTCTGCAGGTCGCGCAGGCGCTGCACGCCGCCCTCGCTGTCGGCCACGGTCTGCTTGGCGTAGGGCAGAAACTCGGTGCCCGCTTCGGTCAGGTAGGTGCGCTTGCCAATGCGGTCGAAAAGTTGCACCTGCAGTTCGGTCTCGAGTTGGCGAATCTGCTGCGACAGTGTGCTCTGCGTGATGAACAACTGTCGCGCCGCCTCAGTAAAATTCAGAGTCTCAGCGGTTTTGATGAAATACTTGAGTTGACGCAGTTCCATAAATCAATCGGTTTTAACTATTGTTTCAATCGAATAAATCATTTTTACAAATGTATGAAAATAAAAAGTAAGCGG